>Ga0224495_10002805_pt1 | contig 11083 bp, 11 predicted proteins | sample SF_Jul11_sed_USG_FD_168128 | JGI IMG/M metagenome (GOLD analysis project Ga0224495, IMG submission 168128) | Sediment microbial communities from San Francisco Bay, California, United States - SF_Jul11_sed_USGS_4_1 | ecosystem: Environmental > Aquatic > Marine > Sediment | place: USA: California...
GCATCTCGCCACTGGCGATGCGGAATATCAACGCATAGCCGATCTGTCCGGCAGCGCCGGTCACGGCGATACGTATGGGTGCTTTGGTCATGAATATCCCTGAATATAATATTATTAATGCCCGGTGCGGTCCTCTGTGCTGCATGCAAGTTTCGGGCCGTACCGCATATAAGCCCCGATGATAGTCGCTAATGTCGCAGGGTGTAAATATGCGGGTGCTTTTCGGTTTGAAATTCAAGCAGGCCTTGTGCCATAACCCTACTGTTTGCGCGCCTTAAGTGCGGGCATGCAATAGCAAAACCTGATATTTTTCTGTTTTCCTCTTGTCAATCTTTCACAAACATCTTTATAATCCAAAAACACGTAAAAAAACCGAAGTGACGGAGCTTGTTAGCTCACAACGCTCAAGATGTTCTCCCCTTACTCAAGATGCAGGCTGCGGCCGCAAAGCGGCTAAGGTTCCGCTTGGGAACCATATACAGGATGGGAGTGTCGTAAATTGACGAAGTGGAATTAGGGAAGCGAAGTCACTTCTTTGCCAAATTTTAAAGGTGTTTATTATGACGAGCGTGAAGGCAGGAAAAACCAAGAAGCAGCAGGCTTCCAAGGTCGAAGGGGGGCGGGAAGTGGTGGAACAGGACCTGATTACAGTCTACATCATGGGCAAGGCTTATGAGGTTCCTGCCGATGCGACGATCATGGGCGCTATCGAGTATGCCGGGCATCAGATCATACGCGGTGCCGGTTGCAGGGAAGGCTATTGCGGTGCATGTGCCACTATTTACCGTTTGCCCGGCGATTACAAGATACGTACTGGCTTGGCCTGCATGACAATGGTCGAGGAGGGCATGACGCTCGCGCAGATCCCCTCGGTTCCAGCAGAGAAGGCGATTTACGACATCGAGAAGCTCAAGCCCAACGTTACTGCCATCCAGGAAATGTATCCGTCGGTTTTTCGTTGCGTTGCATGCGCTACCTGCACGCGTTCGTGCCCGCAAGGGCTTCAGGTCATGGATTACGTGCAGGCGGCCAAGCGGGGCGATATTGCGCAGGTAATGGATCTTTCTTTTGATTGTGTCGTGTGTGGATTATGCATGCTGCGTTGCCCAGCCGAGATCACCCAACCTTTGATGGGGATTATGGCAAAACGGCTTTATGGCCGTTATTTGCGCAAGGACAGTCCGGAACTGGCAGAGCGTGTCAAGGCTGTGGAAGAGGGTGCCTATAATGCCGAATACGCCGAACTGATGTCGATGAACCGCGAGGATTTATCGAAACGTTACTACGCGCGCGATTCTGAATAACCAGCTAACGGAATTAGAGAGGATTAAAGATGTATCCAGATTACATGGCAGAATCGTTGCGCAAGGTAGCCCAAACGCGCCCCAAGCGTTTGGAACTGGCCAGAAAGCCGGATCCCGTTTACCCGCCGATGAATGCGGAAGAGCGCCTCAAGGTTCTGGAGGGCTTCCACCCCGATTATGAGCCGAGCGCACGCCGCCCGGTGCGCGTCGGCCCCAACCGGGGAGAGACGTTGACTACCGAAGTTTCCGATTTGCTGGAGTCACATTCCTGGCTTCGCAGCGAGCAGGTGGATCTTGAAAACCCGGACTTTGAAACCGACCTGTTGATCATCGGTGGTGGTGGCGCCGGTTGCAATGCCGCGCTGGTAGCGATGAAAGAGCACGGAATGCGTTCGATCATCGCCACCAAGCTGCGTATGGGCGATGCCAACACGATGATGTCACAGGGCGGCATGCAGGCTGCCGTATCACGGACGGATTCCCCGACGCGCCACTATCTCGACGCGATTGGCGGCGGCCATTTCGAGAACAAACCCGAACTGGTCAGGGCGCTCACTGAAGATGGCCCCGGTGTAGTCAAGTGGCTGGAAGATTTGGGCGTGGTGTGGGATAAACAGCAGGACGGTTCGATGAAGGTCATGCATGGTGGTGGCACCTCAAGGAAGCGCATGCTTTCCTGCCGCGACTACACCGGTGCGATGATCATGCGTACGCTGATGGACGAGGTGCGAAACCACCCAGACATGATTGACATCAAGGAATTCATGCCGGCCGTCGAGTTGATCATGGACGACAAAGGCAGATGCGCTGGTGCCATCCTCTACAGCATGGACAGCGAGGAATTTTTTACCGTCAAGGCGAAGTCCACCATCATCGCCACAGGCGGCTATGGTCGACTTCATATCCGTGGTTACGACACTACCAACCACTATGGTGCCACCGGTGACGGGCTGGTGATGGCCTACCGCGCAGGCGCGAAGCTGATGTACATGGACTCTGTCCAGTACCACCCGACGGGTGTTTCTTTCCCCGAGCAGATCGCAGGCTTCCTGGTTACCGAGGCGATTCGTGGCGCTGGCGGTCAGCCGTTGAACAAGGACGGCGAGCTATTCGTCTTCCCGCGCGAGCCGCGCGACATCGAGGCATCGGCCATCATCCGCGAATGTGCACAGAACGGTGGCGGCATTGAAACGCCTTCCGGGCGCGTTGGTGTCTGGCTAGACTCGCCGCTGATCGACATGCTGCACGGCGAGGGTTATACCGACAAGCATTTTCCTGCAATGTATCGCCAGTTCATCCGCTACGGCATCGATATCACGAAGTTGCCGATGCTGATCTACCCGTCACTGCATTACCAGAATGGCGGAATTGAGATCAATGAACGCTGTGAGACAGACCTGCCTGGATTGTATGTGGCGGGAGAAGCTTCCGGCGGGCTGCATGGACGCAACCGGTTGATGGGCAACTCGGTGCTCGACTACAACGTTTTCGGGCGGCGCGCTGGCAGGTATGCGGGTGAATACGCAAAGACGGTCAAGCTCGGCAAACTCAGTCTGGCTCACATCGATGATTATGAAAAAGAGCTGGCAGATTCTGGAGTGAAATCCGATTTGGTGACGCCGGTCCTGCTGCCTTCATACGCACCCAAGGATGTCAAGAAGCGCCAGTTGGTTCGAGGTAAAAATACATTGCCGGGGTCTTCGGTGTTGCAAAACCGCCTCTTTGATGAAAGGCCCGATGCCTGAGGCGTTGGAGCAGATTGATGACTCATATTGACGATAAGATTATTGAATTGGCGCGCACAGCGCTCAGTTTCGAGTACGGTGAAGAGCACTTTTATCGCCACGCTGCCGAAATGACGCAAAATCCAAGCGGTAAAGCCATGTTTCTCCGCCTTGCCGCGGAAGAATCGGGACACATGGAGGATATGCACACCGTATTCAGCGCCATTATCGGCCAGGATGAATGGCAGCGTCTTGCCGCAGAAGAGGCGGCGAATGCACACCCGTCGAAAGTGATCGCCGAGATGGAGGCAGCCGTTGCTCAACGGGGCATGATGGCTGTCGCCGATGACACACAGGCATTGCGCATGGCGATGGAGCTTGCGCGCAGGGTTATCCATTTGCTGAAAAGCATGTCAGAACTTACCCAGGATCCTGAAATTATCGAACTGATCGGCAAGATGACCATGGAAGAGTGCTCGCAATATGACGCGCTTCAGGCGCAGCTTGATAGCTTGCTTAATGTCGGGCTGTGGCTTGACACCCCTGAATTCCGCATGGACGGAAAATACTGAGCGAGCGAATATGATCCCTACACTACGAATAACCACGGCTCGTACCGAAAGAGATTTTGTCGCCAAAATCGAGAAGATCAGCGGGCAGAAATTACTGGCTTGCTACCAGTGCGGCAAGTGTTCGGCTGGCTGTCCAATGGCAGCTCACATGGACGTGCTTCCTAACCAGATCATCCGCTTGGCGCAATTGGGAATGCAGGCGCAGCTGCTTGCAGCGCGCTCCATCTGGATGTGTGTATCCTGCTTGACTTGCAACTCACGCTGTCCAAAAGACATACGTATTGCAGAGGTCATCGAATCGTTACGCATGACAGCTTTGCGCGACGGCGAGCGCAATGACTACCTTAACATCATGGAGCTGACACCCGAGGCACGCAGCGAGCTGCCTCCAATCGCCACGATCAGCGCCATGCGTAAACTGACCTCCTGATGGATAGAGAAAATTTCCAATGAAGCTTAAATATTACCCCGGATGCACTTTAAAGAACCAGGCCAGAAATTTCGATGTTTCCACAGTCTCCTCAATGGAGAAGCTGGACGTGGAGGTCGAGGAGCTGGAACGCTGGAACTGTTGTGGTACGGTTCATGCACTCGACTCGGATAACGTGATGAATCGCGTGGCGCCGGTGACCAACCTGATCCGCGTAAAGGAAGAGCAGGCCAGCGAATTCATGACGGGCTGTGCGATGTGCTATAACACGCTAAAACGCGCCAACATCGACGTGAAGCAACGCGCCGATGCGCTTGCGACCATCAACGATTTTCTGTCCCTTGAGAATACCAAATACGAGGGGGACGTCGACGTTCTCCACCTCCTGGAATATCTGCGGGATCGCGTCGGTTTCGACAAGCTTAGCGAAAAAGTAAAGAAACCGCTCAAGGGCCTGCGCGTGGCCTGTTACTACGGCTGCTTGCTGGTGCGCCCCAAAGAGGTTGCCTTTGATGACGTCGAAAACCCGATGATCATGGAAAACCTGATTTCCGCACTCGGTGCGACGCCCGTCAACTTTACACACAAGACCGAGTGCTGCGGTGCTTACCATACAGTTGGCAAGCCAGAAATTATTGCCGAGCGAACCGACAAAATCGTGGGGTCTGCAAACGAAGAGCAGGCCGACCTGGTGGTGGTGAGCTGCCCGCTGTGCGCATTCAATCTTGATTTTCGCCAGGATGACGCGAAGCGTCTCAACCCGGATTTCAATAACCTGCCTGTACTATATTTTACCCAGTTGATGGCGATAGCGTTCGGCTGCGACGATTCGGCGCTGCGTTTTGATCTCCATCATGTTGATCCGCTGCCTGCATTGGCGGCTCGCGGCTTGGACTAAGGAGGGAAGCATGTTTTTTAACGATATTAAACAGCTTCGCGGCAAAGTCACCATCAGCAACGACTGGTGCAAAGGATGCAGTTTCTGCGTTCAATTTTGCCCCAAGGGGGTGCTGGATATGTCCCCAGAATACAATGCCAAGGGATACCACCCGCCTTATGTTAAAAATCCTGATGACTGCCACGATTGCAAGTTTTGCCAGATGATTTGTCCGGAGTTTTCTATCTACGTGACAACAGAAGAAGTAACTGTTAAAGGAGAAACAAATAAGTGAAAACTGTCACCGCTGATCCCAAGGGGGTCGACTCCGGCCCGCATTTCATGGATGGCGATCACGCGCTCGCCGAAGGTGCGCTGGCTGCGGGTTGCCGGTTCTTTGCAGGCTACCCCATTACACCCTCAACTGAAACTGCCGAACGCTTTGCCGAAAGGGCACCGGAAATCGGAGCGCTGTTCATCCAGATGGAAGATGAACTTGCATCCATCGCCGCGCTGATCGGCGCCGCATGGGCCGGGCAGAAGGTCATGACCGTGACCTGCGGCCCCGGCTTTTCCCTGATGACGGAAAACCTTGGTTTGGCCTGCATGACTGAGACTCCGATGGTAATCGCCAACGTGCAGCGCGGCGGCCCGTCCACCGGCCTGCCCACGCTGACCGCGCAGCAGGACATGATGCAGGCTCGCTATGGCCCGCATGGCGACAACATGATCATTGCGCTATCACCGGACAGCCCGCAGGAATGTTTCGACCTTACTGTCGAAGCTTTCAATCTGTCCGAGTTTTACCGGGTGCCGGTCATCATCCTGACGGATGAGACTGTTGGTCACATGCACGAGAAGGTTGTTATTCCTCCTGCCGACCAGATCAAGGTGCTTCCGCGCAATAATTACAGCGGCCCCAAAGAGGATTGCCGCCCCTACAAGTTTGATAGCAAGGGGGGGCATCCCATGGTGCGTGCAGGCGATGGCTACAATTTCCATATCACCGGTCTGACGCATAATGAGCGCGGTTATCCGGTCATGACCGCCGAACAGAACGTGAAGGTCGTGACTCACCTGATGGAAAAGATCCTCAGCAACACTGACGATATCATCCGTCTGGACGAGGATCAGATCGAGGGAGCCGATGTGGTGGTGGTGTCCTATGGCATCACTTCCCGTATCGCAGTCAAGGCCATTCAGGATGCTCGCAAGGAGGGGATCAAAGTTGGTTCATTGCGTCTGATTACGATCTGGCCATTTTGCGAGAAGCGCATCCGCGAACTGTCCGGAAAAGTGAAGGCATTTGTTGTTCCAGAGATCAATTATGGCCAGATGGTCAAGGAAGTGGAACGTTGCGCCGGTGGCCGCAGCAAAGTAATCAGCGTCAATCACTGCGGTGGTGCAGTGCATGATCCCGCAGTCATTCTGGACGCTATCAGAAAGGCAAACCAATGAGTACTGATATTAAAACTTTCAAGTCTGGCAGCCCGATGGCTGAGACACTGCGTATGGATCGGATGCCCCATATCTGGTGTCCGGGCTGCGGTATCGGCTCCGAGGTTAACTCCTTTGCAGATGCCGTCAAACGCAGCGGCATTGACCCCAAAAAACTGGTCGTTGTCTCAGGTATTGGTTGTACTGGGCGTGTTGCGGGTTACGTCAACTTCGATTCGATCCACACTACCCACGGCCGCGCTGTCGCTGTGGCTACCGGCGTCAAGCTTGCAAATCCAGAATTGACCGTGGTTGTGTTCAGCGGCGAGGGCGATTTGGCCGGGATCGGCGGCAACCATCTGATCCATGCTGCACGGCGCAATATGGATCTGGTCGTCATCTGTAACAACAACTTTACCTATGGCATGACTGGCGGCCAAATGACGCCGACGACACCTGGAACGGCGATGGCCTCAACCACGCCTTACGGTAACTATGAATATCCGTTCAGCCTGCCGCTGCTGATGGATGCATGTGGCGCCACCTACATCGCACGCTGGACGTCAATGCATTCACGCAACGTTACCCAGTCGATCGAGGAAGCGCTGCTGCGCAAGGGCTTTTCTTTTATCGAGATCATCTCACCCTGTCCGACGCTTTATCTGCGCCGCAACCGCCTTGGTGATGGTGTCGATCAGTTGCAGAATTACCAGGATAACTCGATACTCAAACATGGCGCCGATACGCGTGAAACGGCTATTGACTATCAGGGCAAGATCGTCATCGGTAAGTTTGTCGAGAAGAACAAGCCTACATATCTGGAAGCTGCCAACAAATGTAATATCAAGCTTGTCGGAGACGATTACCAGCTCTACGGCAAAACGATCCCAGAACGCGAAGCCGAGGAAAAAGCCGAGAAAGAGAGAATTGCGGCACGGCGCGCCGCAATGGAAACTGCAGAGCCGGAGGGTGAAGAAGAATCCGTATCCGCCCGGAAACCAGCGGTGTCAAAAGTAAAGAAGTCCGCTACTAAACCGGCAAAGAAAGTAGCAACCAAGTCCAAGGCCAAGCCACAGCCCGTGAAAAAAGCAACGGCGAAAGTTGCCAAGAAGAGCGTGGCAAAAAAAGCTGCACCAAAGACTTCGGCCAAAAAAGCCCCCGCCAAGGCGGCGAAAAAGGCTGCGCCTAAAACGGCCGTCAAGCCAAAGACTTCGGCAAAGGCTTCACCAAAAAAGTCCCGTAAGTAGGAATAGAGCGCATGAGCACACAAGAAATCAGGTTTTCGGGGTTTGGAGGTCAGGGGATCATTCGCTGTGCCTTGATTACGGGTAAGGCTTTGTCCCTGTATGACGATAAATTCGCCACCATGACTCAAGCCTTCGGACCCGAGGCCCGCGGAAGCGCCTGTGCTGCACAGCTTGTAGTCTCCGACGAGCGCGTCCTGTATCCCTACATTACGCACCCTGGAATTCTCATGGCGTTGTCCCAGGAGGCATATGAGAAATATTATGGAGGACTCCCTAAAGGGGGGATATTGATCGTTGAACAGGAGCTGGTGAAGATACGTCATGAGCATCCGGATCTCAAAGTGATGCCGGTGCCCGCGACTCGCTATGCAGAAGAACTGGGCAACCGGTTGTTTACCAATCTTGTAGCCTTGGGCTTTTTTACTGCGGTCACCAAAGTAGTTACTCCAGATGCCATGAAAAAAGCGCTACCGGGCCTCGTTCCTGACCGCTTCCTGAAAATCAATATCAAGGCATTCGACAAGGGTTATGACCACGGCCTTCAGTTGGTAAACGAAAATAGCGGCGGAGGCGCGTCATGAGTAAAAAACGCACCGGCGTTTTTGTCTGCCATTGTGGCACCAACATCGCAGCTACCGTCGATGTGGCAAGAGTGGCCAAGGAAATGGCAGGTGAAGACACCGTTGCCTTCACCCAGGAATATGTTTACATGTGCTCGGAGCCTGGACAGGAATCGGTGGTGCAGGCAATCAAGGATAACAAGCTGGACAGCGTCGTCGTCACCTGCTGCTCACCGAATCTACATGAAAAAACCTTCCGCGATAATGCCACACGGGCCGGAATCAATAATTTCACCTGTGAAATAGCCAATATCCGCGAACAGTGCAGTTGGGTCCATGCCGACAAGGCCAAGGGCACCGAAAAAGCCATCAAGATTTCCCGCAGTGTCGTTCGCCGTGTTAACCGCAATCAGCCGTTGGATGCTATTGCCGTCAGCGTAACCAAGCGCGCCATGGTCATAGGCGGTGGCATCGCAGGTATTCAGGCTGCACTCGATATCGCCAACGCAGGCATTGAGGTGGTGCTGGTCGAGAAACAGGCAACCATTGGCGGCCGCATGCTCCAGCTCTCCGAGACTTTCCCGACACTGGATTGCTCCCAGTGCGTGCTGTCACCAAAGATGGTCGAGGTTAACCGGCACCCGAACATCAGGCTGATGACTTACAGTGAAGTGCAGGAAATATCCGGTTCGGTTGGCAACTTCAGGGTCAAAGTACACAAGCGGTCTACTTTTGTGGATCCTGACAAATGCAAGATTTGCGACCACTGTACCGAAGTGTGCCCGGTGGTGGTACCCAATGAATACGAATTGAACCTGACAGCACGGCGTGCCATCTATATCCCATATGCGCAGGCCATCCCAGCCAGTTTCACGCTGGACGAGGATGCTTGCCTGGGATTGAACCCTGTGGTCTGTGGAAAGTGCAAGGATGTCTGCGAGGCGGGAGCCATCGATTATGATATCCAGTCCAAGACGATTACCGAAGATGTCGGCGCCATTGTGGTTGCAACGGGCTTTGACCTCTATGACCAGGAGAACATGCCGGAGCTTGGCGGAGGCAAGGTCGAAGATGTGCTTGACGGCCTCCAGTTCGAGCGCTTGTGTTCTGCATCGGGTGCAACCAAGGGCCATGTCCTGCGCCCATCCGATCATACCGTACCAAAGAACGTGGTCTTTATTCAGTGCGTTGGCTCGCGTGATCCGGCCAAGCATTGTGCCTACTGCTCCAAGATATGTTGCATGTACACCGCCAAACATGCCCAACTATACAAGCATCATGTGCCGGATGGCCGTGCTTATGTGTTCTATATCGACATCCGCTCAGGCGGCAAGGGCTATGAGGAATTTGTACAGCGTACCATGGAGGACAACGATACGCTCTACCTGCGTGGCCGTGTCTCCAAGCTTTACAGGAAAGATGGCAAGGTTCGCGTGCTCGGCACCGACACCCTGTCCGGACAGAATGTCGAAATCGATGCAGACATGGTTGTTTTGGCACTGGCGATGGTGCCATCAAAGGGAACTGCAGAAATTGCCAAGGTGCTCAAGATCGGCCGCGATAAGGATGGCTTCCTGGCGGAAGCGCACCCCAAACTGAGACCGGTCGAAAGTGTCACTGGGGGCATCTACCTTGCAGGAGCGGCACAGGCTCCGAAGGATATCCCTGAAACGGTATCCCAGGCAGGCGCTGCAGCATCCAAAGTGATTGCTTTGCTGTCGCAGGCAAAACTGAATCGTGCACCATTGATTGCCAAAGTGCGTCCGTCCCATTGCACGGGTTGCGGGATGTGTGTCGATGCCTGCCCTTTCATCGCGATCCGCCTGGAAAACGGAAAAGCGGTTGTGAATGAAGCGCTCTGTGAGGGTTGCGGCAGTTGTTCTGCAACCTGTTTGCGGGCGGCAATCGATGTCAAGAATGTCACGCAGTTGCAGATCCATGAAATGATCGAAGCGTGCCTCGCTTGACACAAGGAATATCGGATTGAGAGAAGGAAATTAGATGTCAGATCAACAACCCTATGAACCAAGAATTGTCGCATTTCTGTGCAAGTGGTGTTCGTCTGCAGGCAGTGATTTGGCGGGGGTCTCACGGATTCAATACCCCCCCAATGCAGCACCGATCACCGTACCCTGCACGGGTGCCGTTTCGCCGATGTACATCCTGTCAGCCTTCAATAAGGGGGCTGACGGTGTCTTGGTGTCGGGCTGCCACATTGGCGATTGCCACTATATCGAGGGTAATTTCCTGGCACGGCGCAAGATGCACCTGATCATGGAGCTGCTCGAATTTATCGGTGTGGAGCCGAACAGATTCCGCATGTCCTGGGTGTCGGCCGCCGAGGGTACAAAATTCGCCCAAGTCATCACGGATTTCGTCGAGGATCTCAAACCACTTGGCCCGCAGGAAAGATTGAAGAAGGCGGAACGTGCATGATTAATATTCAGGATATTCGAGACACTGCGAGAGATATGCTCGCAAAAGGGGAGGTTCGTAGCGTTATAGGCTACCGGCGTGGCAGCCGGGGTATGCCTGCCGAACCTGCTTTTATCTCCAGCCCGGAACATGCTGACGAATTGATCTGGGACCCAACCTGCTATCACAATTTATCCCTGTATCTAGTTCATGATAAGAAAATTTCGGCTCATCTCCGCAAGAATTCGGGCTCACCCATAGGGATTGTTACCAAGGGATGCGATGCGCGTTCTGTGGTGGTGCTGTTGCAGGAGCATTACTTCAAGCGCGAGGATGTCTACATTATCGGCGTGTCCTGTGAAGGTACCGGCGTGCTTGACGAGCGCAAACTGGCTTCCCAATTGAATGGTGATCAGCCGACACTCGCGGCATTTGAAGGCGACGATTTTGTAATTACGACCAGCGACGGTGAAAAACGGCTTGCTGCACGCGATGTGATGGCTGATCGAGATCGGAA
>Ga0224495_10002806_pt1 | contig 11081 bp, 11 predicted proteins | sample SF_Jul11_sed_USG_FD_168128 | JGI IMG/M metagenome (GOLD analysis project Ga0224495, IMG submission 168128) | Sediment microbial communities from San Francisco Bay, California, United States - SF_Jul11_sed_USGS_4_1 | ecosystem: Environmental > Aquatic > Marine > Sediment | place: USA: California...
GCACAATGGTCACCAGCACCGCTATGAGCAGCACATACACCGGAATGCGCGCTTCGTTGGGGATCACTTCGCGTATCGCGGCAACACCGCTGCCCGACAAAGTCATCACCAGCGTGGTCGCCAAACCCAGACTGACAGCATTTACCACGGAATTGCTGATTGCCAGCAAGGGGCAAAGCCCGAGCAACTGCACCACGCCGGTGTTTTGCTTCCACAGGCCATTTATAAAAATGTCCTTTATTTCATGAGTGCTCATTTGCTTTTCTCCTTGCCGGATGATTTCATGGGAATTGCATGTGCGAACAATTCATCGCGATGTTGTGCGTAATACCGTAAAGCCTTGTGCACCGCTTTCACCAAAGCGCGAGGTGTAACTGTTGCGCCTGCCATGTAGTCGAATTGGCCGCCGTCTTTTTTGACTTTCCAACCGCTGTCCATGGGTTGTTCCAGCGAGGCATCGTTGAAGACGGAGATCCAGCTGTTCTTGGCGATCTCGATGTAATCGCCCAGCCCCGGTGTTTCCTTGTGTGATATTACTCTCACGCCGCCTATCCTTCCATCGTGGCGGATGGAGATGATCAGGTTGATTTTTCCGCTATAGCCATCCGGTGCGATGGCCTGTATCACTGCAATCGAAGGCTGGCTGTTCAGGCGGCCGCGGTACACAATAGTTTCCTGGTCACTACCCAATAAGGCATCGGCCGCCAGTTGTGCGGTGTCCCTGATAATGTCGTTATCGTAAGCCGCTGCAGGCACGATTTGTTTGATCAATTTCATCTTCTCGTTTTCTTCGCTCTGCGCAATGCGCTCATGCGTCAGGTTGAAGGTCAGGGCCAGCATGGCAGTGCCGATCAAGGTAAAGAACAACAGATTGAGCGCGGTATGGAGTGACGCTTTTGCAAGGGTGCGCCTCATGGCAGCTTATCCTTTTTTTTGCCAAATACCGGGGGTTGCGTGTACAGCACGATCAGCGGTACGCAGATGTTCATTAGCAGTGTGGCAAACGCCATTCCGTCCGGGAAACCGCCAAAGGTGCGGATCAGGTAGGTGAGCAGGCCTGCGCCTGCCGCATAGACCAAACGGCCCATGTTGGTGGTGGGGCTGCTCACTGGATCAGTGAGTATGAAAAAAGCGCCTATCATCGCTGCTCCGGAGAACCAGTGAAATAACGGGGTAACGTAGTGGATCGGGTCGACCAGATGGAAGATGCCTGCTGTGACGAACAGTGTGACTAGATAAGCGACCGGGATATGCCAACTGATGATGCGCGAAGCAAGCAGATAAATTCCGCCGAACAAAAATCCCCATGCCACCATTTCGCTACCATGCCCTGCCAGCTGACCATAGATCGGCATATCGAGTATTTGCTGTACAGATTTATCGAGATGCAAGTGCGTCTTTAATGTGTCCAGCGGTGTTGCCAGGGTAATGGCATCCAGAGTAACGCCTTGTGGCAGTGTGCTAAAGAAAATATATTTGAGCTGCTCCATGAAGCTGAGCTCAGCCATTACCAGCCCCTGCGGGGCAATCCAGTGCGTCATCTGCATTGGAAACGAGATGATCAGCGCCGCGTAGCCTATCATCGCCGGATTGAACAGGTTGTTGCCCAGCCCGCCATACAGGTGCTTGGCGATGGCGATGGCGAACACCGTTCCTACCACCACCAGCCACCACGGTGCCAGCGGGGGGATCGACAGGGCGAGCAGCCAGGCCGTGAGTAGCGCGCTGTTGTCCTTGATGAACGGCATGACCGGGCGATTGCGCAGCTTGAGCATCAGTGCTTCGGTACCCAGTGCGGTGAAACTGGCCAGCGTGATCGACACCAGGATCGCCGGGCCGAAATACCAGACGTAAAGCGCGATACCGGGTATCAGTGCGATCAGCACCTTGAGCATGATCTTGGAGACGCTATCCGGCTTGCTGATGTAGGGAGAAAAGAACATGGCCAGATTATTCCTGAAAAGCAAGCTGCAAACTGGAACCAGGGAACGCGCGGTATAAGCACAGTAGTCTAGTTCCGTGTGTTCCGCGGTTAATGATTGTGGCTAAAATCATTTAGTTACGCTTTCGCCAGTGTGTTCAACCACCGCCTTGGCGGCAACAGCAGCCTTTTCCCTTGCAGCTAGTTTTTCGGCTTTTTCCTGCTTTTCGCGCTCGATACGATACAGGTGAAACTCGTGGCGTTCGCGCGCGATGTCGGCGGCACGCTTTTCCTTTTCGCGCGCATGGATCTCGCTCTTGGCGAAACGGTAGTACTGCACCAGCGGGATGTGGCTGGGGCAAACGTAGCTGCATGCGCCGCATTCGATGCAGTCGAACAGGCTGGATGCCTGTGCCTTGCCGAAATCCCTGGACTTGGAGAACCAATACAGATCCTGTGGCTGCAAATCCGCCGGGCAAACCTCGACGCAACGGGTGCAGCGGATGCAGGGCAGAGCGGGCGGTGGAAGGGGAAATATATTTTCCGAGGCAGCGATGACGCAATTGGTGGCCTTTACCACCGGCACGTTCACGCCGGGCAAGGACATACCCATCATCGGACCGCCCATGATGTAGCCATTGGTGTTGGGCAGCACATCTCCCAGTGCGATCAGTTCATCTACTGGTGTGCCGATCAGTGCTTCGAAATTTTGCGCGTTCCGGACATTGCCGGTGATCGTGACGATGCGTGACAACAACGGCTCACCATGCGCGAGGGCGCGGAAAACGCTTCCGGCGGTGGCAACGTTGAAGCATTGCACACCGATGTCGGTGGGCAATTTTCCTGAGGGCACCTCCAGCCCGGTGAGCACACGTATCAGTTGCTTTGCACTGCCGCCGGGGTAGATGGTCGGTATCGCAATGACTTCGTGACGTCCGCCTAGTTGAAGATCCGGGCTGCTGGCGGAGATGGCTTGCTGCAAGGCTAAAATGGCTTCCGGCTTGTTGTCCTCGACAGCATACAGTACTTCGTTCGCATCGAGCATGAAGCGCAGCATTTCCGCTCCTCTGACGATATCCCCGGCGGACTTGCGCATCAGCATGTCGTCGCAGGTGATATAGGGTTCGCACTCCGCACCATTCAGGATCAGCGTGCTTATTTTTAGTTTGCCTACGCGCAGCTTGATGTCGCTAGGGAAGGCGGCGCCGCCCAAGCCCACAACTCCGGACATGCGCAGCAATTGCTGCAATTCGGCGGGGCTGTGGCTACGGTAGTCGGTTACGGGACTGAGAGTTGTCCATTCATCCTTGCCGTCCGGCACCAGCGTGGCGCATAAATTCGGCAGCCCGGAGGGATGAGCGACAGAATGCATACCGATCGCGGTGATGGTTCCGGAAGTGGGAGCGTGCACCGCGCTGGAAATGAAACCGTCCGGCAAGCCGATCAGCTGGCCCCTCAGCACATGGTTGCCGGCTTGCACCACCGGTTTAGCGGCCTCGCCGGCATGTTGGTGGAACGGCACGATCAGTGTAGAGGGCACGGGCGCCCGCGCAATCGGCTTTTGCGTGGATTGCGCTTTATGGCTGGGCGGATGGATGCCGCCGTGGAATGTATAGAGGGTACGCATTAAGTGGGTGTTAGGCCGGTTTCTGGATACTTCCACTTCCAGTTGGTAATTTTTTCCTCAATAACCATCATGCTGATGCAGTCGACGGGGCAGGGTGCTACGCATAACTCGCAACCGGTACACTCGGCAGCGATGATGGTGTGCATCTGCTTGGCTGCACCTACGATAGCGTCCACCGGGCAGGCCTGAATGCACAGGGTGCAGCCGATGCAGGTACTCTCGTCGATAAACGCGACCGACTTGGGTTTGGGTGCGGCGGTATCGCCGCCAAACGGCTTAAAATCCACGCCGAGCAGATCAGCCAGTTTCCGGATACCTTCCTCGCCGCCGGGTGGGCAGCGGTTGATGTCTGCTTCCCCGGCTGCGATGGCTGTTGCATAAGGCTTGCATCCGGGATAACTGCATTGCCCGCACTGCGTCTGCGGCAGGATCGCATCGATTTTGTCCACCAACGGATTACCTTCGACGCGAAATTTGATCGCAGCAAACCCCAGCACCGCACCGAGCACGATTGCGACCGTAGCCATTACCAGTAGCGCGCTAAACATTACCTGATCAGCCCAGAGAACCCCATGAATGCCAGACTCATCAGCCCCGCCGTGATCATCGCGATCGCCGAACCCCTGAAGATCGCCGGCACATCTGCACCCTCCATGTGTTCGCGCATGCCGGCGAACAGTACCATTACCAGCGTGAAGCCCAGTGCCCCGCCCATGCCGAAGAAGATGGATTCCATGAAGTTGTGCTTTGCCTGCACATTCAGAAGCGGTATGCCCAACACTGCGCAATTGGTGGTGATCAGCGGCAGGTAAATGCCCAGCACTTGATACAACACCGGGCTGGTCTTTTGGATCACCATTTCGGTGAATTGTACGATTCCTGCAATTACCACGATGAATGACAGCGTGGTCAGGTAAGCCAGATCAGGCCCGAGCAGATATTGATTGATCAGATAACTGGAACCTGAGGCCAGGGTCAGCACGAAAGTGGTTGCCGCGCCCATGCCGATGGCAGTCTCCACTTTTTTGGAGACCCCCATGAACGGGCACAGCCCGAGAATCTTGACCATCACGATGTTGTTTACGAACACCGTGCTAACCAGGATCAATAGATATCCAGTCATTATTCCAATTCCGAATAGAAACTATAACTGCGTTGGCTTTGTCTTCGGCCCCTGAAGAAACTACTGTCCATTTGATTAGCCCGGCAAAAAACGCCGGAAAAGTCACTTGTTATAGCCGCACTAGGGGTGTTGTTTTCGACGCCTCAACTGGGTGTCCAGCCAAAAGTTTATCGGACTTGCCGCCTTATTTTCCCTTTCTGTTAGAAATTGGAATCAGGCTACGCTTTTCAATCAGGCGCGGATTATCCCCTCATTCATAGGCTGCTTCAACTGCGTTCGCGGCATATGGATATTCCATTTGGTTAACGTAATGCCATGCAGCATTCGCCTATCAATGACGGGCCTCGATAGATCAGGCCACTGTAGATCTGAACCAATGCTGCACCGGCGTGGATTTTTTCTGCTGCATCCGAGCCGCTCAGGATGCCGCCGACACCGATGATGGGTAATACGCCTTGCAGTTCGGCGGCAAGCTGGCGGATCACGGCAGTGGATTTTTCTCGCACCGGCGCGCCGCTCAGGCCGCCCGCCTCGTTGCCATGCGACAAGTGTTCGACCCCGTCGCGCGCGAGTGTGGTGTTGGTGGCGATCACGCCGTCGATGCGGTGTTTAATAAGCAAGGCGGCGACCTGTTTGATCTGCTTGTTGTCGAGATCAGGTGCGACCTTTACCGTCAGTGGTACATATTTGCCGTGCATGTCGGCGAGACGTTGCTGCTCGGCCTTTAATTGTACGAGCAATGCATCCAGCTCATCGCTGCCCTGCAGCTGGCGCAAGTTCTTGGTGTTGGGCGAGGAGATGTTGATGGTGACGTAACTGGCATTTGCATAAACCTTGCGCAGGCAAGTCAGGTAATCGTCTGCCGCTTTTTCGATGGATGTTGTCGCATTCTTGCCAATGTTGATGCCGAGGATGCCCTTGTATTTTGAGTTCTTCACGTTTTCGATCAACTTGTCCACGCCATCATTGTTGAAACCCATGCGGTTAATAATGGCCCGTGCTTCCGGCAGTCGGAACAGGCGCGGGCGAGGGTTGCCGGGCTGGGGCAGCGGCGTGACGGTGCCGATTTCGATGAAGCCAAATCCGAGCGCCGCCAACCCGTCTATGCAGTCGCCATTCTTGTCGAGACCGGCGGCAAGCCCAACCGGGTTGGGGAAAGTTAATCCCATCACGGTACGTGGATCATCAGCCGGGTATTTCACGAGCATAGAAAGTGCGCCAAGACAGTGTGCGGTCTTGAGCGCATCGAGTGAGGCGTGGTGCGCGGTTTCTGCATCTAGCGCGAACAGAGCGGGGCGGAATAATGAATACATGGATAGATTCAGGTGATTTTCAGGGATTCACTATTGCCGTCTGTGCCAGGATGACAAGCTGATCAGTTTTTTTTGGCGATCACAGGGATCGGAAATTTTTTCTTTTGCCGGAACATCGATCCTCGTTGTTTGCCGCGCCAGTTTTCCGCGATCACATCGCCAAGTTGCAGGCATAGCAGTCCAAAAAGCGCAAAACCGGGCTGTACGAGCAGAGGGTGTGGCAAGTTGATTTCCAGGATGCCGCCATTCGCCTGATAAGCTATCACAGCGAGATTGGCGACTATCATTCCCGATAGCGCGGTGCATACCACGCGCCCCCAGTCACCGTTTGCCAAGCCGGAAAAAATCGTGCTTTCCTGCCACATCAGCTGCAATGAAGTCAGTAGCAACAGCGGCGCCAGCCAAAGCAGCCAGAACAATTGCATAGGCCATGCGGGACCAAATAGCAGGCCGGTCACGGCAATGGTTGCCATGCCGGCGGCAAGTCTTTCATTGCCAGGCGCGGGTATGGCGATGCCGTGCGACAATTGTTTTAACGCTCCAGGCAAGGAGCCTAGCAAGGCGCGGGTGCTCAGTATCGCAGGAGCTAGCAGAGCGAACAGCGGGGTATCAAGCAATAGCTGCATGACCGGATTAACCGTGTTAGTAGTCCAGCTTGCCACGTACAGATTTAAATAGACCAGCAGCCAGACCAGCACTGCCCCGGCGCCCCCCATTGATAACAGATAGTCGAGTTGTGTCTTGAGCGGGTTGTTGCCAGTGAGCAGCTTGATCATGTGGTTGGCGAGCAGGATGTAGCCGGCCAGCATCAGCGTGGTGAGTAATGTTGCGGAAGGGTACATGATAGTGGCCTGAGTATCGGCGGAGAGATCGTCCCATTCTGAACCGCTTAGCCAGAATCCTGCCAGCGGCAACAGCAACAGGGACAAGATAAATATCCCCAGGCGTATTTTCATGACTCCCCGCTTTCGATCCGGTTGGTGACACGATCATTTAGTGAAATCCATTCGCTATCGATCAATCCCTGTGCGGGTTGATATTGAGTTTTGTATGCCATCTTGCGGCTATGTGCTATCCAGTAACCAAGGTAGACAAAATTCAACCCAAGTTTGCGGCATAGCTCGATTTGCCATAATACGTTGTAAACGCCCAGACGCGCATGCGGCAGGTCAGGATCATAAAAAGTATATACGGAGGACAGGCCGTCACTGAGCAGGTCGATCACGCTGACCATGCGCAGCACGCCCTGATCGCGAAATTCCACCATCAGCGAGTCGACATGACTTTGCAGCAGGAAATTCTGGTACGACTCGCGGTCATCCTTGTCCATGCCGCCATCTTTATGGCGTGCGTGCTGATAACGTTGATAGAGACCGTAATGTTCGGGATTGTCCTGCAACGGGTGCAACGTTGCATCGAGGCCGGCGTGCTGCTTCCATGCGCGCCTCTGCGAGCGGTTTGCCGAAAACTGTTTTGCCAACACACGCAATGGTACGCAGGCAGTGCAGTTATCGCAGCGTGGACGATAGGTATAGCTCCCACTGCGCCTGAAACCGTGGCGCACCAATTCCGAATACACTGGCGTGCCGATCAGAAAGGCTGGCGTGGCAACCTGAGAGCGCGCCTGCATATCGGGCAGGTAGCTGCATGGGTACGGCGCAGTCAGATAAAAATGCAGCGCGGAAAGCGGGATATCGTTAAGTTGGCTCATGTAAAAAGGTCAGGGTCAAATTTCCACTCGGTCACCGGGGTATAGTGTATCAATTCCTGCAGCTGAGCGATAAATTCGCTGCGCGCGATTTCCCGTGCGCCGAGACTGGCCAGGTGCGGAGTCTTCATCTGGCAATCGATCATGCGGAACTGCCAGCGATCAAGTTGACGGGCAAGATGTGCCAGCGCGATTTTCGATGCGTTACTGACCCGGCTGAACATCGATTCGCCATAGAACATGCGCCCGATGCTGACACCATATACGCCGCCTACTAGTTTGTCTTCCATCCACACTTCTACCGAATGCGCGTGCCCAATTTGATGCAGAGCGCAATATGCTGCGATCATGTCATCGCTAATCCATGTGCCGTGATGTCCGTCCCGTGGTGCGGCGCAGGCGCGCATCACGGCCTCGAAAGCTGTATCGAAACGCACTGAATATTTGCTTTTGCGCAGCATTTTTGCCAGCGAGCGCGAAATTTTGAATTTAGCCGGAATCAACACCATGCGCGGATCTGGACTCCACCACAGAATAGGCTCGCCGGGATTGAACCACGGGAATATCCCGTGACGGTAGGCATCCAGCAGGCGTGCCGTCGATAGTGCGCCACCCGCGGCGAGCAAGCCATTCGGCGAGCGTAGCGCGCGGGATACGGGAGGGAACGGTTCGTTATCAGCCAGCCATGGAATCAAGATAGTCCTTTTTGCATCTGTTCATCGAGCCATTTTATGGTTATATTGTCCCAAATAGCTGCGCCCGGAAATCAATGTCAGCAGGGAGGCAATAGATGTTAACGAAAATGTTTGGTAAGAAATCCGACCACCCCATGGTGGATATCAAAGCTGCACAGGGAATACTGAACGATTTGCCAAAGAATGACGTGTACAAATTGCTCGGTGAGTTGACCGAGTGGATAGATTCGATTTCTGAACATGCCGATTTCAAGATTGATCACCAGTTTGCCCTGATGCGCTTGCTCGACGAGGCTGCCCAGCCTCACATACGAAAATTGTTGCGTGAATATTTTACCCCGAACGAACTGGGGAAATTTCAGGAAAACCGCTTGTGGATGGTGCTGGGCAATTTATCGCGATATACCGCCGAAGGCTATTACAAGATATTCAACCGTTATAACACCGTCGACAAAGGCAACAGCGTCATCAAGGCGCAGCTACCCTTGTTGTTGGCGCGCACGGTAAGTGCCATGATAGGGCAGTTGAAGTTTGTTTGTGCCCGCTATGGGCATGTGGATAAGACGATTTGGACGAATTTAGCGCAAATCTATAGTCACGCCGAACTTCAAAAATGCCTGGATACACCGGTAAGCCTGTATCCGGGCATGCCTGCCAATACTTCGGTGAAATGGGAAGTGGGACATCTGTTGGGGTGGTATGGCTGCGGTGTCAATTCCTTGAAACCGCTGCATATGCACCTGACAGAACGCCTGGTGGCTCAATATTGCTCATCCATAGAAATGCATGCTCAGCAAGGCGAGCAAAACCTCTTCAGTTTCGATCTGAGTAATCCAACTGCGCCAAGGCGCGTCAAAGTGGATGCTACCGCGAATCCGGCTACGCGATTCGTCAGCTTGGCCGGATTGCGGCCAAAATTGGAGCCGTTGCTCAAAACGCTGGAGAAGAAGGTCATACCCGGAGATCTTACCGTGGGAACGGCGTATGACGCGGAACTGGTGGGCGAAGCAGCGCAGTACCTGTTGAACTATATTGTCGCAACGCCGATACGGCGCAGTCCGCGCCGCAACGTTACGATTAACATGAATGTGGCGCAAGGCTTTGTCAATACGGTGGAGCGTGCCAATGCCGGACTGAATTTCAATAAAGAAAAGCTGGCTCAATGGAAGATGGAGGATATCAGCGCCAATGGATTTCGCACCCTGTTGCCTGCCCAGGCTGGCGATGACATAAGAATCGGGAGTGTTTTTGGAGTACAGCCGGATGGCGTACAGAATTGGGGTGTGGCAGTGGTGCGGCGCATGATGCGTGATGACAAGAACCAGATGCATGTGGGCGCGGAAATGCTGACCAATCAGGTAACCCCTGTTGCATTGATTCAGAGCGGTGACGGAAGCGGAGCATTTGAAGATGGGCAGACCGCATTGTGGCTAAGTGAAAAACCGGGTGAATTGTCCGGTCAAGTCAGGTTGCTGATGAGGGCGGACACCTACTCCGATCACCGCAGCTTGTTGAGTGAGTTTAACGGTGAGGATTATCTGCTGATCCCGGGCGGGTTGCTGGAAAAGTGTTTCGATTGCGACTTGGTGCGGTTCCGTCTGGTCAAGCAGGAAAGCGGTCCAGCAGAACCTCATTAAATAATGTGTCGCAGGTTTCTTTTTCGGAACGGGTTAATTCAACCGTCCTGCAAGCCAAACTTCAATATCGCGTAGTTCTTGCTCGCATACCGAGTGCTGCATAGCGTATTCATGCCACTCAACCGCATAGCCCAGATGGATCAGCGCGTCTCTTGATGCGGTTCCTAACCCGTAAGGAACGACCGTATCGCTGCGGCCATGCGCCATAAATACCGGAGTGTTCATGGTGCCAGCTTGCAGTTCGTCCGGGACGCTATTGGCCAATGGGAGGTAAGTGGAAAGCGCCATCACCCCGCCCAGCGGTACAGTCTGGCGCAGTGCGGTGTGCAGAGCGATGGCGCCACCCTGAGAGAATCCGGCCAAGATTATGTTGCCTGGTTCGATGCCGCGCGACATCTCCTGCGCAATCAATGCTTCTATCTCGACTTGAGATGCGCGTATCCCTGCTTCATCCTGCTGTGTATCAATGGCGGAGCCGACGACGTCATACCAGGCGCGCATCACGTATCCCCCGTTGATGGTGACCGGGCGCATGGGCGCATGAGGAAATATAAACCGCACCGAGACCGGCAGGTTCAACTCCTCGACGATAGGCACGAAGTCCTGGCCGTCGGCGCCCAGGCCATGCAGCCAGATGATACTGTGGCGCGGTTGTTTGTCGGATTCGAGCTTGATGTGCGGAAGCAGGTCAGTCACGGTTATCATCAGCTGGGTTCGGGAATGATCTCTCTCAATACCTGAAAGATCTCCCGAAAGTTCTTCGGGGGCTTGCCGACTTCCATTTCCTTTTGTGCATTGCGTATCAGTGTGCGCAGGCGTTGCGCATCGGCCTGCGGGTGTGCGGCGAGCAGCTCGGTCAATGCCGCATCGTTTTCCAGCAACCGGTCGCGCCAGCGCTCCAACTGGTGCATATAGGCGATGTGTTGTTGCGAAGTGCCCTTCCATGCATCCAGTTTGGCCAGGATGGGGGCGGTGTCGACCTCGCGCATCAGTTTGCCGATATACTGCATCTGGCGGCGCTGTGCACCGAACTTGTTGATGTTTTTCATCTCGCGAA
>Ga0224495_10002807_pt1 | contig 11080 bp, 13 predicted proteins | sample SF_Jul11_sed_USG_FD_168128 | JGI IMG/M metagenome (GOLD analysis project Ga0224495, IMG submission 168128) | Sediment microbial communities from San Francisco Bay, California, United States - SF_Jul11_sed_USGS_4_1 | ecosystem: Environmental > Aquatic > Marine > Sediment | place: USA: California...
GTATCATGAGCGCATCCCGCGTTCTCGCGCGGACGTACTGGGCGATAGGACAGGGCCTCAGCTGAAAAAACCGCTGTTTGTCCTCATGGCGAAGCATGATCCGATTCCTATCGCTGTGCTTGGGCCTGATTTCCTCCTTGTATACCATCACGTTCTGTTATACAATAAACCCCGCAACGCGCAGATCATCCCCTGTCGCGCAGACCGGCGGCAGGGGTTATCAAATAATCGTTCCCAAGGAGCCCAAGCATGCCGTCACAATTGATCGTGAACGCAGGAAGAGAGGAGACCCGGATCGCCCTGCTGGAGAACAATGTCGTCACCGACATTTTCATCGACCGGAAAAAGGACCGGGGGATCGCGGGAAACATCTATAAAGGAAGGATCATGAAGGTTCTGCCGGGGATGCAGGCGGCCTTCGTGGACATCGGGCTCGAGAAATCCGCGTTCCTCTATGTGGGCGATGTGTTCGACAGCGCCTCGGAATACGCGCCCATGATGGAGGACGAGGGGATCGAGATGGAGGCGGAGACAAAGCGCAAGCGGTCCCATGCCGTCCAGATCGAGGACCTGCTGCAGGAGGGACAGGACATCGTCGTGCAGGTCTCCAAGGAGCCGATCAGCACCAAGGGCGCCCGCGTCACGACCTATATCAGCATTCCCGGACGGTATCTGGTCGTCATGCCCGGAGTGAACCACATCGGCGTGTCACGGCGCGTGGAGAACGGCGAAGAGCGAAAGCGTCTGCGCGAGATCGTCCAGGCGGTCAGAAAACCGAACATGGGGTACATCATCCGGACGGCAAGCGAAGGCAAGAGCGAGGACGAGATCAGGTCGGACATTGAGTTCCTGGGCAGGCTCTGGGAGAACATCCAGCGGAAGCGCGAAAAGGTATCTTCCCCCGCCCTGCTGCACAACGAGCTCGATCTCGTGTTTCGCGTCATCCGGGACGCCTTTACCTCGGACGTGGACCGCATGGTCATTGATTCCGAGGAGGAGTACCAGCGCGCCCGCGAGTACGTGGAGTCCTACATCCCGTCCCTTGCCCGCCGCGTGAAGCATTACGACGACGATGATCCGATCTTCGAGCACTACGGCGTCGAGATCGAGATCTCCCGCGCCCTGGGCAGGAAGGTCTGGCTCAAATCAGGCGGCTATATCATCATCGACCAGACCGAAGCGCTCACCACCATTGATGTGAACACAGGCAGGTATGTTGGCAAACGCTCGCTCGAAGACACGATCCTGAAGACGAACCTCGAGGCCGTGCGCGAGATCGCCTACCAGCTCCGTCTCAGGAACATCGGCGGGATCATCATCCTCGACTTCATCGATATGGAGCGCGAGGACAACCGCCGGAAGGTCCACCACGCGCTGCAGGAGGCCCTGTCCCACGACCGGGCCAAGACGACCATTTCCCACATCTCACCGCTCGGCCTGATCGAGATGACGCGCAAGCGTGTGCGTGACAGCCTCGGCCGCGCGCTCTGCGATACCTGTCCCTACTGCGACGGCAGGGGGTTCATCAAGTCCTGCCGCACGGTTTGCTATGAGGTTTTCCGGGAGCTGCAGAAGTCCTTCGGCGCCGCGGAAGAGAAGAAGGCTTTAGTGACGGTCCATCCCGCGGTCGCGGACATGCTCTATGACGAGGAGCGGCAGGGCGTTGAGGAGCTGGAGCGGGAGTTCGGCAAGAAGATCGTGATCAAGGCGGACCCGAACATGCACCAGGAGCAGTTCGAGGTGGTCATGGTGTAGCGAGAGCAACGTAGCCGGGGACCGGCCGCGAGCAGCCGATCAAGCGCCGGTCCTTGCATTTCTTGGCGTCGAGCAGTGCGGTATCCGCGGCAAGGATCAGGGAATGGGAAGCGGTCCCGTCAACGGGATAGGCTGCGATCCCGATCGTGACCGTAAGATGGAACCGGTCCCGGGCGATGCGGGAGAATGAATCCTCGATCTCCCTCTTGATCCGCCTTGAGAAGAGATTATACGCCTTTTCCAGCCGGGTCTCCGGCAGTATGATGACCATCTCATCCCCGCCGTAGCGGGTTTGTTTCGGGATAGTAGAGGGCGATACTTCCTGCGCGGGTGCCGGTGACCGCTAGGGATTTGCGGAGTACCGAAGAGAGGGTCTTGTCGAGGTCCAGCTCGGAAATGACGGTCCGCGCCATTCCCAGGATGTTGTCCAGCCGGTTATGATCCTTCAGTACTCCCACGGCTATTCCTTGTCCTGCAACGGACGCATCCGTTCACCCCGATGCACGATCGTTGAAACCTATCACAGAACAAGCAGGTTGTCAATCAGCCGCGTCGTCCCCAGGCGAACTGCAATAAGAAGCACTATTCTACCTGACAGCGCTTCAAGCGGCCGGAGCGTGTCAGGATCTGCAACTTCGGCATAATCAATCTCGATCCCCTGTTCGGTCAGCAGCGTCTCCCGCATTTTCTGCCGCACTTGTTCCGGCTCCCGGACGCCGGCACGTATCAATTCCTCGCCTGCTTTGAGCGCCCGGAACAGCACCGCGGCCCTCCTGCGCTCATTCGCGTCCAGATAGCTGTTTCGCGAGCTCATGGCAAGCCCGTCCGCCTCGCGCACCGTGGGCAGCACGATCACCTCGACGTCCTGGTCCAATCCCCTGGTCATCCGCCTGATCACCGCGCACTGCTGAAAATCCTTCTGCCCGAAATAGGCGCGATGCGGCTTCACCATGTTGAAGAGCTTCGTCACCACCGTGGCGACCCCCCGGAAGTGTCCCGGCCGGATCGCGCCTTCCAGAACATCGGTGATCCCTTCGATGGACACGAAGACCGAAGGAGGTTCGGGATACATTTCCGCTGCTGTCGGCAGGAAAAGATGGTCCACGCCTGCTGATGCGCACTTGGCCCGGTCGCCCTCCTCGTCGCGGGGATAGCGCGACAGGTCTTCCTGCGGACCGAACTGGGTGGGGTTCACAAAGATGCTCGCGACAACCACATCGTTCTCCTTCTTGGCCTGACGCATGAGCGACAGGTGCCCCTCGTGCAGAAACCCCATGGTAGGCACAAAACCGATGGTCTTTCCCGATTTGCGGAAGGATTCGGCAAAGGACTGCATTTCACGTATGTTGTTAATGACTTTCATTGAAATAACCTGAAACCACCCGCACCGGTTCAATGCCGTGATCAAGAAGCCACTGAATCGCTTCGTCCCGCATCCAATCATCCTTGAACTTGTACCAACGCTCCAGTTCGCCGGGATGTTGGTCCAGGACGTTTTTGAATCTTCGGAACGCGCCCTTGCCGTCAAGAGCGATTGATAGCTTTTCCTTGAGACTGGTGTTCGTGACGGTCCCCGTGAATGAAACCATGATCTCGTATCCCTCACGGGATTCGCGCTTCAGGATCGGCAAATAGCGGTTTTGATCATCGCTCAGTATTCTATCCGCTGTTGCCTCGAGTTCCTCGTCCCACTCGACCAGCGCCGATTCGGTTTCCCCGTCCTCCACGGCGCGCATGATGTCGTCGGGCATGTCGATGACCTCGCCGGTCTCCGTGTCGAGATACCCGCTCCGCTCCATGTTGTCGCCCAGTTCCATGGCGAAACGGAAACTCCAGGTTGTCCTCCAGATAACAATACCAGCCCAAGGCCTGTTCCCAGACATGACAGGCGTCTACGACAATATCATCGTTGATGCGCTTTTCACGCGCCGGTTCTTTCGATTCTCTCTTTCTCGCCGAAAGTTATCGACCCATCACCCGCCCTCTTTCGGCTTCAGAAAATGCGTGGCATAGGCTTCTTCAATGTTCGGATCTCCATGCTTCGAAAAGCGGAGCTGCGTTTTCGACCCCTTGCCCCAGGACTGGTAGACTGTTTTACTCGGCCGCAAGTCGCGGGTCCGCGCGTATCTTTGGAATTCCCGAAGCACATGACCGATCTTCGACAAGTTGACGGCAATACGTTCCTCCAGGCTGCGCACACGGCCGAAGCGCCAGGCGTCATGATCGGTCTTCGTCAGTTTTCCCATGCGCATAAGAACGTCAACAAAACTGATAAAGCCTTTCTCCTCCGGCATCATCGCAGAGGTTTCCTGCATCTGCTCGACCAGCGACTCGCGACTCGTTCTCCGCGCGAGAAGAGTGCTTTCGCTCATTACCGCAGCCCCGCCTCTCGTGCCATGGACTTCGGGATGACCATGCCGTTCGGCAGTTTGACGAAGGTGAGCGCATCGGCGATGTCCGGACTGCACAGACCCTCCTGCCCCATGCGTATGCGGCACGCCTTTTCAATGTCCGCGGCACGCGCCGACACGGTCGTCTTTTTCGTCCCGAAGAAAGCGCAAATAACGTCCGCGGTCAAATAGTTCGGGCTCTTGGAGTCGAAAAGAAAATTCAGCCGGGCGATCACATACACCACCGCCGCTGCCCACACCTCTTTCGCTCCGCCCGTGATGATGTATTTCCGCTTCCGGCCGATCTGTTCCCAGAGTTCCCGCGCATAGCCGCCAAGCTCCGGTGTGAGATGGGCCTGGGTAAAAGCATCAAGAAGAGCGCCGACTTCCTCGATCCGCGCCTGCTTCCTTGCTTCGACACTCTTGACCTGTTTCACCGGAGTGCCTCGCTGTCCAGCCGGCCGCTGCGATCGATGCCGTTCATCCGGAACCATCTGCGGCAGCAAAGGATTTACCTGAAACCTTCCTTTTTCGAGCAGTTCTTTATACGATTCATTGAGGTTCTTCCTGATATTCGGACCGAGGCGGGCCAGTGTTGCGACCAATCCGTCGCAGACATAGTGATCATCAAAGGTGAATACTCCCGCCTCCAGAACCGCTCCCGGCCCCCCGGTGATCATACTGAGTTCGTCCATCAGGCCGAGCACGCCGTAGCCGCACCCGCCGCCATCCTTGAGAAAAATCGAATAGTTCTTCAAATCGCGCACATACACCCATCTGGAATATTCGAGGTTTCTGATCGCGAGCAGGATCTTCCGGTCGATCGGCTCCGTGCCGTCCTCCAGCTTTCTCATATATTCATCCAGCAAGCCCCGGTTTGCTATGAATCGCTTCCTTGCTGAATGCAGTTTATCAATCGTTCGCTTCTGTTCCTCGTCCGCGCTTTCCGGCTGATAAATCGACAGCAAAAAGCGTTTATACTCGTTGATAAACCGATTTGCGATATCCGGATCAATTACCATTTCCGTGTTTCCTTTTGAGAAATTCCCCGAACAGTTCACAGGTCCGCTCGAACGCCCGTGCTTCCTTTTCCGTCATCTGGTCGTACCCGTCCGGCAGGAGGCCGCCTTTGGGATAGGCGCTGGGCCAATTGGCCCAGAGTTCGGAGTGAGGAGAAAAGGTCTCAATATGCTGGGCCGGGAATGCGGTGACGTGCGACAGGGGCCGCTTACCCACCCAGGTGAGCATGGGGCGGCCTTTAGCAGCAGTGATCTTCACCTCTGTCTTTTTTTGAGGCGCGGATTCGGCGGACACAACGGAATGCTTCGGCTTCTTGACCGGTTTCTCTTTCTTCTTCGCGTTGCTCACCTTTCGCTCCTTTGACAAGCTGCTCATTACCCTCTCTTTTACCCTCTTTTAAGGGTATTACCTCTTTTTCCACGCAGCGCCTGGGCCTCGCCCAAGGCATTCAACCGTCCCCTTTTTCTGCAAATCCCGAAGCACTCGCCGGACCATATCGCGGCTCACTCCCGGGCAGGCTTTCTCCAAGTCAGCCAGCGTGAAGTCTCCGGAAAAACCATTGATCGCCGACTCGACAAGCTCCGTCTTTGCTCCTCGCGCCGTCCTGACCTGCCCCACCCGCTCCTCAAATTCCGCGTATGCAGTCTTGAGCGTATACAGGACATAGTTGATATACGGCCAGGGATTGTGCTTGCCTTCATGCCAGCCCAGGGAGCTTTGTTCCAGTGTCTCATAGTAGCGGTCCTTGCTCTGCTCGATGATGCGCTCAAGGCTGATGTAGCGGCCGACCTCGAAGCCCAGGTGATAGCACTGGAGCAAAAGGAGCAGCCGAGACACCCGGCCGTTGCCGTCTCGGAACGGATGAATGCACAGAAGGTCCAGATTGAAGGCCGCCATGGCAATGAGCGGATGCACAGTGCGTTCGCGCAGGCTTTCTTCCCAGAGAGCGATCAGTTCCTTGACTGCGGCGGGTGTATTTACCGCCGTTACGGTCTTGAAGCGAACCCGCTCGCGGCCATCCGGATATTTCTCGATGATGTCGCCGTCCTTGTTCTTGAAGTTCCCGGCGTCCCATATCTCGCCACGGGTCAGCGCATGCAATTTCTTTATCGTATCCTCCGAGACGGAAAGCTTGCTTCCTTGTTCGTGGACCAGCTTGAGCGCGGTTCGATAGCCGCGCACTTCCTCCTCGTCGCGGTCACGGAGATGCGCCCTGCCGAGTACGACAGCTCTGATCCTGTCCGGATCGACCTCTACCCCCTCGATCCTGTTCGACGACACGGCGCTTTCAATGACGGCGTGTTCCTTGAGCGCCTTGAGACGCTGCGGCGCCTGGCGGGTGAACAGCTCCTGCTTGCCTCGCGCCTCGCCCAGATCGGCAAGATACCACGACGCGATTGCCGGCATTGTCTCCATCTTCGGCGCGAACTGTTTAAGAGTCATCATTGTCTGATATTCCAATTTGCATCCGGAAACATTGCTTGTTCGATCGCATCTTTAACTCTCTCTGTGCGGTCGCAATTTGCAACAACCCGCCTACTCATCGATCAGCCGCATCACTTTCTGTACCTGGTCCGCGCTCACCGTATCCGTGCTCGTAAAGATCATCTGGTATTTAAGCCGCTCGGGATTCAGCTCTTCCCATTTCCTGAGCGCCAGAGCCTTCCGGCCCTTCTCGCGTCCACCGGATGACTGCGCTCGCGTTCGCTCTTGATCTCCATGGTATAGACCTTGCCGGAGCCTCGCTTCCCGCCTTTTTTCGGCTTTTTCCGGATCACGAAGTCCGGCGTATAGCGCCGCCACTTTCCTTTGTCGTCCTTGTACTCAATGAAGAAATCGGTCTTGGCGGGATCGGTCAAAGCGCCGGTGAAGTAGATGTCCTCAACCTCGTCGGGATTCACATTCAGTTGCGCCAGCATCTGTTCAAAGAAATGCTTCTCCGGGTTCGAGTCGAAGTTATAAGGATCATAGCGGAAACCGAACGATCCGGCCTTTTCTTTCCACGCTGAAAAATGCGCGAGGAGGTGCTCCCGGTCTTTCGGATAGATAATGTCTGCGGTAGAGACCTCGGTCCCTTCTGTAGTTGTTTCTTTGTTGAATCCCTCGGGCTTGACCAGCGCCAGGGCAACATCGACCTTCTCTTCCCGTATCTCGTAAAACCGCGTCTGCTCTTCGACCTGACGGGAGAGGTCGGTGACATGCGAGGCCGGAATATCTTCATTAGCGTACAACCGCTTCAACTCGTCATAGACAGCCCGCAGGTCGAGCCTGTAGGAGCGGCTTAGCTCTGTCGCTGCGGTATACGGATCGAGGCTGGTATCAGAGGATGTGATCGTCACCGTCTCGCCTATCTGCTGAAGAACGCCAAAAGTCGAAAGTTGCTCCCCCACGGTATAAACTTTTTTCCTGAGGCTGCCGGCGTCCCCGTCCTTGGGCCGTTCCAACCTGATCGGCTTTGTCTCTCCCTCTTTCCTCGCCACCGTCCTGATCGTTTGCGTGACAACGAGCGGCGGCAGATCGAGCTTGCGCAAAACAATTCGGGCTGCGGCGCTTTCATGCCCCGCGTGGTTCAGGTCGGCAATTGTCTCGCCGTAGGTTTCCTGGAGCTGTTTATCGAGGATCGTGAAATTGTCCGTTGAAAGATAGACCCGCGCCTTTGCTTCATTGCCCGGCACCTGGCGAAGACACCGTGTCGCGGCCTGGAGCACGAAGTTGTTCGAGGTCTTGAGCTTCCTGGCGAGCGCGCAGGCGAAGAGACTCGGGCAGTTCCAGCCTTCCGTGCCCTTATTTACGAGCAGGATCACGCGATGCGGCGCGGTATTCGTCACCACGACATTGAACGACGAGCCGCGAATGACCGGCACGTCCTTTTCCCCATCGCGGGTGAACGTCAGCTTGACCGACGCCGCAAAAGCCTTATACATGCGCGGCGGCAGCAGCTCCGATTGTTTGGGGTAGCTGTTTCGATAAAGATCGAAAATGTGCGGTGTTTTTTCGATCAGGCGGAGATACCAATAGGTTTCGAGCGCCCGGAGCTGGGGACGGCGCAGAAAGCGCAGGTTCCCGGTCTCCGTCTCCTTCGCCCACTCCAGCACTTCGGCGATGGCGGAGTACTCGTTACATGCGAAATCAGACGCCCGCCATGAGTCCACGCGTGCCGCTATGTGCTGATGAAGATGACTCATAAGAATAGCTGAGTATAGTTGATTCCGACGTTAAAAAACAAGGGAAAGCTGCCGCTTTCAGAAGACGGTCCCCCTCATCCCCGCGACTTGGGCACATAGTACAAGGTGCCTTCGCGCATGCTCATGATCTGGCGTATCAGGTCGTCCAGGTCGGTCGGATTATGTACAAAATCGATATCAGAAGTGTTGATGACCAGGAGCGGCGTCTCGCTGTACCGGAAGAAAAAGTGATTGTATGCCTCGTTCACGGCCTCAACGTACTCGCGGCTCACATTCTTCTCAAAGGACCGTGCGCGCTGCTTGATGCGCCGGAGGATCGTCTCCGTATCCGCCTGCAGAAAGATCACGAGATCCGGCCGCACGACCTTCGGCTCGATCATACGGTAGATCTGCTCGTACAGCGCAAGTTCGTGGTCGTTCAGGTTGAGGTACGCGAAAATGCGGTCCTTGGCAAAAAGGTAGTCACTGATCGTGACCTGGTTGAAGAGATCGTGCTGGGAGAACTCCTCCTGCTGGCTGAACCGGTTCATCAGGAAGAAGATCTGCGTCTGGAAGCGGAACCTCGCGGGATCCTGGTAAAAATCAGTGAGAAAGGGATTTTCCTCTGCGCGTTCGAACACAAGGCGGGCATTCAGCTCGGGAGCCAGGAGCGTGGTCAGGCTGGTCTTGCCCACGCCGATAGGTCCTTCGACCACGATGTACCGCGCGTTGCGTGAGGCTGGTTTCTGATTCATGGCATCCCGCTCTTCTTTTCACAGCGCAGCACCGTATGACCGTCGGCCACCCCGGCCAGGAGCGCTGCTGCGGTCCTGCCGAGCACCGGGTGCACCGCGTCCGGCGCGATCTCAACGAGCGGCGCAAGCACGAATTTTCGCTCAGCCATCCGGGGATGAGGAATGATCAGGTCAGCCTCTCGGACCACCACGCTCCCGTAGAGCAGGATATCGAGGTCCATGGTCCGGGGACCCCAGCGGACCGTGCGCACTCTGCCCATCTCGTCTTCCACTGAACGGCACAGAAGGAGAAGTTCCTGCGGACCCAGATCGGTCTCGACCGAGGCTACCGCGTTGATGAAGTCGTCCTGGTCATCGTACCCAACCGGCTCGGTGTAGAACAACGAGGACAGCCGAAGGACCCGGACCGTCCTGCCCAGAAGTTCTACCGCCTTCAGGCAGTTGGCCTCCCGGTCGCCCATGTTCGAGCCGACCCCGATGTACGCGACAATGGACATAGAGACAGGATGATGAAAAAAAGGATCAGGAAAAGCAGGATTAAGGATTAGAGGATTAAGCGCTGCAACCTGTAATCTTTCTGATCCCGATTTGCCTAATCCTGCAATCCTCTATCTTAAAATTCAAACTTCAGCCCAGCCATCCGCTTTTTAAACTCGGCGAGCACGCGCTTTTCATCAGCCTTGCCCTTTGCCTCGAAGGTCGCGGAGAACCGGATGTACGGCCCGGCATCGTCCCAGGGAACCGTGCTGATCAGCTTCTCGGTGATCAGGAACTCGGAGAACTCCTCGGCAGTAGCGAACCGCCGTCCGCCCTTGACACCCTTCGGCATTCTGACATAGAGATAGAAGGTCCCTGCGGGCATCTTTGCCTTGAATCCCATGCCGCGCAGCGTCGCGACAAGCGACTTCAGCCGGCGCTCGTACTTTGCCCCGATCCTAGCCGTGATCTCCGGGTGGTCCAGCGCGTAGATACCCGCTTTCTGGATGGCCTTGAACTGGCCTGAGTCGTAATTGTCCTTCACCATGCCGTATCCCGCGACGATCCGCGCATTGCCCGCGACAAAAGCGAGCCGCCATCCGGTCATGTTATAGGCCTTGGAGAGCGAGTGGATCTCCACACCCACGTCCTTTGCGCCTGGCACGGACAGGAAGGACAGCGGCTTGGTCCCGTACATGAGCGCAGCATAGGCCGCGTCATGGACCACGATGATGTCGTTCTCTTTCGCGAACTGCACGACCTTCTGGAAGAACGCCCGGGTAGCTCCGGCACCTGTCGGGTTGTTCGGGTAGTTGAGGTAGAGCAGCTTCGCCTTCTTCCGGATATCCGCCGGAATGGCGTTCAGGTCGGGAAGGTACCCGTTCTCTTCCGTGAGCGGAAGGATATGCACCGAACCGCCGTACCAGCGCGTATGGGTTGCCATGACCGGATATCCGGGAGCGGTCATCAGGGTGATGTCCCCGGGATTAATGAACACCGCGGGAAACATGGCGAGCACCGGTTTGCTGCCGATGCCGTGCAGCACTTCGGTCTGCGCGTCGAGCCCTTTCACGCCATAGACCTTCGCCATGTACCGGACCGCCGCGTCCTTGAATTCCTGGATGCCGTTGTCCGCGTAGCCGCGGTTCTCAGGCTTCTCGGACTCCTTCTGGAGCTTCCTGACCACTCCGGGGAATGCCATCTCATCCGGCTCGCCTACGCCCAGATCGATCAGTTCGACACCGGGATTGGCCGCCATGGCGGCGCGCTTGGCGCGCTTGATCTTCTCGAACTTGTAGATCTTCGTGTCCTTGCCGAACATCGAACCGCCGATGCGCTCGGCAAAAAGATTTTGAATGTAGGTCTCCTCTGACAATGCTTACCTCCTCAACGGACAATACGTGTATCGTAATATGTTTGACGTGCGGCAGTAAAGAATCGTGACCTGCTGTTATTCCGCAATCCGAGATCCGCAATCCGCAATGACGTTGTTTTTCAAGCTTCCGATCCCCTCGATCCT
>Ga0224495_10002809_pt1 | contig 11076 bp, 12 predicted proteins | sample SF_Jul11_sed_USG_FD_168128 | JGI IMG/M metagenome (GOLD analysis project Ga0224495, IMG submission 168128) | Sediment microbial communities from San Francisco Bay, California, United States - SF_Jul11_sed_USGS_4_1 | ecosystem: Environmental > Aquatic > Marine > Sediment | place: USA: California...
GGTAATAATTTTAACTTGTGGTTTTTCCCCCAAAAGGACAAAGCCCCATGATCAGGGCACCCCGAACCGGGGTGTCGGGCAGGCTATGGAAACCTGCGGTAGTCGTACGGCCCGGAGAGGTGACTGAGAGGCCGAAAGTGGCAGATTGCTAATCTGTTGTACTGGGAAACCGGTACCCAGGGTTCGAATCCCTGCCTCTCCGCTAAATCAATGACTTAGGTAGATTTTCAGTCTGACATTCAAACCCCCTTGTTGCTTCAATGGTACACTCTTGGTACACTGAGCCAGGAGAAACCAAGGGCACCAGGGGAATATATGGCCGTCATTCAAAAAAGAATCGGCAAAGATGGGCGCATAGGCTGGCGCGCACTCATCCGCATAAAGCCTCACCCTCCCGTTTCAAAAACATTCCGCACCAAGTCAAACGCAGAACGCTGGGCATCAGCCACGGAAACCGCGATTCATGAGCGCCGGTACTTTCCAGAGCGTGAAGCCATGAGGCATACCCTGAGGGACCTTATGGGCCGATTCAAAAGCCGGATCGAAAAGGATCGGGTCAAGAAAAAAGCGGGACAGATTGCCCAGGCGAATTGGTTTGCAGATGAAGCAGGCGATTTGCTTTTGGCCGAATTGACTTCAGTTAAAATTGCCGACCTCCGAGAGAAACTTTCCAAGGATAAGGCTCCGGGCACTGTGAACCGTTATCTTGCGGTGCTGTCACGGGCGTTGAATCTGGCTGTGCGAGAATGGGGTTGGCTCACTGACAGTCCCATGCGGAACTTTGAGCGGATGAAGGAACCTCAAGGGCGCATCCGGTTTCTATCCGATGACGAAAGAACGAGACTGTTAAATTTCTGCAAGGAGCAAGAGTACTCCCATCTTTATGATGTGGTACTGCTGGCCCTTTCCACTGGAATGCGCCAAGGGGAAATCCTGGGATTGACCTGGAGCCAGGTGGACTTGGAGCGAGGTTGGATTCTCCTGGAAAAAACCAAGAATCAGGACCGCCGGGGAATTCCATTGGTGGGGCCCGCCTTGGAGGCCATTAAGAGCCGATCTGAACGGCGGACGGACGATGAATCTTTACTTTTCCCACCTCTTCGAGGGGAGGGTTTAGCCTCCATCCGCAAGGCATGGAATACCACGTTGGTCAAAGCTGAAATTCCCAACTTCAAGTTTCACGATTTACGCCATTCCGCCGCAAGCACCCTGTTGATGTCCGGGGCCAGCCTGGGAGAAATTGCGGATGTGTTGGGACACCGCACTTTGGCGATGGTGAAACGATATTCCCATATCGCCGATGAACACCGGGCCAAGGTGCTAGAGCGCATGTCCAGGCATATGTTTGGGGGAGCGGGCGATGTCTCGAAAAAATAAAGGCGGCGGAAAAACTCCAAAGCAGAAATCAAATTCGACAGCACCCCGAAAAAATAAGGGTGGTGAAGGGAGCGTAAAAGAGACAGAACCGACGCCCAGGGTTGTGCGCTTGGAGGATTACTTATATCCCGCCGATGCAGTTCCAGGGCCGAGAGGTATTCCGCCATTCAAATTTGATTCGACAACAAAGGCCGAGATTATTGATGGGTTTGTCAAGGCAGTGCAGAGACGTAGGGTAGCAACCTCAATTGAAATGGGCTTGATTGAATATTGGGTGGCCGAGATTGAACAAGTGATTGCCTGGGAGCGGTTTCAACGGATCGGAAAAAAGACTTTAGAAGATTTTCGAAATTCTCTGAAGGTTTTGGGAAATAAGGCAAGAAATCTAAATGAGTTTATTGAAAAGCTTCATCCTAGACCAAAAGGCATTTTGAGTGAAACTATTCATAACTCTTTCGAGCCACCACTTAATTTATCAGAAATCTGCGAAACAATTAATCAACTCGCAAACAGCGCTGAGGCAGCTCTTAAACATGATGTCTTTCACGGTGAAAAAGGTGAAGGAAGGCCTTTGGATCCAGCCCGCGATTCTATTTGTAGCGCGGTTCGTATGGCCTTTATTCGCCTTGACTTGCGTTCAAGCGCCGCTAAAGAAGGGCCGTTTGTGAAAATTTTGGAATATTGTTTGAGCGCCGCATTTGGGGGAAAAGGGGAAGGTGCTCAGCGTTTAGCCACAGAGCATTTTCGCCGATTTAACATGGATGATAATCCGCACAAAAAATGAAATAAATCCCCCGTTTTTAATTTTACGAAATACCCCCCCAAAGAAATCTAGTTTTCTGCTAAAGACACAGTATCTCACTCCTGAGAAGTTCCCCATAAGCCCGCCGGAATCCACCGGGGGCTATGGAATCCACTCAGGAGGCGCTATGGACAGCAATCTCGTTTCACTTACCAAACTACCAGCCGACTTCCCTCTCACCGAGAAGGCTGTTCGACAGCACATCTATAACGAGCACCACAACGGGCTCGCAAAGTCAGGGGCCGTGCTTCGGATTGGTGCTGGTGCCCGGAACAAGCGGATATTGCTTGACCTCCCAAAATTTTATGACTGGCTTCGGGCCGTTGGCTCCGGGGATGTGAAACTGGGGAAGCGCGATGCCTAATTGCACCCAATGCCCACGGCCCGGAACGGGCCAGCGGGGCGGGGTTCCCTTGTGCCTGTGCCACCGGAGATGGCGGGAGATTGGGGCGGCGCGGCTTCACGCGGAACTTGCCCGGGTCAGGCGGGAGCGAAGCCATGGGACTTGATCCCTCAAGGCTGGTGATCATGGTGGATACCCGCGAACAGGCGCCGCTTGATCTTTCCCCAATGCCGATGGAACGGGCCACCTTGCCCACGGGAGATTACTCCCTGGCGGCGGCTCCCGAACTGGCGGTAATCGAGCGGAAATCCGTTTCAGACCTTCTGTCTTGCATCGGGCGGGAGCGTCAACGCTTCGAGGCCGAACTGATGCGGCTCCGAGCCTATCCCGCCCGGGTGGTGCTGATTGAGGGATCATGGCCGGACCTGTTCAACGATCCGCGATGCAAAATCTCCTCTGAGGCTATCACTGGAACCATTGCGGCTTGGCAGGCCCGTTATTGCGGGTTCTTTTTCGCGGGAAATCGAGACTTGGCGACGAGTTTTGCCAAAAGATTTTTCATGACCATAGCTCGGCGACTGGCGGAACAGGCGCGGGCTTTCCAAGGCGCCATGGAGGCGCAAGCTCATGCTGACAGCAAGAGAGATAATCGAAGGATTGGGCGGGAACCAGGCAACAGGCATGGCGCGGTGTCCGGCGCACGATGATAAGACTCCAAGCCTGTCGATCAGAGAAGCCTCTGATGGGACACCCTTGTTTAAATGTTTTGGTGGTTGCTCCCGGGGCGAGGTGATGCAGGCCCTACGGGAACGTGGGCTATGGGGCCGCAGCGCTCGTGGAAATGGGTATGGGTCAAGAGATCAGAGCACCACCAATGGACAGAATAGGGCCGTGCCGAAAAATTCCACCCCGAAGGATAACGGCTGGAAGCCCGTTACCCCTATTCCGGTTGATGCCCCCCCATTCAATTTTATCCACTATAAATTTGGGAAACCTGCAGCGAAGTGGGAATATCGAGATGAAACCGGGGGATTGTGGTTTGTCAAGGTGCGATGGGATTTAGACCGCTCCAAATTTGGAAAATCTAAAACTTACAGTCAGGCGTCGTACTGCAAACACGTATCAGGGCAGATGAAGTGGGATTGGAAGATGCCCACCCCACATCCGCTATATCGGGCGGATGTGTTGGTCAAATATCCAGACAAGCCCATCATCATTTGCGAGGGGGAAAAATCCGCAGACGCGGCGCAGCAGTTTTTCACGGACGAAATATGCGTAACTTCTGGGGGGGTGGCCAGTGCGCATTGTGTCAGTTGGTCACCAGTGATAGGCCGCCGGGTTGGCATTTGGCCGGACAACGATGATCCAGGTAGGAATTACGCGCAGAAGGTTGCACGGCTTTGTCATGATGCAGGCGCGGCCAGCATTGCGATTTTCGAACTCCAAGCCGAGAAGCCGGAACGCTGGGATGCGGCGGACGCGCTGGCCGAAGGAATTTCGAGAGAAAGCCTGAGGTCGATTCTGAAGGACGTTCCCTATTCACCCCCACCCGAGACCCCCGAGCCGGGGAAAACGCCGGAGAAAGGGCGTTCTGACGGCAAACAAACGCGGGGGGAGGTTGGTCGGACAATACCCACGAAAAAAAAGGAGGCTTTCAAACCCAAGCCGGAAGGGGGAGTTTTGCAGATTTCGACACCCGATGAGTTCTTGAACGAGATGAACCGGAACCATGCGTTTGTGTTGCTGGGTGGAAAGGCTGCCATCCTGATCGAACCGGAATATTTTCAGGATGGAATTCGATTCAGTACCCGCCATGACTTAGCTCAGCAATTTATAAATCGGAAGGTTCGCGTCTCGGGAGAAAAGGGGGACAGACTGGTAAATGCCTTTGAGTTCTGGTTCAGCCACCCCCAACGGCGCCAATATGACCGGATTGATTTCCTCCCGCGCAAGTTAACCCCAGATAGAGTTTATAATCTCTGGCGCGGTTTCGCGGTGGACCCCAAGCCTGGTGATACTGAGCCGTACATGGAACTTGTTGACAGGACTTTGAACCAAGCGGGCCCGACCATAGGAAATTACCTTCTTGATTGGATGGCCCACGCGGTTCAAAGGCCCTGGGAAAAACCAGGGACGGCCATTGCGTTGCCCGGTAAACAGGGGACGGGGAAAGGCTCCCTTGTGCTCCCCTTCGGGCGGATCTTCGGCGGGCATTTCCTGCATGTGGACTCACCCGACCGGATGACAGGACGCTTCAACATGCACCTTGCCCACGCGGTGGTTGTTTTCGCGGATGAAGCGTTTTTTGCGGGGGATCATCGGACAACCGGAATTCTGAAGGCACGAATCACGGAACCCGTTTTGAGTTTCGAGGCCAAGGGCCGAGACGCAATTCAATTGCCGAACTACAACCGGATCATTGCGGCCAGCAACGAACGTTGGATGGTTCCCGCCGGAATGGACGAACGCCGCTGGGCTGTCTTCCCTATGGGGGATGCCCTCAAGGGGAATAAGGAATTCTTCAAGCGGTTTTACCGCTGGATGGATAACGGCGGCTCGGCTCACCTGCTTGACCTTCTCCTATCGAGAGACATCCGCAATTTTGACGCCCGGGATTATCCCAGAACGGAAGCCCTGGGGGAAAATGTCATTGCCAGTATGGAGCCAATTACCCGGTGGTGGTTTGAAGCGTTATCGGAGGGTGAGGTGGATGATGGGGAGGGTTGGCCGGAGCGGGTATCCTGTTCCAGGCTTTTGGATAGGCTTGCCGAATTTTGCAGACGCCACCCCCGGCAAGTGGCCGTGACTCCCCACGCCATGGGACGGACCCTAAGCGACCTGTGCGGCCTTATAAGCCGGGCGCGGTGGGACAAGGACGCAGGGAAGACCCGGAAGATGTACGAACTACCACCACTGGATGAATGCCGAGCGCGATTCGAGCACAGTACCGGCTTCAAGTGTGACTGGCCTCGCACAGAACCGGAACATTGAGGAATTAAACCGTTCTTACTGATCAAGAAAAAAACGGTAAGGCCGCTAAACAGCCACCAGAGCGGATTATTACCGTTCTTACCGACATTACCGTTTTTTTCAAAATTGTTGTGTATAAAAAAAGCTCACACATATAGCCAGTCAGAAGGGAGGTCCCTATATATATAACCAACTCTCCAAAAAACGGTAAGAACGGTAAGAACGGTAAGAACGACGTATTAACGCCATTTGCGGCATTACCGATTCCTTACCGATCTTACCGATTCTATTGATCCAACACCCTATGGCAAGGGGACTGAGCTATGAAGCACAATAAAGAAACACCATTTAATGACAAACAGCCCCAGGAAAGGCAAACCCAGCAGACCATGAGCCAGGGGCAGGATAAGACGGGTGTCCAAACGTTTTCCCCCGTCTCGCCCGCGCAGGGGGTGGAAGATGTGCCACAAGAGACGCTTCCCAAGGTCCGAGGTCACCAGGTGACACCCATTCAATGGCAGGCCTTCGAACTGTATTGCTCAGGCATGAGCCAGGTGGAGATTGCAAAGGCCGTGGGGTGCGACCGGTGGTCAATCTGGAACTGGAGGCGGCAATCTTGGTGGGCGGAGATGGAGGCGGATTTTTTCAAAGCCGCGCAACGGCGGTTTCAGACGCAATTGGCGGCGCGGTCCGATGAGATTTTGAATGGCCTCATGGGGGTGGCGGCGGGGGTGGACAAGTTAGACCGGACGGCAAGCGCACGGGTACAGGCGGCCAAATTGTTCGCCGATGTCGGATCCGATCCGCTGGTAGTTAAAAAGCCCACGGTGAACATCCAACAGAACACGATCAACACGGGGGGCGGGGATTTCAACGTGAAGAAGATGAAGGAGTCGGACGTGACCCCGGAGGACTTGCTGTTGATCGCCACGGGCAAGAAGCCCCCGCCGGATGAGTGGTTTGACTAAGTGCCCCGCGCAAGGCACTTCTCGCATTCAAGCGGCCAGCCGGGCCAGCACCCGTTGCAACTGGATGAGGGTCCATTGTCCACCGCGTGAAGTCTTGACGCCAAGCCGGTTCAGTTCCTCGACCATGGCGCGTTGCGGCAAACCTTGCGCCTTGAAGGCTTCGAGGGTTCCGCGCAGTGATTCAGCCAGGGCCCGGGCATGGGCGCCGCGTTGCTCGTTATGCGGCTGCAGGGTGGCAGGATTCCCAAGCGGGAGACCCCGCGCCTTCCTGACGGCAAGGGCAGACTTGGTGCGGCTCGATATCATTTCCCGCTCATGCTCGGCCACGGCGGCCAGGATGTGGACAGTCAGTCGGTTTGCCGTGGGAAAATCGCAAGCCGTGAATTCAACCTTGGATTCCATCAGGGCGGAAACAAAGGCCACGTTGCGGGCCAGCCGGTCAAGCTTGGCAACCAAAAGCGTTGCCCTGTATTGCCGGGCGAAGGCTAGGGCTTCCCGGAGAATAGGCCGCTTGCTCATGGCAAGGCTCCCCTTGCCGGTTTCGACCTCGACAAATTCTTTAAGCAAGGTCCACTGCCCGCCGTTCAAAAATTCCATGACGGCCTTGCGCTGCGCTTCGAGTCCCAGTCCCGAGCGCCCTTGCCGATCGGTGCTGACGCGGAGATATGCGACGTAATTACCTGTGTGCTCAGTCATATACCCACTCTGGTTCAGGTTCACTGCGAGCCTTGACAACATGATGGCACCAAGGTTCGTATGTTGTCAAATGGTCAGTGAAACGGGGGGAAAGCCACTGAGGCAGGGGGATATTCAGAGGAACGAGGGAGCAAGGTTTAAAAAAGGAAATGGAATCCTGCCCGGCGCTGATTCCATGGCAGGGAAAGCCCCCCCTACCCCTTTATCGCGCCCGGCTCCGGTAATATATGGGTACGGCGCTCGCTACTTTACATACAGGCACACGGGGGCCCGGTTAATTGTTTCTTAAACAGGCACAATAAAAAAATATATTTGCAAACTGTTTCCATATTGCCTAATAATTAAGCAGAAGCGGGACTGGCATAGGACCCAATCAAATCGGGATTGGAACCGGATGGGAACCGAACTCAAGGATGAGGTTTAGCCATGATGAAGAAAACGGATTTTCGATTGCTCCGGGTGCGGCACTACTACACGCGGCGGGTGTTGGCCTTGAACGTGGGAGTGAAGCCGGACACGGTGAGGAGCTGGGAAAACGGCGCCCGGAGACCCTCCTTACCGGTGTTGAGCCGAATGCGCGAATACTTTCCGGGGGCGGATTTGCTGGGCATGTTCTACCCGGAATACGCGCAAACCCACAACTAGGGAGGTGGAGCGATGGCGGTACCGATTCAGCATTTGCAGGCGCCGGGGATGTTCGCGGGATTGCAGCAATTGGCGCAGAGCAACGCGATGATGGCGGAGCGGGCACGGCAGGAGCGGGAAAAGAAGCAGGCCCGGCAGCAGGCGTTGCTGACGCTGGCGGGGGCCGTCGGGGGCGGGTTTTTGGGCAACTATGCTGGCATTGGCGCGGGTACGGGGGCGATGGCGGGGGCGGGGATCGCCTCACTGGCGGGGCCGCAACCGAACATCAACGCGGCGGTGAACTTCGGCGTGGGGGCGTTGGGACAATACCAGCAAGGGCAGACGCGGGACGCGGAGAAAGCGGGGCTGGAGATATTGGAGCAGCAATACCAGAATCCGGTGCCGCAACAGCCCCTGGTGGGTGATGGGCTGGGTGCGTTCGCCGCGCCGCCGGTGGCTGTTCCGGGGAGCGCCGCGCCGGGTGGAATGGGGAATCTGGCGCCGTGGTTGTTGCAACTGGCCGGGACGACCGCGCCGGGGCTGATGGGTGTGGGGGGGGCCACTCCGATGCAGACGCGGGCGCAATTGCTGGATGTGTCGCGGAAATCGAATACTCCGGCGCACACGGCGGCGACGTTGCTGGGGCTGCAAAGGGAGATGCAGCCGCCTGCGCTGGACCCGAAGAAACTGGAGGTGCTGGCCAACGAAGAGTTTTTGAAGTTGAGTCTGGAAAATCAAACCGCGCCCGCAACGGACTTGATGAAAGGTTTGCAGGACAAGGGCTACCCGGTTTCGCTGATTGAGCAAAACAATCTGAAGAATCACCAGAGCAACCGGGCGGATTTGCTGTCGGGTCCATTCGGTCAGGTGTTGCAACAAGGGGTCATTGTTGCCAATTCGGAACTGCCTCTTGAAAAGAAAATCCAGTTCTTTGAAACCGTGACCGGGAATCAAGAAATGATGAAGTACGCCTCGGAACACCATAAGGATGAATGGTTCCGCCGGTATGACTCCCTGAATGCCATGCGAGACCAAAACGCCACGGGGAGCGACTCGGTGGCGCGGAGTTACGATCCACTGGAGTTGCAAGACCAGGCCACGCGAAGTTTGATCCGGGAATACGGCACGAAATTGGACCCGCAAGTGTTCAAGTCACTGGAAGGTCAAGAGGGACCTTTGAACATGGCAACGGTGTCTGGCGCCCTGAATATCCCCGAGGGGCAATTCAAGGATCTAGTTGAAACGCGGATGCTGGAACATGGCGACTTGGCGGTTAAGGGCACCAAAATGAACAGCCAGGCCAAGGAAGCCTACCAGGTGCACAGGGCCGAAATGATAAAATCCCGCACAAAGGACCGGAGTCAAGACTTGCCCGATGTGATTGTTGAAAGCATGGCGAAAGGCGGGAATCTGGACTTGGTCCACCGATGGGTCAAACAACAAAAATATGTGGATCAGGGGGCGCTGCTGAAGGCCGTCAATCTGGAGGCGGGGAAGCAGCAGCAGAATATGAGGACGGCGAAGGAATCTGTGGATCAGGCGGCCAGTCTATTGCCTTCGGAAGCGCGGAGCCAAGTTTACAAGCAGAAGAATCTGGAAGGGCAGTACGAGAAGGCGCGGGAACTGTTGGGGGAGAAGGCGAAGATTGAAGGGCGGGCCAAGAGTCTGGCGGAGGAGTTCAAGGGCAAGGCCTGGCCCTCTGAGGTGCGGGACGATCTGTTGAAGGAGATGCGGAAATCCAAGCTGTTCAAGGAAGACGAACTGCAAGGGTGGGCAAGGCGGGCCTTGGGAATGGCTGCGCCTGGTAGTTCAAAGCCGGAAGTTTCCCCCCAGGCTTATCTTGATTATCGAGGGCAAAACCGTGCCGGGTATCCACTGGCGGCGCGTTAAATGATTCCAAACCGGATTACCGGCACGTTCAATTTTCTATGAATTAGTGCCGGTGAATTCTCGGTCTTCATGCCCATCACGTCCCCTTCCCGATGACAGTGGTTTTATTGTTGTTCTTCTTCAGCATGGCGAACTTCCGGTCCAGCGCCTGTGCCTCCACAGTCCCCGCCACCTTCGCTATTGCGGGCAGGTTGCGGATGATCAAATCCATCTGCCGGTCCAGCCGCTCCAGCACTTCCCGCGCCTGGAATTGGCATTCCACCTCTTTATCAATCTTGTTGGACAATTCTAAAATACGGGCCTCCATGCGCTCCAAGGCCGAGAGGATTTTTTGAGATTCAGAATTTTCCATTTTGGATAACCTGATTGATGGATTTTGGATAACCAAAAATCGACTCTCCTACCGGCCCACCCTGACGAATACACGCCCCTAAATCAAGCCCGTTGCACCCCTCGTGGTGATTTGATAGGTTCGGAGTGTCATTGCGCAAACAATGACCGCCGTTCGATCAGGGCCTACCAAGCCCGGCGCTAGATCGGTAATTGAGGCCGTTCAGAGATACCCTGCACCGGGTGGTGCCGCGTGGGGGATACGGTTTGCGCCTTCTCTGGACGGCCTCAATTCTTCTGGTGGAAATCATGAAAACAAATGCTTTGGAGGTGCGGTTGTCATACCTGGACGCCGCAATCCGTAAGATGAACGCTATCCTCAATTATGAGCGCGAACACGGTGCCGCCGTAAGTCGAGAGGATTATACGGGCGCGGTTGTCAATTTTTTAAGGGTGCCAAAGTATGTCCCCAACCTCCAGGAATACGAGGCGGACCGCCCGGATATTGAAGACTCCGACCGGGTAATTGACTTTACCTCAAGGTCAATGAGGGGCCGGATAAACTGACCCACCCCCGCCCCGGTTTCCAGGTGAGGCCGGGGCCTTCGCTTCCAGGGTTCCCGCCCTTGCTGATTCACCCTTCCAAAATAAGCCCGAGCCGATAAAATATACACAGGTGCTTATACCCGCCCCAAGACCTCAAAGGGAGGACCGATGTACCATTCGCACCATTCGAACCCGTTGCTCTTAATGGTTGTCGTCCTGGGGATGTTCGCCATGATCCCTATATCCTGGTACGGACTCTTCGGCGAACACGATCTGCCCTGGTACGTGCGGCTGGGTCACGCCCTGATACTGCTGCTGATTGCCGTCATTCTCTGGCCGACTTAAAGAGATACCAGGCGCACCTTAGGCTATGTCCGGGTCTCTAAGAAACGTAGAGTCACACGCTTGATTTGGTACGAATTTGGTACACTGCCGGGGGAAAACGGGCGGGTTTCAAGGGGAACTTAGGGAAAAGCTAACCCGCAAACCACTGATAATATTACCTCTCGGTACCCGTACATTACCTTACA
>Ga0224495_10002810_pt1 | contig 11075 bp, 8 predicted proteins | sample SF_Jul11_sed_USG_FD_168128 | JGI IMG/M metagenome (GOLD analysis project Ga0224495, IMG submission 168128) | Sediment microbial communities from San Francisco Bay, California, United States - SF_Jul11_sed_USGS_4_1 | ecosystem: Environmental > Aquatic > Marine > Sediment | place: USA: California...
TTGCCCATAGGATTCATCACTGGTGAGGATGAAGACGTTGACATTATCTTGGGAAAGAGTGTCTACACGCAGCGAGCTATCCTGGCCAGCAGCGATAAGCTTCTCCGTAGCTTCCTTCAACTTGGCTGTAAGTTGCTCTTCCGGATAGTTGGGATAGAGCCCAAGCTGTCCGACTTCTATCTCCTGTCTGAGTACCTCGACCCAGGCCCGGTCAATGGTATCAGCTTCTGGCAGGGCGATGACTTGCTCGCCGTGGAGGGCGTACAAATCTTCGTAGGCCTTGCTTAGCTCCGATTGGATCTCAGCCACCTGTGCCTCCCACTCGGGCATCAGGCTGAGACCATGGCCCCCCGAGGCTATCTGGTATTTGATGGTCAGCCAGCGTACCTTATGCCAGGCTATAGCTACTTTCTCCAAAAGCATGGGGGGGGCCGCTGGTTCAGTATTGTAGAAACTCAGTCTGGCTTCATCTTCAGTTCGCAGCGCCTGAGCCAGGTTTGCCATCAGGTTATCAGGTGGTTGTTTCAAGGTTGATAGCAGGTAGTCGCTGAGGTTGAGTGCCTCCTTTCGACGGGCCGCTTCGGCTTCGGCTATCTCCTTGGTTAAGGTTGGCTCATTAGGACGACCAAGCAGGAACTCTCTGTCTTTGTCAGAAGGTTCCGGTTCGGTCGAATCGCTTACTTCCAGGTCCAAGACGACGCTTTGGTTCAGAGCCTGTTTTGCCCTCTGGCTCTCGCCAATGGCCTCGTAGGCTGATGCAAGTTTGTCGAGGATGGACTTCTGGTGCGCCTTCTTCAGATAGGGGCTGTACAGAGCGATGGTATAGGCCTGATCATAGTTGAGTTTAGCCTTGCCTTGTTCCCTCAGGCTCGCCAGACCAGAGCCTATCTGCAAGTAGGCATCAGCTCGGGTAAGATCGGATAGGACAGAGCTCAGGGTGGCGATGGCGCTGGCCTGACGATAGCACAACTTGGCCTTGGTTGCGTTCCCAGCCTCTGCGTAACGCCTGGCCAACAACAGGAAACTACCAACTCTCTCCCGCTCGGAGAGATCGAGACTGAAGACGAGAATGGCATAAGCGCTTTCAAGCTCGCCTGCCTCCAGGGCCTGGCTGAAGGCCTCCGCGGAGGGCACCCCCGCTAAAGGCAGCAAAGCCAGGGCAGGTTTGACATTCTCGGTTTCTATGTTTGCAATGGGGTCGTTCCAGGTGGACAGTGAGACCTCACGCCTGGAAGTGAAAAAGTAAGCGCCAAAAGCAATGAGCCCGGCCAGCACAAAGATGAGAAAGCCACTAACTAGAATGAAAAAGAGCCACTTTCTGATAGATCCCATTTATTCTCCACAGCCTGCATATATGCGGACACGGCTCGCTTGCCTAGTGTTGTTTCACGTTCCAGCGGCCCAGCCGGGGTTGAAGCCGCCGGGCTTAGACTGCGAAGGCCCTGTGGGCTTGCTCAACCCAGCCCCCGTGGGGCTTTTCATTGAGTTAGGGACTTTAGCGGAGCGAGAGCTCCCGGCAGGCCCAGCCGAAAGTCAAGATCTATTCCTTAATACTACAACCGTACTTCCGTTAAAATGTCATTCTGAGCGACCGAAGGGAGCGAAGAATCTCGTCCCTGGCTGGCAATTCGCCGCTGTAAAACGAGATTGCTTCGTCGCGGAGTTTATCCTGAGCTTGTCGAAGGGCTCCTCGCAATGACAAGTGTGGTTGTAGTATTAAGGAGCACTAGTCCGTCTCCACGAAGCGCTCTATGGTAGCAGAGGCGCGTTGCTCTTCCAACCAACGGGCGAAGGTCTGTTCCTTCAAGATTTGTCGCATCTCCGATGATAAAGGACGGTCTGGGTCCCTCTCATGAAGTTGGAGGATGTAGTATCCGAACTGGCTTGCTACTACCCCACTGGTCTGTCCTACCTCCAGGGCGAAGGCTGCAGCTTCTACCTCAGGGGGCATCAATTCCAGTCCTTGGGGAAACCAGCCCACGTCGCCGCCGCCCTCTCTGGTGCTCTCGTCGCGGGAGAACTCTTGAGCCAGGGCGGTGAAATCTCCTCCGGCCTGAAGCTGGGCCAGCACGTTGTGGGCCTCTTCCTCGCCATCCAGCAAGATGTAGCGGACGTGGACCTGCTCGGCGCTGGTAGGCACCGCCGCTGTGACCCGTTCAAACATGGCTCCATAGATCAACTCCGAACGCAGGATAGTCCTGTAATCCTCACGGGTGAGGTTGTTGTCCGCCAACCATTGCTCAAACTTGCTTTCGTCACCCACAGCCTGGATGTCGGCCTGTATGCGGGCTTCCACTTCTTCATCGCTGATGGCAGTACCTTCTCTAGCGGCAGCCTGTTCAGTGAGAAGCTGGTTGATCATCGCTTCGAGGACCTGGCGGTGGATTTGAGCTAGGGCTGCTTGACCCTCTTCGCCACTCAAATCCAGCCCCTGATCCGACAGGGCGGTCTCGAATTGAGCGACCTGCTTTTCGTAGTCAGCCAATAAGATGGGCTGCCCGTTCACCCTGGCTGCCAGAGGCTTTTCAGAAGCGGGAATGGTGGTCGGTGTTGGGCTGGATGTCTCCACCGCCGTCGGCACTGCCGTTTCCACAGCCGTCGGCATCTCTGGAGTCAAAGTGAGTTCTGTCATCTCGATGGGTGGAGCCTCTGCTGGCCCGCACCCCACCAGACCGCCCAAAATCGGAGCGATGGCCAGGACTGCTATACTGGAGGCAAATAGTCCTCTGCCACGCGTAACAGCCTTGAAACGCCACCAGGCCAAAATCCGGGTTCCCACGTATGCCCGCAGTCCCAATTTGCTCACAATCTGCTCTCCTTGGGCTTTTCAATCAGTATTATACCTTATTATACCTTCATAATGAGATTTGTCAACCCTTGGCCTGGGCGATTCTATACTTAACGACACCTTCTTGACAATAAATCCAGGACGTGTTATACTATCCGACAAGATGACATAATATTCGAGAGATCATGGCTTTGGCCTGGTGTCTGGGTTACAGCTAGGCGCTGAAAGCCGGCCCAGCCACAGAATAGTCAGCACCAGCGGTGCCTTTCAGAAAGGAGGCACGAGATGAAAGCTAATCTGAACAGATTGACGATTCTCCCCCTACTTTTGGTAGCGCTGATCTTGAGTGTCAGCGTTGTCCAGGGGGCACCCCCTGTCCAGGTCGGAGGAAAAGTGCACGTCGTGCAGTGGGGCGACACCGTATACTCTCTGGCACGACGCTATGGCACCACGGTAGCAGCCATCGTCCAGGCCAATAACTTGGCCAATCCCAATTGGGTCTACGCAGGTCAGAGGTTGATCATCCCCACAGGCGGGCCTGCCTACCCTCCAACCGCGCCCGGCACCACGACCTATTACACCGTGCAGAAGGGCGATACCCTGTATTCCATTGCCTATCGCTACGGGACGACTGTCAGCGCCATTGTAGCCGCCAACAACATCTACAACCCTTCCTGCATCTACGCCGGTCAGAGGCTGGTCATTCCTACAGGACAATTGACTAGTTTACCCCCGGCTGCGGTTACCTGCTACACTGTCCGAAAAGGCGACACCCTGGTCTCCATCGCCCTGCGCCACGGCACCACCGTCTCCGCCATCGCGTTGGCTAACAACTTGGCCAATCCGTCTTTTATCTGGGTGGGTCAGTGCCTGGTCATCCCTGGTGTGGTCACCGCCCCGCTACCTTCAACCCGCCCTGCAGCCGTTCCCAAGCCGATCGTGGTACCTCCTCCACCAGTGCCAATCGTATCACCTCCTCCGATAATGCCTCCTCCAATCGTAGCACCTCCTCCACCAATAGTCTCTCCAGTTCCTGTGCAGTGGGTTGGTTATGTCCTCACCACAACGACGAATTACGTTGCCCTCGGCGAGGTGCTGCGCGTCTCGGTCATCGGTCAGAAGGACCTTCCAGTGACGGTCTCCACTGAAACTTGGAGTACTAAAGGACTCACCGGGAGCAAGCCAGAGCACGGGGAGTACGCTTGTGAGTTTGCCCCCCTTGGCGAAGGGACTTTCACGGTCACCCCAGAGGGGTTGGGAGTCTCCCTGGACGTCGAACTCGATGGCATCGGCGTAACGTACGTGGAGTTCAGTCAGCGCCCGGGCGGAGCGCCGCCGTCTGATAAGGGTGAAGAACCAATCGTACCGTCTCCCATTCCGCCCGTGCCAGGCCCCAAGCCGATACGCATGAACTCCCCCGAGTACGGGATGCAGGCCTTCCTCTGGTGGCGGCCCGAGACGGCCCACCGTGATCTGGGACTGATTAGGGACGCCGGTTTCACCTGGGTCAAGCAGAGCTTTGCCTGGCGGGAGATCGAAGGGTCAGCCAAGGGGTCCTTCGGTTGGGAGCGCCCTGACCGCATTGTCCATCAGGTGAACGAGTTCGGCCTCGACTTGATCGCTCGCGTGGACCACCAGCCTCAATGGGCGGGTGGGGGATTTCCTCAAAACGGTCCGCCTGACAACTATCAGGACTATGCCGATTTCCTCTATGCTATGGCCAGCCGCTACAAGGGACGCATCAGGGCTTACCAGATTTGGAACGAGCCCAATCTGAACGTCGCTGGCCGCAGCGAGTGGGGCGGGCGGCCACCCAATCCGGCCGAGTACACCGCTCTGCTGAAAGTGGCTTACGAGGCCATCAAGCGGGCCGACCCCAACGCCATGGTCATCAGCGCTGGCCTCTCGCCGACCAGCCGTTGGGACGACCAGGCCATGCCTGACGAGGAGTTCTTGAAAGGGATGTATGCCGCCGGAGCCAAGCCGTATTTCGACGTCTTGGGCGCTCACGGTGCTGGCTACAAGGTGTCGCCGGAGACCGATCCGGCGGTGGTGGCCAGGGACCCGGCTCTGAACAACAACGATCCCAGCCCGGAGGAGCGCAAGCGCATTTACTGCTTCCGCCACGTCGAGGACCTGCGGCGGATCATGGTTGAAAACGGCGACGGCGACAAGCAAATCGCCCTCCTGGAGTTCGGCTGGACCAGCGACCCAGTGCACCCTGAGTACGCCTGGTTCCGCGTCACCGAGGAGGAGAAGGGAGATTACCTGGTGCGGGCTTACCAGTACGCCAAGCAGCACTGGGCGCCCTGGATCGGGGTGATGAGCCTGATCTATGTGGCTGACCCCGATTGGACAGAAGATGCCGAGCAGTATTGGTGGGCCATTACTTATCCCGACTATCCTGAAATGAGGTGGCGTCCAGCCTACGTAGCCGTCAAGAATATGCCCAAATAGGCTAAGAGGCATTAGGGTAAAAGCAGGACGTACTTGTTCGAGGCCCACGTCTCAGGGGCGTCCTAGACTAGTTTCTGTCTGGAAAGTAGGGCAGGTTTCCATACCTGCCTACAGCGCGGCGGCTATGGAAAGCCGCCCTACGGAGTTTCCAGACAAGAACTAGACTAGACAGGACTCTCCTTACAGAGCCGCCCTTGGGGATGGGACTGGAAGCTTTTGAGCTAGACTTTGCGCAAAATTCAAGAGCCTATCCGAGAAGTCACTCTGCTCCTGTTGGACGATAGTCCAGCGGCGGACTTTTTCGGATAGGCTCTTGATCAAGAGATGAGATGCTCTGAAACTTGTGCGTGCTAGAAGAGCATTGCGTCTAAGGCTCGAAGAAGGAGAGGCTGTTGACCATAGCGATGAAGATTGGGCGGAAAGCATCCCACTGATCGGGTGGGACCAGAGCGACGCCGTAGACGACCCTCTCCTCCACGAGGCAGACGACAAGACCACCCTTGTGAGGCACATCTTCAAAGGTGCCGGAGATGTCGGTGAGGGCGGCCGGATACCCGGCAACCTGCCCTGTCTCTATCTCGCCCGTTTCCATCTTGAGCTTCTTGGCTATCGCCTCCAAGGTCTCCGCCGGGTCGGTGATCTCCGTCAAGCCGAGGCTTTCGGCTATTTCGGTCAGAGGCGCGGCATGGAATATGACCCCCGGGGCTTCCTTACCAATGACTTCAAGCGCTTCCTCGCTCTCAGCAAACAGAACTTGGGTCTCAGATTCAGCGTAGTACCAGCCATCGGGGTAGCGCAGGCTGTAGCCGCCCACGGGGTGGCGATACTCGGCCGACTCCTTGAGTTTGGCTATCTCCTCCTCCACCGCCTTCCTGTCCGGGGCATCGGGCCGAAGCTGGAGATAGGTTTCAAATTCGACGATGGCCTCCTCCGCTCGGCCCTGCTCGTTGTAGGCAACCCCCAGGTTTTTGTGGGCGTCGGCATGGTTGGGGTCGATCTGGGTGATCGCCTCCCACTTGGCGATGGCCTCATCGAGTCTACCCTGGTGGTAGTAGGCATTCCCCAGATTGAAGTGTGCACTGGCAGAGTTGGGGTTGAGCCTGATAGCCTCCTTGTACTCGGCGATAGCTTCATCGAGTTGGCCTTGATCGGCATAGGCGTTTCCCAGATTGTTGTGTGCCGTGGCATAATCGGGGTCAAGCCTGATGGCCTCCTGGTACTCGGCGATGGCCTCATCGAGCCTGCCTTGCTTCTTGTAGGCGATCCCCAGATTATTGTGTGCCAGGGCATCATCGGGGTCAAGCCTGGTAGCCTCTTGGTACTCGGCGATGGCCTCCTCGAGCCGGCCTTGCTTGTCGTATGCGACCCCCAGATTGTTGTGTGCCGCGGCATAATCGGGGGTCAGTTCGATGGCCTTCTCGCCGGTGGCAATCGCCTCTGACAGTCTCCCCAGCTCAATGTAGGGCCATACCAGGTCGCCGTAGGCCTCACCAAAATCGGGGTCAAGCTCGATGGCTTGTTCGTAGGCAGCGGCGGCCTCCTCCCACTTGCCTTGTTCTCCGTAGGCGGTGCCCAAATTACGATGGGCGTCGGCGTCGTCGGGCTCCAGTTCGATGGCCGCTTGGAACTCGGCGATGGCTTCATCGAACTTGCCTTGCCCGTAGTACTCCAGCCCCAGGTCCATGTGTTCACTGGCCGAGGGGGTGGGTGAGGCGATGGGGGTGGGCGTGGTGATGGGGGGGGCTGTGGCGATGGGGGTGCGCCTCGGCAGTATCGGCGTCGGTATACGCGGCTCTCCGCCACCTCCATAGAATACGCCTAGACCCCGCGCCAGGTGAAGGGCTCCGATGAGGATTGCGACAACGAAAGCAATCAGTTTTTCGCTCCGATGCTCTGTGCTTCGCAAGGATTCTGGTACACTTGCCAAGCCCAATAACAACGTGAGGACACCAAAAGCCAGAGCAGCCCAGTTCCGATGTACAGTCACGCCGCCGGATGAGACAGTGGTAGTGAAGCTGATGACAAACCCCAATAGCGCGGTAACTAAACTCGCTTTCTGTAAATTGTTCAGGTAAGGCCAAAATGGGATACGCTTCATCGTTTTGCTCCCTTTTTATTTTCTTGCCCGCCGCACAGGCAAAATTCTAGCCATTATACCACAGTATGAACCGAGAAGCAAAGCCTTCGGCACCCCCCTTGCTTTCGAGGCCAACTTGTGATATACTCTGATGCGTTTGACATGGGATACTTCCCACGGTAGAGGTGACCCAGGCCGAAAGGCTGGGCTGAAAAGGGAAAGTCCGGGGAGTGTGCTTTCTGATGGGTAAGTTGATCCTGGTTCTCGGCGGCGCGCGCAGTGGCAAAAGCACCTATGCCCAACAACTTGCTGGGGAGACCACCGCAGATCCCAGTCGAGTGGCTTACGTGGCCACAGGAATAGCTTGTGACGACGAGATGCGAGCCCGCTTCGAGCAGCACCGGCGCTCTCGTCCTTCCGAATGGGCGACCATCGAGGCACCAACGGAGGTGGCCCAGGTCATCAAAAAGGCGGGAGAAGAGTACGCTGTGATGATCGTGGATTGTCTGACCACCCTTATCACCAACTGGCTGGCAGAGAGGGGGCCACTGGAGGAACCCACCGAGAGCATGGTCGAGTTGGAGGAAGCGATCCTGGGCCGGGTCGAGGATTTGGTTCGTGCAGCCGAAGGAGCCAAGGCCACGGTCATTTTGGTGTCCAATGAAGTGGGCCTGGGAGTCGTGCCGAGCTTTAAGGCCGGGCGTGTGTTTCGGGACCTGGCTGGCCTGGCCAATCAGTTAATCGCCCACGAGGCGGATGAAGTTTATGTGATGTGGGCTGGCATACCACAGAGAATCAGGAGGATGCAACAAGGATGCAAGGAATGAGTGTTAGTGTGAGAGCAAGGAGTACAGTCCTTTTTAGGGAATTGGTGTTAATTACCCTCTTCGCCGCCCTGACCGCCCTGGGGGCGCGGGTGACCATCCCTTTACCCTTCACCCCCGTGCCAGTGACGTTACAGGTGCTCTTTCCCCTTCTGGCCGGGCTCCTTTTGGGCAGCAAACGGGGAGCACTGAGCCAGGCAGAGTACGTCGCCGCAGGGCTGGCGGGCCTTCCCGTTTTCGCCAAGGGAGGTAGTGGCCTGACCTACTTCCTTGGGCCGACGGGTGGGTATCTCCTGGGCTTCATCGCCGCCGCTTTTGTGGTTGGAGAACTGGTGGCAATGAATCAACGCAACAGTGCCGTGCGTGTTTCCATCAAGGGTTTCGATACACTCTGCTACTCAGCCCGAGGGGCAACTTTCCTGGCGTCCCTTGGCGGCGTGGTCGCCATCTACCTCTGCGGCGCGCTCTGGCTTGCCGCGTGGTTAGGAGTTACCGGACATCTTTCTCCTACAGTTTGCCTGACTCAGGCCTGGAAGTTGGGGGTCCTGCCCTTCATCGCCGTGGATGTGACCAAGGCGCTGGCGGTGGCAGCGGTGACAGAAGGAGGGCAGCGGTGGCTGGAGCTTCAAATGGGACGCTATGGATAAACTACAGAGCATCATCAATCGCATTAGGCCCCTTGACCAGGAGGCCATGCGCCAGGCTCAGGCCCGCCAGGACAATCTAACCAAACCCCAGGGCAGCCTTGGTCTTTTGGAAGAACTGTCGGTCAAGGTGGCTGGCATCAAAGGCGTAGCTCAACCGCGGATCAGAGACAAGGTCATCGTCACCATGGCTGGCGATCATGGCGTGGCTGCCGAGGGGGTGAGCCTCTTCCCGCAGGAGGTCACGGCCCAGATGGTTTACAATTTCCTGCGCGGCGGAGCGGCGATCAACGTGCTGGCCCGCCATGTGGGGGCCAGAGTGGTGGTGGTAGACCTAGGCGTAGCTACCGACCTCGAACCCCATCCCGAGTTGTTGGCCAAAAAAGTGGCCTATGGGACGAAGAACATGGCTCAGGGGCCAGCCATGAGCCGTGAGGAGGCCATCCAGTCCATAGAGGCGGGGATTGAAATAGTGGAGTCGGAGCTGAGCCGAGGAATGGACATCGTGGGCACGGGTGACATGGGCATCGGCAACACCACCCCCTCCAGCGCCATCGTCGCTGCCCTCACAGGAGCGCCCGTGGCTGATGTAACCGGGCGCGGTACGGGGATTGACGACGAGCGATTGGCCCACAAAGTCAGGACCATCGAGCGGGCTCTGGCCGTCAATTGCCCCGATCCGGCGGATCCGCTGGACGTGCTGGCCAAGGTCGGGGGTCTGGAGATTGGCGGTATCGCCGGGGTCGTTCTCGGTGCGGCAGCCCACCGCCGGCCGGTAGTCATTGACGGTTTCATCTCTGGGGCCGGGGCCCTTGTTGCCGCCGGGCTCGCCCCACAAGTCAAAGATTATCTCATTGCTGCTCACGTCTCGGTGGAGTTGGGACATCGCTTGGTGCTGGAGCGATTGGGGCTCACCCCCTTACTCAATCTCAGCCTGCGGTTGGGTGAAGGGACGGGGGCGGCTTTGGGCATCTCCCTGGTCGAGGCGGCGCTCAAGGTTCTCAATGAGATGACCACCTTCGCTGCTGCGGGTGTCTCCGAAGCTGTGGAGTAGATGATGGGTTTCCTGGAGGCGGTGCGCTTCCTGACCTTTATACCGCTGCCAGCCAGAGATGCGTCATGGGAGGAAATAGGCCGTTCCACGGCCTATTTCCCTTTGGTGGGGATGCTTCTGGGGGCCATCCTGGTCCTGGCTGATACCCTCTTGGGGAAGATTTGGTCACGCCTGCTGGTCAGCGCGGTGCTGGTGGTGCTGTGGGTCATCCTGACCGGAGGGCTGCACCTGGACGGCTTGGCCGACACTGTGGATGGTCTACGTGGGGGGCGTGGAAGGGAAGAGCGGTTGGCGATCATGAAAGACAGCCGCCTGGGGGCCTTCGGTGGGGTGGCTGTCTTCTGCCTGTTGGCCCTCAAGCTGGCCTTCGTCAACGAGCTAAGCTTGGCTTGGTGTGGGCGAGGGCTCTTACTGGCCCCCGCGCTGGGGCGCTGGGCCATGGTTTATGGCATCTGGGCTTTCCCCTCGGCTCGACCGGGGGGGACGGGCAGCATTTTCAAAGAACACAGCGGGCTACGGGAACTTGCCCTGGCGACTATGTTGGCTCTGGTTGTGGCCCTCTCTCTCTTCCACCTTTGGGGGCTGGCCATCCTGGGCGGTCTCTGGCTGGCAGTAGCCTTGCTCGGTTGGACCCTCACAAGAACCCTGGGCGGGCTGACAGGTGACACCTATGGGGCCCTCTGCGAGGTAAGCGAGGTGCTGATCCTGACGATGGTAGCCCTGTTAGAGGCACTTTGACCCCTTATGCTTGCCCCGTTCACAGAAACTTCACAGAAACGTAGGGTAAAAGTCATGCAACCATAGGTCACCTGTCCAGCAAATTGCTCCCAAATAGGGTAGAATATAATTAGGAGGTAGGTTTTTCCAGGCTGGACTTTGGGGGAAGGAAGGCTACCAATGGGTGATTGGGAGCAGGTATTCCACTTATTTCTTGTCATAGTAATCGCTACTCTGGGCGGGCTCATCCTCGGGGGGCTGACCCTCATCGGTCTGGTTCGCCTTCAGATCAGGGACAAATGACCGTGCTATACTCAGGTAGAGACAGAGTGAAATCGCTGCGAGGCACTCTTGGACTTTTGTTAGGGTGATTGTGCTTTGAGCTGAAAGCCACCCGCCAGACGCGATTCGGATCAACGAGCGCGGAGGATCGACTGCGACCCTCCGCGTTCGTTGTTTTTCTCCTAAGAAAGGCTCTCTTGTCAAAGTGGCCGAAAGGGCGTAAAATAGGGTA
>Ga0224495_10002811_pt1 | contig 11073 bp, 8 predicted proteins | sample SF_Jul11_sed_USG_FD_168128 | JGI IMG/M metagenome (GOLD analysis project Ga0224495, IMG submission 168128) | Sediment microbial communities from San Francisco Bay, California, United States - SF_Jul11_sed_USGS_4_1 | ecosystem: Environmental > Aquatic > Marine > Sediment | place: USA: California...
GCGGCGGACGGTGGTGAAGGCAGAGGAGATCGAAGAATTTCGTACGGAGGACCTTGTCCCTCACGAGTCAATGGTAGTCACCTTCACCAACAAGGGGTTCATCAAAAGGATCCCCGCCAGCACTTATCGGCTGCAACATCGTGGCGGAAAAGGCATCATGGGGATGGTGACCCGGGGTGGCGATACAGTGAGCCACATCCTGGTGGCTGACACCCATGACAATCTCCTTTTCTTTACCAGCACTGGTAAGGTTTACTGTCTGAAGTGTTACGAGGTTCCTGAGGATTCCTCCCGCACGGCTAAGGGGATAGCTTTAGTTAATCTATTACCCATTAACTTAGAGGACGAAGTAACTGTGCTATTAGCCATCGCAAGCTTTCCCGCAAACAAGTTCTTATTAATGGCTACTAAGGGTGGTGTGATAAAAAAGACCACCCTGGGCGCGTTTGCTTCGATAAGGAGGAATGGCATTATTGCCATGGGACTGAGAAATAAGGATAAGCTGACATCAGCCGGTGTAGTCGCCAACGAAGACGAGGTCATCCTGGTGAGCCGGAACGGGAAGGCTATTAGATTTCAGGTCAAAGGTTTGAGGACTGCATCCCGAACCAGTGGCGGCGTTCGGGGAATCCGTCTTATTGACGATTATGCTGTTGGTATGGGCATTGTCCTGCCTGATGCCTATGTTCTCACACTGACCGAGAAAGGGTTTGGCAAGCTGACCCCGACAAAAAACTATCCGGTTCACAATAGAGGAACCAAGGGGGTCAGGACATACAGGGTTAACCCGAAAACGGGTAATCTAGCTTTGTCCAAGCTCGTCTCCCAGCAAGGCTCCCTGGTTATGCTATCAACCAAAGGAAATGTGGTACACATCCCGATGGAGCAGATCCCAATTCAGAGCAGGAACGGCCGGGGAGCCAGGCTCATGGGCTTAGCCGAAGATGATACGGTGGCTTCAGCCACTTGGGTTTTCCGGCAGAATTAAATCCTGCAAAATCACCTTTCGCCTCTTTGAAAAACGCAGAATCCACAATCTAAACAAATATAAATTGAGAGTTGAAATAGCAGGATTTCAAGTGAGATGGCAGAGATTTTCCGAGAATTAGCTTTGACTTTCGTCCCTCTTTTCGTCGCCATGGACCCCGTGGGAAACTTGCCTATCTTTCTCACCTTGACACAGGAAGGAACAGCCACGCATCGTAAAAAGACTGCGAATTTGGCCACGCTCACTGCTTTCGGTGTAGGTCTGCTATTTGTCGCTGTCGGCAGAGCCATCTTTTCGCTTTTGGGCATCGAGGTGGCTGATTTCTTAATGGCTGGCGGCATCATTTTGCTGATTTTGGCCATCAGGTATTTAATCACCGGTAAGGCGCTAGAAACCGAGGATTTTTCAGCCTCCGAGACGATAGGCGTTGTGCCTCTGGGCACTCCTCTGGTTGTCGGGCCGGCTGTGCTTGCCGCTTTATTATTGCTGATGGGCCAGCATCATATTGCGATTGTGCTCTCTTCCTTTGTCATCAATCTCGTGATACAGTGGGTGCTTTTCAGACAGGCCACTCGAATTGTGGCTTTTCTAGGAAATACAGGCGTCAGTGCTATATCCAAGGTGATCATGTTACTTCTGGCCGCCATCGCTGTGAAGATGATTCGCGAGGGCATCATGACAATTCTAGGCTGAGCCCTAGGGGCTCAGTCAGTTGATGAGCTTCTCATTTCGCTTCGGATGGAGCCATAAGGAGTGATAAGCCCTGACCAAAGAACGCAACACCCCTCCGATTCTTGTCATTCTGCCTCTGAATCCTATGCTCGCCGTAATTTAGAAGGAAGCGAAGAATCTCATGCCACCAGGGCAGGCTGCACGAGGCGGAAGCATCTGGCCACTTGCCAACAAGCAGTGTGACAAAGAGCCGCAAGAAGCTATTGACATATCCGTAATACGTGATATAGATTTAATGTAAGGAGGTGAATATGTTTTGCTCTAGATGCGGTGCGGAAAATCCTGAGGCAGCTAAGTTTTGCTCCAAGTGTGGCGCTGAGCTTGGTGCCCTCCCAGCAGCTAAACCCGAAGCGGAGAGTAGCACAGGTCTGTCAGCCAACGTAGCTGGCCTTCTTTGCTATGTGGCGGGATGGATAACGGGAATAATTTTCGTCGTCCTGGAAAAGAAGAGCACCTTTGTTAAATTCCATGCCTGGCAATCCATTATGACCTTCGGGGTATTAACTGTGGCCGAACTTATCCTGGCTTGGATTCCCTTTGTTGGCTGGATCCTGTCGATACTTATTGGGATCTTGATGTTTGTCTTGTGGATCATCCTTATTATCCAGGCAGGCACAGGCAAAATGTGGAAGGTGCCCTGGGCCGGCGACTGGGCCGAAAAGCAAATTAGCAAGTAAAAGCTTCAAGAACTGGGTGCCCAAGCCTGATAAATCAGGGGGCTAAGCTATCTCTTTAACGTCTCCGCTGGGCAGTTCCGTAGCGCAAATCTTTCTTGCTCTACGCCTTGGAACTACGGGCAGCACGTGTTCTAGAAAAATTGATTCTCACTTTTGCTATGGCGCAAGAATCTCCTTTGGGGATTGGGTGGAGGGGTGTATAATAAGAGCGTATGGGCTCTGAGGTTTTCTACCGCAAGTGGCGGCCGCAGACCTTAAGTGAGGTGGTGGGACAACAGCCTGTGACTCAGACTCTGCGTCATGCTGTAGAGAGTGGGAAGATAGCTCACGCCTATCTTTTTTGCGGTCCGCGAGGTACGGGCAAGACCAGCATGGCGCGTATTTTAGCCAAGGCGGTCAACTGTCCTAATAGAGCAGGTGGTGAACCGTGCAATGCCTGCGATATGTGCCGTTCAGTCACTGAAGGCAGGGCTTTGGATGTAATAGAGATAGACGCTGCCAGCAATCGTGGCATTGATGAAATCCGCAGCCTCAGGGAAAAGGCAAACTATGCCCCGAGCCTTGCCCGTTACAAGGTATATATCATAGACGAAGTCCACATGCTTACCGAGGCAGCTTGCAATGCCTTGCTGAAGACATTAGAAGAGCCGCCGCCACATGTAATCTTTGTTTTAGCTACCACGGAAGCGCACAAGGTGATAGCCACCATAATATCGAGATGTCAGCGGTTTAATTTCCATCGCCTGCGTCAAACCGAGATAACGGATAAACTCAAGCTAATATGCAAGAAAGAGGGAATTCGCATCGAGTCCGGTGCCTTAGAGCTTATTGCTCGCGCTGCTACCGGGAGCCTTCGAGATGCCGAAAATATTTTACAGCAGATGATTGCCTACTACGGCAACCAAATCGAGCTTGATCAGATTCAGACGGAACTGGGTACCAGTCGGGAGCCACGGGTTAGAGAACTAGCACGATGTGTGGTCAGCAGAGATGTGGCTGCCGGGTTAAGAATTGTAAATAGCCTCAATAGCGATGGCATTGATCTTCGTCAGTTTAATCTGGGCTTGGTAGAATACCTTCGAGGACTGTTGTTAGCTAAATCCCGATGCGAGGAGGCGCTGGATGTTACCAGTGAAGATTTAGCTGAAATGAGCAGTCTTGCCACCAATGCTCCGATGGATTATCTGCTTAAGGCGGTCAAGTCTTTCTCTAGCATAGATTTTCGCAGTGATAATTACTCCGCTTTGTCCTTGGAAATGGCTTTACTGGATTGTGCTTTGTCTTCACAAGCCGGAAAAGAGCAACCAATTATGACTACACCTCCGGAGGTAGTGGATGCTCCTGAGATGACTAAGCCCCCCGAAGGAATTGGGGCTGATGCTCCTGTAGCAGTGGAGCCCGACCGGGTCGGGACTGAGGATGACAGTGAGGTTCTTGCGGCCGTGGTTGCTTCTGAGATCCCAAGCAAAGACATTCCTCAGGACATTGACTACGTCCGCAGCCGGTGGAGGGACTTCATTAAATCATTGCGAGGGGAAGGTTCCAGTGGTAACCTGGATGCTTTCTTGCGCAGCGCCTGTGACCCCGTAGCTCTTGAGGATGATACACTGGTGTTAGGCTTCTATTATTCCTTCCATAAGGAGAAAATCGAAGACACCAAATACCGACATCTGGTGGAGAAAAAGCTTAAGGAAGTCTTTGGTCGGTCCTATAGGATACGGTGCATTTTGGTTGATTCCAAAAGGGAAGTCCCGTCCCAGGTAAGAACACAAAATCCGGTGATTAAGGCTGCTCTGGAAATGGGTGCCAGGATTAGTGAGCAGGAGTCGTTGTCCTGAGCAAGGCTGAACGAAAGGAACGAAATGGATAAATCAATACTGCGTCAGGCCCAGCAACTTCAGGCAAAGCTGGCTAAAGCCCAGGAGGAACTGGGCAATATCACCGTGGAAGCTAGCAGTGGAGGTGGTGCTGTCAAGGTGGTACTTGACGGACACCAGAAGGTACATTCTGTGCAGATATCTCCCGAAGTGATAGCAGCAGGAGATGTTGAGTTGCTACAGGACTTAATCATGACTGCTGTCAACGAGGCTGTTGCCAAGTCCCAGGAGCTTGTTAGCAAGCACCTCAGCAGTCTGACCGGTGGTCTCAATATACCGGGGTTACTTTAGTGAGCTGTCGGCTATCAAAACCTTCGAGGGTTTCCCGCGATGCTCCAGACAGTATGAGATAAAGGACAAGAGCAAATGAAAATTGTTGCCGAGCCTATATCCAGATTAATTGAAGAGTTAAATAAGCTGCCGGGAATCGGGCCCAAAAGTGCTAAACGGTTGGCTTATCATCTCTTGCGCAGCTCTGACGAAGAAGCTAAGGCTCTGGCCGAGGCTATTTTGACGCTGAAGGAAAAGATAAAGCTTTGCTCAGTCTGTCTTAACAACACTGATTGTGACCCTTGCCGTATTTGCCAGGATAAAGAACGTGACCATTCCAAGATTTGTGTTGTGGAGAAACCTTCAGACATCCTCCCTCTGGAGCAAACCAAAAAATATGAAGGCGTTTACCATGTGCTTCACGGAACTATCAGCCCGACGGAAGGTGTAGGGCCTGAAGATCTAAAGATGAGGGAGCTTCTGGCTCGTCTTAAGGACGGCTCAGTAACAGAAGTGATTGTGGCAACCAATCCCAATGTAGAGAGCGAAACTATGACCATGTATCTGCAACGGCTCATCGCTCCTCTGGGCATTCGGGTCACTCGCTTGGCTCGTGGCCTGCCTTTTGGGGCTGAGCTGGAATATGCGGATGACTTAACCTTGGGCCAAGCGCTGGAAAACAGGCGCGAATTCTGATAAGGTGTACACGGCGACACCTCGAAGATAGAACACAAATTCCCCGATCACATCGAAGGTAAGTCTTTCACAAAAATCTGAGAGGCTGCCCACCTCTCTAGCTTTCTATCATGGGTTGGCTTGAGACGCAGCGCTCAGGCTCTATCACTCAATTTATGAACTTTTTTGCCGAACTTGGATGAAATTGTAGAAAAAAATCTTTGAAAATAAAAGAATGTGCGCCTAATGCCTGTTAGATTCTCTCACGTCTTAACGAAATCTTAATATTTAAGTGTTATCATATTCACTGGCAACTGGGTAGGATTCTGGAAAAATAGGGCGTTCCCTATGCGATGTGTTGATTGGCGTGAGGAGCAAAAGTGACAGAGTTGTGGGGAAGAGAGATTACGGGGAGCGATGATGCGGCGCCTTTAGCCGGTCACTTGAGCGCGCGCAGCCAACGATAGAACCGACCTTCAAAAGGTCGGTTTTGTATTTTTCGAGAGAGTGACCACTGGCAAATTGAAAGCTGTGTGATGGAGAGGCCGCTAGGCCGCTGATCCAATGGGCGATAAGGCAACAAAAAAGTAACAAAAGGAGAAAGAATGAAAATTGTTTTTGGTATCCTGTTTGTCGTGGTGCTGATGGTGAGCCTGGGGCTGGTGACGGCGGCTCCGGTCTTGGCAGATGGCAACATTATTTATGTGCCCGACGACTACGACACTATCCAGGAAGCCATTGATGCTGCCTCGGATAACGACACCATCATAGTGGCTGCAGGGTTGTATGAAGAGAATATTGTTATTGACAAGTCGTTGACCCTAAAGGGTACCCGGGCCGGGCTTGACGCGCGGACACGCAGTGGCACTGAAACGGTCATTGAACCAGATGCGGAGGAAGCAGGGATCAGCATAACCACCACTGACGGCCGTGTGGTCGTCATTGATGGTTTGACTGTGCAGAATGGCGCGCACGGAATCATCAATTCAGACTATGTGGAGGCTGGTCTGGGCGTCAAAGCTGATATTACCGTCAGAAATGTACGCGTGTTGAACCCCGGTGAATTCGGGATTAGCCTCACATTCACCATTAACGCTACGGTTGAGTATTGCCATGTGGAAAATGCGGAGATAGCCATTAACGCGGGCGCCGTTCTGCCGGCCCCCCCGACTGTGGCGACCTTCAGGAACAACGAGGTCGTTAACTCGAGGTTTGGCATCACCGGCTACCTCGAAGATTCACTTATCGAAGGCAACCTGATAAGGGACTTCTCTAATGGAGGCGTAGGCATAAGCTGCCAATTCCTTAACACCGAAATTAAAAGCAACACTGTAACCGGTTATGTTGACGGCGCAGCCATGACTTTCGAGAGGTCACACCACGACCGGCCCATTTCTGAGAATGTGACAGTGAAAGGCAATAATTTCACAGGGAATCAGCGCGGTATCTATGTGTGGCCTGACCAGACAGAGCTTAGAGGAATCACCGTTAATTTCAATAACATCGCCGATAACTCTCTGTCTGGTGTGCGGAACGAGGGAGGCGAGACGCTGGACGCCACCCGCAATTGGTGGGGCCATTCCAGCGGGTCTAGCGGTGAAGGTCCTGGTGAGGGCGACGCTGTGACGGGTAGCGTCCATTTCGAGCCCTGGCTGGGGGCTGCTCTAGTAACCGTAAAGACAGAGACCGTGACCGATGACACCGTTGATGCCAAGGACGAAGCTGACACCGAGGTTGCGGTAAATGGCACAGCTACGGTAACCTTGGTTCAATACGCTGATAATCCCGGCGGCGACGCCCCCAGATGCTTCACCTCACTTGACAAATATATAGATGTCTACATTCCCGATACTACTGAAGTCGCCGAGCTCGAAATAAGGCTTTACTATGCCAATGCTGAAGTAGCTGCGGCAGGCATCGACGAAGAATCGCTCCAGCCCTTCTCGTGGAACGGCACCGCCTGGTTACAGTGTTCAAACAGCGGAATCAATACCGCCAGCGATTATATCTGGGCAAGAATAAGTAATAATAGCACGCCATCTCTGGCCGACCTGCGAGGAACGCCGTTTGGTGGTTATGGCTTGCCGTCTTTAGCTCTTTTTATCGCTACCACCGAACTACCCGATGGCCAGGAGGGGGTAGCCTACCAGGTGGAACTTGAGGCCTGCCGCGGCGACGAGCCCTACACCTGGGCCGTAACGCAGGGCCGCCTGCCAGACGGGCTGGGTCTTGACACCGATACCGGCACCATCTCGGGCACGCCAACCAGAGCCGGTGTCTTCGACTTCACCGTCACAGTCACCGATGCCGCCCGGATTGCGGCAACCGCTGAGCTTTCGATTACCATCACTGGGCGATGTTTTGTTGCCACCGCAGCCTATGGTATTGATACAGCACAGGAAATAGACACCCTGAGAGAGTTCAGGGACACAGTCATGCTCCCTAACAGCCTGGGAGCCGAGTTTGTATCTTTCTATTACAGGACCAGCCCTCCCATAGCCGACTTCATCTCCCAGCACGAGGTCCTGAGAACAGCGGTGAGGGTGGGCTTTGTTAACCCGATTGTGAAAATATTAAATTGGAGCCACGATTTGTGGTCGGCGAGGGACAGGCAATGACATTGGCGCTGAGAAAAATGGAAAGGATAAGGATTTTGGAGAAATCGAACTGTAACGAAGGAGGTGAAGAGTGAAAAGAATATTCGGTATCCTGTTTGCCCTGGTGCTGGTGGTGAGCCTGGGGCTGGTGACGGCGGCGCCGGTCTTGGCAGATGTCAGCCCCGGCTGGACGGACATCGTCCAGGTCGCCGCAGGCCTCCATCACACGGTGGGGCTTAAGTCCTACAGCACCGTGGTCGCCGTGGGAGACAACTCCGACGGCCAGTGCAATGTCGGCGGCTGGACGGACATCATCCAGGTCGCCGCAGGCGACCTTCACACGGTGGGGCTTAAGTCCTACAGCACCGTGGTCGCCGTGGGAGACAACTCCGACGGCCAGTGCAATGTCGGCGGCTGGACGGACATCATCCAGGTCGCCGCAGGCGCCTATCACACGCTGGGGCTTAAAGCCGACGGCACCGTGGTCGCCGTGGGAGACAACTCCTACGGCCAGTGCAATGTCGGCGGCTGGACGGACATCGCCCGGGTCGCCGCAGGCTGCTTTCACACGGTGGGGCTTAAGAACGACGGCACCGTGGTCGCCGTGGGATACAACGACTATGGGCAGTGCAATGTCGGCGGCTGGACGGACATCACCCAGGTCGCCGCAGGCTGTGGTCACACGGTGGGGCTTAAAGACGACGGCACCGTGGTCGCCGTGGGAGGCAGCTGGGACGGGCAGTGCAATGTCGGCGGCTGGACGGACATCACTCAGGTCTCCGTGGGCTACTCGCACACGGTGGGGCTTAAGAACGACGGCACCGTGGTCGCCGTGGGATACAACGACGACGGGCGGTGCAATGTCGGCGGGTGGACGGACATCGCCCAGGTCGCCGCAGGCGACACGCACACGGTGGGGCTTAAGGACGACGGCACCGTGGTCGCCGTGGGACGGAACATTGAGGGGCAGTGCGGAGAGATAGTAACAGAGACGGTAACTGATGGTACCGTTGATGCCAGGGACGAGGCTGACACCGAGGTTGAGGTAAAGGGCACAGCTACGGTAACGGTGTTTCCATATGACGAGAATCCCGGCGGCGATGCTCCAACCGGCTTCAGCCCACTGGATAAATATATCGATGTCTACGTTCCCGATACTAGGGAAGCCAACGAGCTTGAGATAAGGCTTTACTATACCGATGATGCATTAGCTGCGGCAGGCATCGACGATGAATCGCTATTGCAGCTCCTCTGGTGGGACGGCGACGACTGGAACGAGTGTTCAGACAGCGGAGTCAATACCGCCAGCACCAATGGCTACAGCGGTTATATGTGGGCAAAAATAAGAAATGATACCACGCCACCTCTGGATCAATTGCAAGGAACGCCATGGGGTGGTTATCGCCATCCGGAGGAAACGCCTAGCTGTTTTATCGCTACCGCAGCCTACTGTACCGATACAACAAAGGAACTAGACACCCTGAGAGAGTTCAGGGACACAGTCATGCTCCCTAACAGCCTGGGCGCCAAGCTTGTAGCCCTCTATTATAAAGCCAGCCCTCCCATAGCCAACTTCATCTCCCAACATGAGATCCTAAGAACAGCGGTGAGGGTGGGCGTTCTTGACCCGATTGTGAACATATTGAATTGGAGCCACGATTTATGGTCGGCGAGAGGCTCATGAGCATAACGGCAATCTCGAGTAACAAGTGAACGCTCGGGAGAGTGAAGAGAAACGGTGTAAGAGCCGAGGCTAGGCCTCGGCTCCTACTTTGTGATGCTCGTGCTTTAGCTATCCCAGCAGGCTGGGTCGCCATGGCTCTGGTCACTATACTTGGGCAAGCGATAGAAAACAGGCCGGAATTCTGATAAAGTGTACATTGCTACACCCTGAAGACGAAACAACAATCCTGTAAGATGTAAGGTTTCCCCAGGCCCGAGGGGCTTCCCGTCCACCAGACATGTATTATCAACAAAGGAGGAAAAAAACATGGTAAATCCAAAACAAATCGACGAGGCATTGACTCACTATGTGCGGCCACAAACCTTTCCACTGGCCATACGGATGTGCGAATCCGAAAAAGAACTCCCCGACAAGACTAGAACGCCTCAAAAAGACGTGGGAATAGACATTTCGTTGTGCCATGCAATTAATATGGTGCGGCGCTACGGCTGGACTATTGCTGTCGACAAGTTTCAGAGCTGCTACGTTGCTGGCATAAGTATGGGTTTCCTGCCTGTGCTGCCAGATGTCGCTGACGGGAGCTTCCAAGAGTCTCTTGGGTTGTGGGGGATGAACAAAAAACAGGCAGCAGCGCCTATTGAAAACCTTCCCAAATTTGAATATGGTAAGTACAAGCACGTACTCATGGCCCCTCTAAACAGAGCTGCTTTCGAACCACATCTTGTCCTGGTTTATGGCAATCCGGCTCAGATATGGATACTTCTCACGGGCTACCTCAATGGGACAGGCAAGAGCAGTCTGGACGCCACTTTGTCTATAGGAGCCGGATGTGCAACCTATATCACGCGGACTATCGAAAAAGACGAGTGCCAGTTCACCCTGCTGAGCCTCGGAGAACGGCTGATTCCTCACACTGAAGATTGCGAATGCGCCTTTTCGATACCGATGAGTAAAATTGAGAAAACGATTCAAGGTTTGGAACTTGGTCACAAAATTGGCGTTTTCAGGTATCCGATTCCCTCGTTTTTGAGATATAACTCACCGCATCCACCCGGATATGACAAAATGCTGAGTCATCTGCTGGGAAAAGAATCCTAGTGAGGCGGGTCTCAGCCCTTGTTCCGGAGCTCACTGGCTCTTTTGCCAATGGGAGGAAGCCTGAGAATTTGCCTGCTAGTGCAGCACGAGCTATACTATAGACCACGTCAGTCCGCGAATAACCGGACTATCAAATCCTTAATTATTATCGAGCAAGGAGGGAAAAATGAGGACAAAAGAGCAGTATATACAAGGCCTGGCAAAAATGAAGCGAAATGTTTACTTCGATGGCGCGCCAATAGACCGCACCGACGAGCTACAGATGGACTGTATAAATACCATCGGCACCACATTTGACGAGGCTGCCAAGCCAGAGAACCAGGACGTGTGCACCGCTATCTCTCATCTCACCGGCGAGCGCATCAGCCGCTTCACCCACATCCACCAGAACACCGATGACCTGCACAAGAAGCAGGACATGACCCGCATGCTCTGCCAGAAGGTAGCCGGCTGCATCCAGCGGTGCATGGGCATC
>Ga0224495_10002812_pt1 | contig 11073 bp, 10 predicted proteins | sample SF_Jul11_sed_USG_FD_168128 | JGI IMG/M metagenome (GOLD analysis project Ga0224495, IMG submission 168128) | Sediment microbial communities from San Francisco Bay, California, United States - SF_Jul11_sed_USGS_4_1 | ecosystem: Environmental > Aquatic > Marine > Sediment | place: USA: California...
CAACGTCACCCCGTTCACTGTGGCCGGATGCTCGTTGGCATCCCCTCCATGCGTGATCATCGTGCCGACACCTTCGTCCGTGTACACCTCGAGCAGCAGGGCGTGTGGGACCGTCCCGTTGAGCACGTGTGCGCGCCGCACCCCACCGTGCAGCGCGCGCGTACAAGCCGCCACTTTCGGGATCATGCCTTCTGCGAGAGCGTCGCTGGAAATCATCTCTTCGGCTTCCTCGAGGGCCAGCGCGCTGATCAGCGACTCCTTGTCCTCGAAATCGGCATAGAGCCCGTCGACGTCGGTCAGGAAGATGACCTTGTCCGCAGCAAGTGCCGCTGCAAGCTCGCCCGCGACCAGATCAGCGTTGATGTTGTAGGACCCGCCATCATCACCTGCAGCAACTGTCGCGATGATCGGGATGAAGCCGTCGTCGATGAGATTGAGCACGACCGTAGTGTCGATGCCGACAATCTCGCCGACGCGCCCGAGCTGCGGGTCTTTCTGCCGCGCGCGAATGAGATTCGCGTCGTCGCCGGCGATACCCACCGCAAGCCGTCCGTGCGCGTTGACCGCCGAGACGAGCTCCTTGTTCACCTTTCCGACGAGCACCATCTTGACGAGCTCCATGGCCTCTGGGGAAGTCACCCGCAGTCCGTCATGGAACTCGACCGGCATGTTGAGACGCTCCATGTAGCTCGTGATCTCCGGCCCGCCCCCGTGAACGATAACGGGATTGATGCCGACGAGCTTCATGAGCACGATGTCGCTCGCTACGTGCTCCCGCAACGCGGGATCGGTCATGGCGGCACCCCCGTACTTGATGACCACGGTACGACCCCACGTACGCTTGATCCAAGGCAGGGCCTCGGTGAGCGTCGTCGCTTTGGCGAGAAGGTCTTTCACGGGTAGTCCCTTCGTTTCTTCGGCGTGCATGTTCCCCCACAATCGAGTCGGGCGCGGCGCCGGCGCCGCTAGGTTCGGTAGTCCCCGTTGATGCGCACGTAGTCGTACGACAGATCGCACGTCCACACCGTGGCCTCGCACTCACCGACGTGCAAATCCACCACGACGTCGACTTCAGGCTCGGACAGTGCTGCCGAAGCCGCCTCCTCGTCGAAGCTGATCGCCATCCCGTCGAGGCAGGTAGTCAGACCCGCAAAGGTTATCTCCAGCCTGTCCGGGTCGATCACAGCCGAGGAGTTTCCGATGGCCATCGCTACTCTGCCCCAGTTCGCATCGCCGCCGAAGATGGCCGTCTTGAACAGCGATGAGTTCGCTATCGCCATCGCCGAGGAGAACGCATCGTTCTCGGATGCCGCCCCGCACACGGTGACTGTGATGAACTTGGTGGCGCCTTCCCCGTCCCGGACCAGCATCCGCGCAAGCTCGGCACTGACGTGCTCGATCGCCTCCGAGACTTCGGCGAACGCCGCCGTTTCGGGCTTGATGGGTGGTCCCGCGGCGGCCCCGCTCGCGATCAAGACGGCGCAGTCGTTCGTGGAGGTGTCACCGTCCACGGAAATCCGGTTGAACGTCTTTTCGGTGGCGCTGAGAAGCGCTTCGGCACAAGCCTCGGGTGTCAGCGGGGCATCTGTCGTGAGGAACGCGAGCATGGTGGCCATGTTCGGCATGATCATTCCGCTGCCTTTGGCTATGCCGGCGACCGCATACCTGGAGCCCTGGACCTCGAAGGAGACGGCGACCTGCTTCAGGAACGTGTCCGTCGTCATGATGGCCTCCGCCGCGGCGTCGCCATCGGCGTTGTCTAGAGCTTCGACCGCATCGGCGATCCCCGTCATGAGCGCCTGCATTGGGAGCCGCTCGCCGATCACACCGGTCGAAGCGACGAAGACGTCCTCCGGCTCGCAGCCCAAGGCGTCCGCTGTGGCAGCCGCCATTGCCTCGGCATCGGCGATGCCCTGTTGACCGGTGCAAGCGTTGGCGTTTCCGGAGTTCGCGACGATGGCACGGAGCCGACCGTCGGCCACATGTCTCCGCGATACCTGGACCGGTGGGGCCGCAAGTGCGTTCTTGGTGAAGACGGCGGCAGCCGGCACGGCTTGTTCGGCTGCGATGACGCAGACATCGCGCTTCCCCGACTTCTTCACGCCCGCGCTGACGCCGGAGGCCAAGAACCCCTTTGGAGCGACTATCCCGCCTTCGATGTAGTTGTACTGAGGCATCCCGTCCCCCTAGACGACAGGCATGGGCGTCGAGAGCCCTGCCGTCTCCTCGTGGCCGAGAACGATGTTCGCGCACTGGATCGCCTGGCCGGACGTACCCTTGACGAGATTGTCGATCGCACATGCGGCGATCAGCGTTCCCGTGTGCGCGTCGACCGCCAAGCCGATGTGCGCCCGATTGGAGCCCTTCACTTCTGCCGTGGAGGGCATCGTTCCAGCATCATGCACTGTGACGAAAGGCTCGTCGGCGTACCTCTCGCGGTAGAGCGCAACGAGCTCCTCAGCCGAGAAGCCCCTGTCGAGTTCGAGATAGACGGTGGACAGTAGTCCGCGCGTCATCGGAACCAAGTGCGGGCTGAAGGTCACCCGCATCTCGCGCCCGGCTGCGCGAGAGAGCATCTGCTCTATCTCCGGAGTGTGCCTGTGCGTGGCGACCTTGTAGGGCTGGACCGACTCGTTCACGGTCGGAAAATGCGTGCCAGGGGTGGGGGTCCTGCCGGCTCCCGAGACACCGGACTTCGCATCGACGACGACGTGGCGACCCGCGGTCGCACCCGATTCGAGCGCCGGCAGCGCCGCCAAGATCGACGCCGTCGGGTAGCACCCGGGACAGGCGACGAGCCTCGCACCGGTCAGCGATGCCCGGTTCATCTCCGGCAGACCGTAGACGGCCTCAGGGAGCAGGTGTTTCGCCGAATGCGAGACCTCGTACCAGCTTTCGTACGTCTCGGCATCTGAGAGGCGGAAGTCGGCGGATGCGTCTATGACGAGGATTCCTGCTTCCAGCAGGTCCGGGGCTATCGACATCGCGGCAGTATGCGGTACGGCCAGGAAGACGACGGTGACGCGCTCCGCGACGGACGACACGTCAGGATCCTCGTAGGCGAGATCGGTGTAGGCAGCCAGCGCCGGATAGACCTCTCCGACAGCGCGACCCGCTTGGGAAGCCGACGTGACGACGGAAAGCTCGAGGTGCGGGTGCGCCAACACGAGCCTCGTGAGCTCGACGCCCGCATAGCCCGGAGCCCCTATGATCGCGACGGAATCCATTGGCCTGCCCCCATCCTGGTTCAGAATGAGGGCATTGTACGCTGAAATAGGATATCGGTCAAACAATATTCGCTATTTGTGTATTTTGGTGCAACCTTAATGCATCACAGGCGGGACATCATCCGTCAGCTATGCGCGCAACTCGGCGCCGACAGCGCTCGCCACCTTTCGAAGCAGCTTCTCATGTTGCGGCCGAACCTCTTCGTCCGTCAGCGTCCTGTCGGAAGCCCTGTACGTGAGCGCGTATGCGAGACTCTTCTTGCCCTCGGGCACGCCCGCTCCCATGTACACGTCGAACAGTCGCACGCCTTCTAGCACCTTGCCGCCGGCCGAAGTGATGGCTTGCTCCACCCTCTCTGCGCTGACCGACTCTTCGACGACTAGCGCGATGTCGAGCTCGACTGCCGGAAAGCGCGGAATCTCGCTGTACTGCCGCAACGGCACCGCCGCCGCGGTAAGTACGTCCATCGCCAGTTCGAACATGACCACGGGACCATGCGCATCGAAAGCGTCGAGCACCCGCGGATGCACCTCTCCGACCCACCCGGCTACCTGGCCGTTCACGATCAACTCAGCACTCCTGCCCGGTTGCAGCCACGGGTATTCTTCGACCCTGACCTTGAACCGCTCAACTCCGAGATCGGAGACAAGTGCCTCGACAAGACCTTTGCCATCGAAGAAGTTGAGTTCCGGCGAGCGCAGCTCGGCCTGCGTTCGGTCTCGCTCGTCGGACGCCTGGGAAGGCTTCGGGTCGTGCCATTCGGGCGAGTGCCAGCGACCCGCGAGCACGCCTGCGACCCTGGCACCTTCGTGCGGCTGCTTGCTTCCCGCCTCGGTCCAGAAGACGGTGCCGGCCTCGTAGAGGTGAACGTTGTCGACATCGCGTCGCTGGTTGTAAGAAACGGAGCGAAGGAGCCCGGGGGCGAGGGTGCGACGCATGACCGCCTGCTCTTCGGACATCGGGTTCAGCAACTTGACCGGGACTTCGCCAGCTGGAAGGTCCCATCCCAGACGGTCCATGTCGCCAGGATCGCCGAACGAGTACGTCATGGTCTCATTGAGGCCGGCGGCTCGCAGCGTTCGCTCGATCCGCTCGCGCCAGCGCTGCTCGTAGGTGAGCCTACCGATGCGTTCCCTTCCGCCGGGTAACGTTGACGCCACACGCTCCATGCCCCACACGCGCACGACCTCTTCAATCAGGTCGACCTCGCGTTCGATATCGGGGCGGAAGGTGGGAACCGTCAAGTCGAACGTCTCGGGACCACCCGCAACACCGAGACCCAGGCTGGTGAGGATGCCTTCGACCTCTTCGGCCGAAATGTCCGTGCCGAGCACATCGTTCAGCCGCGAGATGCGCAGCGACACACCTCTGGCCTCGGCCTTTCGCGGGTACTCGTCGACGATGCCGGGCGCCACGTCACCATCGCAAAGCTCGGCAAGCAGCGCCGCCGCCCGATCGGCCGCGTTGGCGCAGCCGTTCGGGTCGACCCCTCGCTCGAAACGCATCGACGCCTCCGATATCAAGCCGAGCGACCGGCTGGTTCGGCTGGTGCACGCGGTGTCGAAAGATGCCGACTCGAGCAGGATGTCGACGGTTTCCTCGCAGACTTCGGTGCTTTCGCCTCCCATGACGCCGGCCAGCGCAATGGGACCGGTGGGATCGCAAATCAGGAGCACGTCGGTGCTCAGCGCGCGGTCCTGTCCATCCAGTGTCGTGAGGCGCTCCCCCTCTTTGGCGCGCCTGACGATCACGTGCGCGTTTCCTTCTTCGTCGATACCGAGCTTGCTCGCGTCGAACGCATGCAAGGGCTGGCCCAACTCGAACATGACGTAGTTCGTGATATCCACGACGTTGTTGACCGGACGCTGGCCTGCAGCGAGAATCCGTTCGATCATCCAGTCAGGCGACGGCCCTATCGACACCCCGCGTATGAGGCGCGCCGTGTACCGCGCACACAGGCCCGGGTCCTCGATCGTCACGCGCACGGATTCGGCGATCGGCTGCCCTTGCTCCTTCGGAGTCGCCGAGGGTATCGTCGCCTTTCGGCCGGTGATCGCGCCGACTTCACGCGCAATGCCCGCCATCGACAGGCAATCCGGCCTGTTCGGCGTGACCTCAAGCTCCAGCACAGTGTCGGCCGTGCCGTGATACTCCGCGAAGGGGGCGCCGACAGGGGCGTCCTCGGGCAAGACCATGATGCCGGACTCGTCAGCGCCGACACCGAGTTCGGCCGCCGAACAGTTCATTCCTTCGCTCGTGATGCCGCGCAGCTTGGCCTTCTTGATCTTCATCCCGTTCGGCAGCTCAGTGCCGATAGTTGCGACCGGGACTTTGTCGCCGGCCTCGAAGTTCTGCGCACCGCAGACGATGTTGAGCGGTTCCTCGCCGCCTGTGTCCACGGTTGTGACCCACAGCTTCTCGGCCTCCGGGTGACGTTCCTTCGTGAGGATCCGGCCCACGACCACGCCTTCGAGAGACGCTCCCAGGGTTTCGACGGCCTCGATGACCGTGCCGGTCATGTCGAGTCTTTCGGCCAGCTCCTCAGGGGCCAGATCCACGTCGACCAGCTGCTTGAGCCACTTGAGCGATACCCGCATCGCGTCCTACGTCCTTTCGCTGCTCGCGGGCGCCTCTCGCCCGCGAATCGTCTTGCCGATGGCCCTACTTCAGAACTGCCGCAAGAACCGCATGTCGCCTTCGACCAGCATGCGAAGGTCGGGGATGTTGTACTTCAAGGCGGCGATCCTCTCGACCCCCATGCCGAACGCGAAGCCGACGTAGCGTTCCGAGTCGACTGCGACGTACTCGAATACGTTCGGGTCGACCATCCCGCAACCGAGGATCTCCAGCCAGCCGGTACCCTTGCAGAACCGACATCCCGCTCCGTCGCAGATTCCGCACGAGACATCCACCTCGGCGGACGGCTCCGTGAATGGGAAGAAATGCGGGCGGAACCGCGTGCGGCGATCGCGCCCGAACATCTCCTTGCAGAAGTAGTCGAGAGTCCCTTTCAGATCGCCGAAGGTGATGCCTTCGTCGACCACTAGACCTTCCACCTGATGGAACTGCGGCAGGTGACTGGGATCGGCGATGTCCCGACGGTAGACTCGGCCCGGGGCTATGACGTAGAGCGGCGGCTTCCCTTGCTCCATCACGCGTATCTGGACCGGGCTCGTGTGCGTGCGCAACAAGACGTCCGACTCACCCGTGGAGTCCACCGTCTCCATCGAGAGGTCCTGGACGTAGAACGTGTCCGACGCCGCACGCGCAGGGTGTGCCGGCGGGTGGTTGAGGGCGGTGAAGTTGTAGTAGTCGAGCTCGGCCTCGGGCCCTTCCGCGACCTCATATCCAAGGCCGAGGAATATCTCCACTATCTCGCGCGTGATCATGTTGATGAGATGCTCGCGACCCGGAAGACGTACCCGTCCGGGCAGTGTCACGTCCACGGCGCCGGCGGCGACGCGAGCTTCCAGATGCGCCTCTTCGAGGTGGGCACGCCGTTCGGCCAACGCCTTCTCCAGCGACTCGCGGACGTCGTTCGAGGCCTTTCCTACTGCGGGACGCTCCTGAGGCGAAAGCTGTCCGAGGCCGCGCAGCACGCCCGTAAGTAGACCCTTCTTGCCGAGGTACGCCACGCGTACTGCATCGAGACTCGCGAGGTCCTCAGCCGAGGCGATGGCCGCAAGTCCCTCATCCCGCATCTCTTCCAGTTCTTCGGCGACACCCATGCCTGACTGCCTCTCCTCGTTCGGTTCCATCACAAAGAACGGAGCCGACTCCGCCCCTGGTCTATCCCAAGGACGGGAGTCGGCTCCCGCGGTACCACCTCGGTTGACCCGCTCTCGCGCGGGCCCACTTCGTTGCGCCGTCGATTGCACCGTCGACGCATGCGCGGCCTCTCATCCACGCGGTCCCTCTAACGGGGGATCCGGCTTCCCTACTCGTCGCACGCAGTGCCCTTTCAGGTCGCGGCTGCTGGAGTGAACCGATCGCGCTATCTCCGGGGGTCCTTGCAATCTACGGGAACCCTCCCTGTGCGGATACGTCTGCGCGACCGCCTCTCCGTCAGTGCCCTGTATCCGATTGGTTTTGTAGTTTAGCATCTCGCTCCCCCGACTCGAGACGCAAGATACCACCGAGCGGGACAACGCGCACGACGCGACCCACGACCTCGGACCTAGCCACTCGCTCCCGGTCCGGCACGACGTTGCCATCACCTCGGGTCGTCAGCGAGCCGTCGGTGTGCACCGCCGAGACCCGGTGCAGCACGGCCCGACGCGCACCGGGCTCTCGATACAGGATCACGTCACCTTCGCACACGTCTCCGAATCGCGCGACCACACAAACGTCACCCCTCCTGATGCTCGGCACCATCGAATCACCGGCAACGACGGCAAGTTTGACGAACCTCGATGCCGAGAGCGCTGCAACAAGCACGACCACCCCGCAGAGAGTCCGGGCGCGAGACACTGCTAGTGCACCTGCTCGGCGTCCACGTACAAGGTCATCTTGACGTAGTCCCCCTCGAGATCGTTACCTGCGTCGCCAGGTAGCCCCACGGCGAGATGGACGTTCGCTGCCGCGCGCGGCGCCAACGTCAGTGGGGCCGTTCGAAGGCCGGAGATCGGCCCGTCGTACAGAACCGTGCCGTCGCAAGTCGCTCGGCAACTGAGTGCCTCGAAGAACGCAGTGATTCCGGCCTTCTTCGCAGCAGTGATGACGACCGTGCAGGGCAATGAACCGTCGTTTGCCACGGCAAGTTCGCGAGACGTCGTCTCGCCCGGAGCGAGCGAGTCGATCGAGAGCGCGGACTGTGTCGGTTCGGCCGACACCTCCACCGTTCCCGCTCGGATGATGTTCTCCGGAACGGAAGTCTGCCCCGTGAAGTATGCGGTAGCCGCAACCGCGGAGGCCACGACCGCTACCGATGCCGCCAGTACGATTGCCTTCTTCATATTCCCTCCTCGTTGCTGCCGACCGAGAGGAGCCCGGCGTGACTGATACGTGCACGGTGACGTCTCCGGCAACGGCATCTTCGCGCAGGCGTCGAAACGCGATTCCACCAAGAGCTGAATCGGCGCTACCCTTGCGTGGTGAACGGGAAACGGCTACCGGGTAGAACCCCCGTAGCGATTGGGAAGGAGGGTGTCGTGAAGGCCCATGCGATCGCGACAGTCGGAGTCGCTTTGGCGCTCGTCCTTGCTGTGACGGCATGCCGCAGCGACGACGAGGGAGGCCCGGCGAACGGTGAGACCAGCGGCGTCGAGACGACCTCGAGCAGCGCCCCCGCGCCGCCTTCTGCCTCCTCCCTGCCCGAGGACGCCGCGACGCTCCTCTGGCAGGGAGTCAACGACGAGGACTACACCTCATGGGATGCTGCACCCGGCTTCACAGCGCGTCGACCGGCCGCCGGCCCTCACGGCGACGAAGTCATGGTCTTCGTCAACGACGCGGTCGCCGATCGGCTTCGCAAACAGGACGCTGGGGGACTCCCCGCGGACTCCGTGCTCGTGAAGGACGTCTACACGAACGGCTCGCTCGACGCGATCGCGATCATGCAGAAGACTGACGACTTGCGATGGTACTGGGCCGAGTACGATACGGACGGAACCATCATCGCAGAGGGACTCGAGATAGCTCTGTGCGCAGATTGCCACTCCGAGGGCAAGGACTTCGTCCGCTCGTTCGACGTCCCGTAGGCTAGACCGTTACCTGCTCTTTCGCAACTTCCACGAGCTTCGCGAAGCTGTCGGGGTCGTTGACGGCCATGTCGGCCAAGATCTTGCGATCGAGCTCGATCCCGGCTCGCTTCAGGCCGTTCATGAACACGGAATACGACATCCCGTTCTGCCGCGCGGCGGCATTGATGCGTGTGATCCAAAGACGGCGGATCTCGCGCTTCTTGTTGCGACGGTCGCGATAGGCGTACTGCAGCGAGTGCTGCACCTGCTCCTTGGCCTTCTTGTAGTGCCGGCTGCGAACGCCGTAGTACCCCTTGGCCTTCGAAAGGACGGTGCGGCGCTTCTTCTTCGCCGTGACGGCGCGCTTGACTCTAGGCATGGTCGATCACTCCTCTGGGGATATCCGAAGCGTCGGCCTAGCCGAGGCCCAGGTTCTTCTTGATTACACGCTCGTCGCTCGAGTGGACGTAGGAATCCTTGCGGAACGCGCGCTTGCGCTTGGGGCTCTTCTTCTCGAGGATGTGGCTCTTGAAGGCGTTGCCTCTCTTGATCTTGCCGGAACCGGTGACCTTGAAGCGTTTCGCGGTCCCCTTGTGCGTCTTCATCTTCGGCATGTCGTGTCACTCCTCACTACCAGCTCCAGCATCGACCGGCTCTTCTTCTACCGAAGAACCCGCCTCCTGCTTGGCGTCTTTTGCTTCCTTCTTGTGCGGGGCCAGCAGCATGAACATGTTGCGACCCTCCAGTTTGGGCTGCGCCTCGATGAACGCCAGCTCCTCTACCTCGCCAGCCAGACGTTCGAGGATGGCGAGCCCTCGCTCCGCGTGCATCATCTCGCGACCGCGGAACATGATGGTGACCTTGACCTTCGCAGCCGCCTCCAGAAACCTGACCACGTGACGTTTCTTCGTCTGGTAGTCGTGCTCGTCGATCTTCGGGCGGAACTTGATCTCCTTGACGTGGATCACGGTCTGGTGCTTGCGAGCCTTCTTGGCCTTCATGGCCTGCTCGTACTTGTACTTGCCGTAGTCCATGATCCGACACACGGGCGGATCGGCGCTCGGCGCGACTTCCACCAAGTCGAGACCCTGATCGTCGGCGATTCTCAGTGCGTCCGGCGTGGCGAATATCCCGAGTTGGGACCCATCGACCCCGATCAACCTCACGCGAGGCGAGCGGACACGATCATTCACGCGCGGTTCGGTCGTGCTGATAGGCTGGTCACCTCCGTATCTGGCGGACGCCATATGTCGTCCGCTCCCTACATACAAAACGCCCCGCGGAACCGATTTGGCTGGCCGACGGGGCGACATACTGCCGAAGATGCATGACGGCTCTTCGGCTTCTCTCGACCAGACAGCTACCTTGGTGCGGCGCCGCAAGGTGGGGACCATACTCCGTCCCTCGCAAGAGGGCCGAGGGTCCCACTTCGTTCGCTATGCGATTGTCGGAGTCGAAAGTATAGACGTGATGCTTGAGATTGTCCACGTCGCCGGGGACTCGGCGCAGGCGTCAGTCGAGGCAGGCGGCGATGCTCACGAGCAACCCTTCGGCCACCGATCGCGTGCCTCCGAAAACGTAGCAGGACTCGATTCCGCCGACGTGTGCCGAAAGCCAGCTTCGCGTCTCTGTCGGCAGCTCCGTTCCGCTCGTCAACAGCAGGACCCCGCCCTCGCGCCCAACGACTGACCCGCCCGTGAGGGCATCCGGGAGTTTCGCCGCCAAGCCCACGACGTTGTCGCGAAGCCATCCGTTCGCTACCGCGCCCTCGGCGATGTCGGCGGCTGTCGAAAAGCGCGTCCGACCCGACCAGCGATGGGCGCCCAGAGCACCGCACACTTCAGGCGAGACCGTGTTCGGACCCCCTCCCACCACTACCGTTGACGGACCAAGCTCGGCCAGCACTCGACTGGTCGCCGCTGGGACCTCAGACGCCTTGACGAGCAGAATGGGAGCGCCCATGCGTGCCGAGATCGGCGAGAGGGCAAGGGCGTCGAAGAACTTGCTGGCGTCCGCCCCGTTCGCGACAAGCGCGACAGACGGCATCTCGGCGCCGCGAAGCACACGCATCCGGCGCGCCACGGCTGCCGCGAGGTCGTACCGGCCACCGGTGGAAAGCAGGCGGTCTTTCGTAGACGCGCCTCCCAGCGCGCTGCGGATGTCG
>Ga0224495_10002813_pt1 | contig 11071 bp, 8 predicted proteins | sample SF_Jul11_sed_USG_FD_168128 | JGI IMG/M metagenome (GOLD analysis project Ga0224495, IMG submission 168128) | Sediment microbial communities from San Francisco Bay, California, United States - SF_Jul11_sed_USGS_4_1 | ecosystem: Environmental > Aquatic > Marine > Sediment | place: USA: California...
AAAATCAACAAACCCAACGGAAAACCCATCCGAATCGGCATAACAACAGGCGACTACGACAGCAGCAACCCATGGCTAGAACGCTACGACATCATAATCACAACCAACGAAAAAGCAGACAGCCTACTCCGCCACAGAACCAAATGGATGGACGAAACCACCCTCGTCATAGCAGACGAAGTCCACCTCCTCAACGACAGCGAACGCGGACCCACACTCGAAGTCGTCCTAGCCCGCCTAATGCAAATCAACCCAGACGCACAACTCCTAGCCCTCAGCGCCACAGTCAAAAACGCTCAAGAAGCCGCAGAATGGCTCAAAGCAGACTCCATAACAACCGAATGGCGCCCAGTCACACTACGCGAAGGCGTCCTAAACCAAACAGAAATCCAATTCAAAGACGGCGGCGCCCAAAAAATCGAAAAACACTCAGCAAATCCCGCGATCAACCTCGCCCTGCACACAATAAGAACAGGCGGACAAGCACTCATATTCGCAGCAACCAGAAAAAGCTCAGTCAGCCTAGCCAGCAAAGCCTCAACCGAAATAGACAAACTACTCTCAAAACCACTAAAACGAAGCCTACACCGACTCTCAGAAGAAATCCTAACCGCAGGCGAACGAACACGCATCAGCGAACTCTTAGCTTTCCTAATCCAAAAAGGCACAGCCTTTCACCACGCCGGACTAGGCGGAGCCCACAGAAGACTAATCGAAAAAGCCTTCAGAGACGGAAAAATCAAAGCCCTAACAGCCACACCAACACTAGCCTTCGGCGTCAACCTACCCGCCCGCACAGTAGTCATCCACGACTACCGACGATACGAGCCAGGCTACGGCTGGTACCCAATAGCTGTGCTAGAATACAAACAGATGGCAGGCAGAGCAGGCAGGCCAAAATATGACAAAGTAGGCGAAGCCATACTCATCGCTAAAACCGAAGACGAACGCGAATACCTCATGGACAGCTACGTGCTAGCTGAACCAGAACGCATCTGGTCAAAACTAGCCGTCGAGCGAATCTTGCGAGGGCACGTGCTCGCCACTATAGCCTCAGACTTCGCGCACACTGAGCAAGGCATATACGAATTCTTCGGCAAAACATTCTATGCATACCAGTATGATCCAAAAGCTATCAAAAGCGTCATTGTCAGGATCTTGAAGTTTCTTTACGACGAAGAAATGATCAAAGTCAGCGGCGAAAACGTCACGGCTACCCGATTTGGACGTCGAGTCAGCGAGCTCTACATTGATCCGGTGTCCGGGGTCATCTTAAGAGACGCCCTACAGAAGCATCCATCGATACTGACCGATCTCAGCTACTTTCAGATGATTGCTCATACTCCTGACATATTTCCGAAGTTGCGTCCCTTCTCAACCGAACTGGATGAGCTGGCCTTGTTTGCAGATCAGCACCGAACTGAATGGATGTTCGCCGTTCCTGAAGAGTGGGAAGACCACATCGCCTACGAGGAGTTTCTTGCTGAAGCCAAAACCGCGCGAGTGCTCCATTCTTGGATAGAGGAAACAACCGAAGACAATATGATTGAGCAGTTCAGGGTGCAACCCGGTGACCTTTACCGTGTCATCGAATCAGCTCGATGGCTACTTTATGCTTCTCATGAACTAGCGCGATTGCTAGGGGCGCCAGAAGGCACCCTGTCAAACTTGGACGTTCTCGTGGAACGTATTGAGAAAGGCGTAAAAGCTGAAATACTGCCGCTGGTACGGCTTGAAGGCATCGGCAGAGTCAGGGCACGCGTACTATACAACGCTGGACTGAAGGCTTTAGATGATCTGAGGAAGGCGCCGCTTGAGCAACTTATAGGCTTGCCGCTTATTGGACCGAAGGTTGCTAAGAGGATTAAGGATCAGGTAGGCGGTTTCATTAAGGCTGAAGAGTTGAAGAAGCTGAAGAAAGGAGACGAATGGGAACAACGAGCGCTCACCGAATACTAAACGTCTCGATGCGTTGGCTCGAAGGGCACAATTTGAATAGAGAGAAATTTTCTCGGTCAGAGTTTTGATCTTCTGTCAGTGTTTTGGACGAGAGAGTGCTTTGTGGTGCACTCCAACATAATTATGCGTGAATCAATAGGCGTTCAATCTTGATTTCTCAGTTTGTGACGGGTATGAGGCATTTTTAATTGGTCAATTCTCTTGATTTTCTTTCACGCTGTGTCTTTTTGACCATGAAGTCTACTTGTTTTATGGCTGTGCCCAAATAGCCGTGGGGATCTAAGGCTTTGTCGATTTCTTTTTCGCTGAGTTTGGCACGGACTGTTTTGTCTTCGTGCAGGATTTTCCTGAAAGATCTCTTTTCCGCCTCGCTTTTCATAGCGAGTATACGTAGGTGTTCGTGTGCTTCTTGGCGGTTCATTCCCTTCTTAACTAGCGCTATCATGACCGCTTCTGACATGGCTCTTCCTTGTGTTACATCGATGTTTTTCGCCATTCTCTCTGCATCTACATACAGGCCAGTCAGAATATTCGTCATCAAATGTAGCATGTAATCAACGAGAATGCACGCTTCAGGAATAATGAACCGTTCAGCTGAAGTCTGAGTCAAATCGCGCTCGTGCCAAGTAGGCACATCCTCTAAGGCGGGCACTACCAAACTACGTACAATCTTGGCCAAGCCACAAACTCGCTCGCACAACTCTGGATTGCGCTTGTGAGGCATGGTCGAGCTGCCAACCTGCTTGGTTCTATCGAATGGCTCTGCCAACTCGCCTATCTCTGGACGCTGTAGCTCACGAATTTCAGTTGCAACCTTCTCCAAAGTGGAAGCAATCATGGCTAGCAAAGAAATGAATTCGGCGTGTATATCACGTTGAACAATCTGATTGGAAATGTCAGCCGCCCTCAAGCCAAGCCTCTGCATAACTAGCTCCTGGATTTTTGGAGCGCTTGGACCCAGCCCAGCCATTGTGCCGACTGCGCCGCTCATCTTTCCAACCAGCAAGCGTTCTCGGCACTGGGTTAGGCGCTGTATGTGACGCGAATCTTCTCGCAGCCAAATCGCAAACTTGAAACCCAAAGTAATTGGCAAAGCATGCTGGCCGTGTGTCCTTCCCATCATAATAGTCCCTTTGTATCGCTGAGTCTTCTCCAGTAATACCCTCTCAAAGGTATTCAATCGTTTGTTCAGCACTTGTACTGCTTCTTTAAGCTGAAGCGCCGTAGCCGTATCATTGATATCTTGACTGGTCGCCCCGAAATGCACGTAGCCTCCGCTACTACCAGCAACCTCAGAAAGCGCGCGCACAACAGATGTCACGTCATGTCTGATCTGAGACTCGATCTCCTTCACACGACCAAGTTTAACCAGCCTAGTTGATGCCACTCCCATGATTTTCCGGGCGTCCTTTTGTGGTATGTCGCCCACCTCCGCGTGTGCCCATGCCAGTGCAGCTTCGACGTCCAGCATTTTTTGGAGACGGTTTTCTTCTTCAAAAATGGCTTTCATTTCAGGTGTTCCGTAGCGACCTGTGTCTATAGGTAAGACGGGCAAGGCTGATTCCCCAGCACTTGTTTAGAGCATCAAGGGTAGAGATAACATTTTCAGTCTTTATCCATGCAAAAACGTCAGTTGTGAGGCGTAGGCGTCTTACCTGCCCTGCTTGAGGTTTGCACCTGGCTTTCAGAAATATGCCCATGGACTACTTTGCTAGCGTGTTTTTTGATATTACTTTGAGGAGGTCTGATCGAGCTATTATTCCGACTATTTCGCCTCGTCTCACAACGAGCACAGCTGGATGATCTTGGAGCAAAGGCTGTATCATACTGATGTTGGTGCTTTCCGGAACACTTGGCAACGGCGCTTGCATGATTCTCTCAGCCGTTTCTTCAGCAAGTGTTGTGCTCAGGTTTCTGACTATGCTGTCTTCTGTGATTGTGCCGATAATTTTGCCGGCTTCAAGTACTGGAAGTTGACTGATGGCGTGCTTCATCATCAACTGGCTAGCTTTGGATACTTTATCAGTTGGTTTAAGCGAGATAACGTGCCTGGTCATGATTTCTCCGCATTTTTTCCCTTCGCGTTCAGTTAACACGTGAAGAATTTTGTTGACTGTGGACAACCGCGGGTCAACTGTTTCTTTTTCGATTTTAGCGATATGTGCTTGGGATACGCCTATCATCCCTGCTAATTGTCGTTGCGTCAGCCCTGCTTCAGCGCGGAGTCTTTTGAGAGTTGAGCCGCTAATTACCATGATTTGATAACCACTGGTTATTTTTGATATTCTTATACATATCGAAAAATATATATTCGTTTCCATTATACAACTGCGCCAAAAAATCCGGTGAACTTCAATATGCCAACAAGAAATATTCTCGTTGACGCTTTGAAGCAGACTCCACTCGAACAGCAGAAACTCGAAATTGTTGAAAGGAAGGGATTGGGACATCCTGATTTCATGTGCGACAACATCATGGACAAAATATCAGTGAAGCTGAGCCAAGCATACATCAAGAAAGCTGGCCGAATTCTACATCACAACATTGACAAGTCTCTACTGGCTGCTGGGGAGGCTGAGCCTCGCTTCGGCGGAGGCAAAGTCAAAGAGCCGATGCTCTTGATCATTGGGGATAGGGCAACCTTCGACGTGAATGGAGACAAGATTCCGATAAAAGAATTGGCAATTAAAACGGCAAAAGAATGGTTCAGAGAACGTCTACGCTTCGTCGATCCTGAAGAACACGTGAGATATCAAGTGGAACTGAAGCCTGGGCATCCTGAACTCATGGACATTTTTGAGCGCAAAGGCAAGCTATTGGGCACCAATGACACATCGGCGGCAGTGGGTTACGCTCCTATGACTCGGACTGAACAAATTGTCTTAGAGACTGAGAAGTATGTGAATTCACCTGAATTCAAGAAACGGTTTCCAGAGTCAGGTGAAGATGTCAAGGTCATGGCGTATCGAAAGGATAATGATCTTCGCCTTACGATTTGCATGGCCTTTGTTGACCGTTTTGTCAAAAGCGAAAACGACTATTTCAATAAGAAAGTAGCAATCCACGAGGAGATAACAAGCTTTGTTAAGAAGAAGACCAATTTTGACAAGATCATAATCAACCTGAACACTCTGGACAAAAGGGGGCGAGGGTTGGAAGGAGTCTACGTAACCGTCTTGGGCACTAGTGCTGAATCAGGCGATTCGGGCAAGTAGGTAGAGGCAACCGTACCAACGGCGTCATCCCTTTGAACAGGCCATATTGCTCAGAGGCGGCAGCAGGCAAGAACCCCGTGAGCCATGTTGGCAAGATTTACAATACCTTGACTCACAGGATCGCAAACGAAGTGTGCAAGAAAGTTTCCGGACTTGAAGAAGTCTATATCTGGTTACTCAGCGAAATCGGGAAACCCATAGATGAGCCAGCAGTTGCAGGCGTACAGGTTGTCATGAAAGGCAACAATTCGTTTGAAAGCGTCAGAAAGGAAATCGGAGTAGTCAACCGAGAACTTGCGAACATAGGCGAATTTACAGAACAGTTGGCAAAAGGAAAGATACCCATCTCATAAGCTAGTGTGTTCTGAACACTTTTTTCATGACCACGTTTTTCAGTGTGTTGGGTTCAACAGCAGCTTAAATTAGCTTTCGACATGTGTCACGCCTCGAATCGGCATATCTGTAAGTGGATCTAGCTAAGCTGTGACATTTATTTCATAGCTGTAGCTTCAATTCATAAGTGTTAAAGACGAATTCTCCTGGAACATCTCTTCTACCGCATATCTGACTATATAAGATAAAAGGAGACAGCATTTTGCCTTTACTCAAGACGTTTCAAGCTCCGAAAGCCTCGCTTTCAATAAACCTTGCTAAAGACAATTATGCGTTAGGCGAGACCGTAACTGGCGATATGATTTTCACGTCAGACGAAGAGTTTGAAGCCAAAGAAGCTCGCGTTGAGCTGCACGGCTTTGAACAACTTAGAAGTGGCGGAGAACCCATTCGCGGGGCTTCTGAAAACCTTGAAACGCGCATCTACAGTCCCAGAACGACAACTGTTCAGAAAGGAAGAACCGTGCATTACGTAATGTACAATGGACAATCGAAGGTTAACGACAAATTCATGGTTCCAAGAGGCTTTAACCAGCAGTTTCCATTTAGAATCGCAATTCCATCTCATCTTGGACCAACATTTCAGGGTGTTCGCATGGATGGCCAGTGGCTTGAAAGAACTTGGACATTGAAAGCTGTCGTATCCATTGGTGGAAGACCCGATGTTGAAGCGAAAAGGATCCTAAATGTTTCTCTTCCATCAGCAACGACGCAACCCACGCCGCCGGTTCCATCCGGTCAACCTCAGCCAGGTGTTGCTCTTGCACAGCCGGCGCCTATACTCATGCCTGCTCCTCAAGCTCAACCCCAGCCTAGACCTGCCCCTGCAAGAGAGATGATAACAAGTTGCACACGGTGTAGCGCGCCAATCAGTCCAAATCAAGAGGATCTTATCATTACTTGTCGTTATTGTGGCTACACGGTTTCGGTAGCAACTCAGAGCGAAATCAAGAACCATAGCATGCTTGAAAACCGTTTGCTCACTCAGCAAGCGGTCGAAGCTGCTCAGAAATATATGGACAAAGGCATATTCAGGTCAGGCGTATCAAAGAACGCTCAGATAACAAGCGCCAAGCTGCGTTTCATTCCTTTCTGGGTTTTCCCAGCCAATACAACCACTCAGCTCAGCGGTGTAACTGGTCAGGGAATAAGCGGTGAGATCCATCAAGCGCAGGAAGCTTTGTCAGATAAGAGAAGCAGCAAACTGTCAAAGTTCGGCAAGTTGGTTCTGGCCGGCGCTAGCGCATACGCTGAGAGTCAACAAAAAGACCGGAAACCGCGAAACGTTGTGCTGAATTTCTCCAACTATTATGTTTGGCCTATGTTGGCTAGGAAGACGATGATAAGCGAGATAAACTTCTACGATGTGCCTGCTGCCAAGAAGACACCATTTGACGCCGGGAGAATTCCAAGCGACGCCGAGTTCTTGAACACGGAGTTCAATGAAGAAGAGGCGAAGGGCAGAGTTAAACCAGAGGTTGATGCTAAGGAACGGCTGATTGCCAGTGGCAAGGTTGACACTTTGCAGTCGTGCTCAACCAATGTGACAATAGGTGAAGGAGAACTGGTGCACGCACCGATATGGTTTGTTCAGTACTCGTTGGGCGGCGACAACTACGTCATTCTGGTGGATGGTTGCGAAGGCAAGGTGTTGGGCGGCGGCAGACCGTTATTCAAGTTCTCATAGGAGGAAAATGCGAAAATGTCTACAGCAGAGACAGTTGAAAGAGTGAAAGAACGACAAGGCCTATTTGGAAAAATACAAGACGTGTTCACGTTTGGCTACGCCACGAAAGAAGATCTGCGCGAGCTTGACAAGAAACTACGTGACAACTACTACGCTGATTTCAAAGGTTTGCGCCACAAGTGGGAGGAAATCTATCTTGCGGGCTTGAACGCTGGTCAGGTGGCGCTGGGCGACGACTTCAAGAAAGCGATACAAGTAATGGATAGAGTTGCTGAGAAAATTCATCGAGCTGACTACGGTTATGCGGGCTTGTTTGATCGCAAAGGACACATCAGAGAAACGGAGTTAGCTAGGGTGTTCAATTATGACAAGGTTTTGGGCGAAGAGATCCAAGGGATTGCGAAGGCTGTGGATGAACTCTACAGTGACATGGAAGCTGACAAGTGGATTGATGCGAAACCCAAGGTTAAGAATGTCAAGGCGCTGATCCTTGGTCTTGAAGCCAAATGGGATGGTCGTGAAAAAGAGTTCCGCCCGTTGGAGGTGTAGTTGAAAGATGCCGTTGATTGAGAAAGTTGCTTGGGATTACGCTGGTGCGGAGGACATTGCATATAGATTTCCGAAGTTGTCATTGAAAGCCGGAAGTCAAGTAACGGTCAAAGAGAATCAGTGGGCTATTTTCTTCAGAGATGGTAAGGCCTACGACGTCATGGGACCTGGGAGGCACACGATTACTAGCAATAACATTCCGTTGTTGACCAACGCTTTGCGTAAGATAGGTTTGATCGGCGACATCTATGAGTGTGAAGTCGTATTCGTGAGCAACAGCCAGTTCCGTGGCAATTTTGGTGGCAATGCCTATTCAGCGCCTAGCGGAGACATTAAGTATCAGGCTGAACTGGGTTTCTTCGGCTACCTGTTGTACAAGGTTGAAGATCCGAAGCTTTTCGTTGTTGAGTTCTTTGGCAATCGGTCGGCGAGCAATTCTAAGGACATTGAAAACTACATCAGAGGCTTTGTAAACGAGCGCATCATAAACGAATTCGGCAACTACGACATCTTCACTGTGGTCAAGAATGTCGATGTGACGACTGATAAAGTGGCTTTGAAAATCAGCGACGAAGGTGCCAGAGTTGGCTTAAAGATCATTGACTGCGTGTTTGAAGGCGTCAAGATTCCAGAAGAAGCCAGAAGGTTCGCGTCTGGCGTGGGCGCTCAAGCAATGACCATGCAATACATGAAAGAAACAGCAGCAGAACTCAAGGATGGTCAAGGAGGAGGCGCAGCCGCAGCTGGTGTCGGCGCTGGAATTGGATTGACTATGCCCTTCATGATGGCTCAGCAAATGCAGCAAGGCCAAGGTGCGCAGCAGTTAGTGGTGTGTCCAAGCTGTGGCACAAAGAATCCAGTCAACGTTAAGTTCTGCGGCAACTGTGGTGGCAGTTTGGCGCCACCGGCAAAGGCTACTTGTCCGCATTGCAAAGCTGAAGTTCCGGCGAATCTGAAGTTCTGCGGTAACTGTGGAAAGCCCATGGCTGCAAGCGAAGTCAGCTGTCCCAAATGCAATACGAAGAACGCTGCGGGAACGAAGTTCTGTGGCAACTGCGGCGAAAAACTGGTTTAGCCACAAACACTCTCTTTTGTTTTTTGTTTCGCTTTTCTAGGTTTTGCACCGCAGTAGTGCGCGCCAAGCCAGAGTTTGAGGTGTAGTCTCTCAACTGGCTTGTAGTGTGACGAGTCCTGTTTTTTCCAAGTCTTTGACGAATCGTATGGCGTGTTCGATGTTGGTTTCGCCGTATTCAGCTGAGACTGCTTGAACTATTTCGTAGAGGCTTCGTTGGCCGTTCATGAAGTTGAGTATTTCGAATTGTCTCAAGCTGAGTTTTTTGTCTTTTTCACCTGTTTCTTCGTACCATTTGTATGCTTCTTCGCCTATTAGTTTCTTGAAGGTTTCCATTGACAGGGTGCATTTGAGCAAGCGTTTTGGAATCATGGTCTTGGCTTGTTTTTCTGCGTTTGTCTGTTCGATTTGGGTTGGCAGGGTGATGCCGAGTGATTTGCTTATGAATAGGACTGTTTCGTGAACTCGTGCGACTGCTCGGTTGCCGGCCTCATCGACATATCCGGTGAATTTCTGGATTAGAGCGTCGATTTCTGGGCCGTCTGCTAGTTTTTTGACTGAGTCTAACGCTTGTTTTTCGCGTTTTGTGATGTGTTCGACTCTGTTTTGGTGGTAGTTGGCTGTTTTTGTCAGTGCTTTGGCGTGTTTGTCGGGGTCTGTTTTGGTTTTGGGGTCCTCTTTTCTTTCGTACAGTGCTTGGATTGCTTCGTGTTGGGCGGTTTGTATTCTGGTGAGTCCGCGTGCGGAGGTTTGGTTTAATAGGTAGATTGCTTCTTCGGTTTCGGCGTTGGCTAAGATGAGTGTAGTTGCGGTGGTTATCCAGCCTACGCGTTTGAGGCTGTCGGGGCTGACTTTGTCTATTGTGTCCATGCTTGTGTGGTAGAATAGGTCTGGCCATTGTAGTAGCATGATGCATGGTACGTTTATGGTGGAGTCGTCGAATAGGTGGTGGTCGCTTCCGCCGCTGTGTGAGGTTTCGGCGTATCTGAATGTCGAGGCTGTGCCGAATGCGGTTTCGTGGTCGAATTCTTTGATTGTGTCTTCGGTTAGGTTTAGGATTAGGTCGTTGAGGTATGAGGGTAGTGAGTCGGGTGTGCGGTCGATGTTGAGGGTGGATTTGCATAGTTCTTGGTTTTGTCCTACCATGTCTAGGTTGATTCCGGCGATGAGGTGTTCTGGCGTGTCTGGGTGCTTGTGTAGATAGGCGATGGTTCCGGAGAATTCGGGTACCCATATGAAGCGTATGGTTCGTTTTGGCCGTGGCAGTTTGTGGGTGTCGATTAGTGTTTGTATGGTTCGGGCGATTTCGATGAGGAGTCCGCTTCCTGAGGCGTTGTCGTTGGCGCTTGGTTGCGGGTGGCAGAGGTGGGCGATTATGAAGATTTCCTCGTTGGGTCTGCTGGAGCCTTGGATTGTCGCTGTGATTACGTCCATTTTGCTTGGGAATAGTCGGGCATCGACTTTGGCTTGGAGTTTTACGGTTTTTTTGTCGCGCAGGAGGTTTCTTAGGTGGTTGCCTTGGCGTTTGGAGAGGGAGAAGCCGAATCGGACTTTGGGCAAGTCGTCGGCTGTGGGCCAGATGCTTTGGTATCCGTGGGCGTCTGGTATGTCTATGCTTTCGCGTACGTTTTTCATTTCTTGGGCTAGTGTGTCTGTTATGACGCCTGCGGCGCCGTGTTTGTAGACGGCTTCCTCGTGTACTTTTCGGGCTCGTCCTGTTGCGAGTACGAATTTGTCTGTGACGTTTTTGCTTTCGTAGTGTTCGGGTTTGGTTCCCTTGCCTACGTCTATGAGTTCGGCTGTGATGCCTTCGGGTGGTGTGGCGTTGCTGCATGTGTGTAGGCTGGTTGGTATGTCGGCGTAGCGGGTGATTAGCTGTTGTTCTGGTTCGATGAGACGGAGTTCGGCGCTTTTGACTTCCCAGCCTATGGGTGATATGTGTGTCCAGTATTTTGTGGCGCCGTCGGATGTGAATTGTTCGATTTTGGCGTCAGTTAAGCCTATGTTGAGTAGTTGTTGTTTTACGTGTTCTGCGGCTTGATGATACATTGTGGATGCTTGGATGCGGTGGTAGTGGCTGATTTGTTCTACGTAGTCTTTGGCTTTTTCGCCGGATAGTTCCTCTTTGATGAGTTTTTTGAGTTGTGGATTCATGGTCGAAGGGTTAGCTTCGTAGGGGTATTTTTGGTTTTATGT
>Ga0224495_10002814_pt1 | contig 11071 bp, 9 predicted proteins | sample SF_Jul11_sed_USG_FD_168128 | JGI IMG/M metagenome (GOLD analysis project Ga0224495, IMG submission 168128) | Sediment microbial communities from San Francisco Bay, California, United States - SF_Jul11_sed_USGS_4_1 | ecosystem: Environmental > Aquatic > Marine > Sediment | place: USA: California...
ACAGCAGCTAATGTGCTGCGAAAACCTAATTTATTGGAATCATAACTGGACCCCATTCGCCGAATAACTTCTTCATCCAGCATCTTTTGCACTCTCTCCCGAAGTTCTGCATGAGAAATTTGCAGTTTGTCGGCTATGACCTCATAAGGTCTTTCGCTTAGATGAAAATTATATTGAAGTTCCTGCAGTGTCTGGCTGTCGGATTTATCCATAAGGGCCTTTTGGCTGTCTTATGTTTTCTCTTGACCTTTGTGTGTCAAATCACTATACAAGGGAATATAATTTATAACTGCCGAGATGTAAAGCTGCAGCTTGCAGGAACTCACTTGTTTCGCTATTCAAACACGTATGAAACGGCAGGCTTTCTCATTTATGAGAATGTTGAAAGATTTTTATTTTTTTTAAAAAAAGCGGCTGATTTAAAAGCAAAAATGCCAAAAAGTGGCGGGTAGCTCACAAATACCTGAAAAGGAATTTGGATTTTTATAAGGCGGTCTTTTCCGGCTCGGTTAGTTTCGTCCTCTTTCTATCCTTTGTACCCTTGAGAGATTCTGGCAGGCTCAAAAAGCGATGCTCGGGATGGTTCCATGCCGCATTTGCCACTGTTGTTTCCTCAAGCAATTTCTTGATTTGTCTTGTGGTATTAAACCAGATAGAAAAAATACGGCAATTCTCCGGCGTCCCGGCGCATTCGCAATGTTTCAAAAAGCAACCATCAAATAACGGGCTGTTCTCAATAGCTTCGAATAGCTCAAGCAGGCTGATTTCCTCAGGCGGCTTCGCAAAAACATACCCTCTGTTCCTGCCTCTCACCGCCCGGACAAAACCGGCTTTCACAAGCCTCTGAAATATCTTCGCAAGATACCCCGATGGAACCCCCTCGGCTTTGGCGATTGTGTCCGTTGTAGCCGGCAGTTGTGTGCTGTGCCTGACCATATACATCAATGCATGTAACGCATAAGCTGAGGACCTTGTTACCTTCATCTTTTGTTCCTTAAATCTTCAAATCTGTTTATCAACAACTATCCACTCAAAACTGACAATTTACCGCTTAGCTCGCTTTCCTTTCTCTATGGCGTTTTCGTGCATTGATTTCCAGCTCGTCAATCTTCCGGTACAAACTCGACAATCCGACTTTCAAAGCCTTTGCCGCTTCTGCCTTGTCCCAATCGTGCTTACTCAAAACTCGGCAAATGTGTTCCTTCTCGTATGCTTTGACGGCCGACTGAAGGTTTTCGTTTTCTTCACTTAATGCCGCCGAATGAGACCTTATCAATCCGATATCAGACATCTTTATAATATCGCCTTCAGCGAATATTACCGCTCGCTCTATTACGTTCTGCATCTCTCTGATATTGCCCTTCCATTCATAACTCATAAGCAGCCGCATAACGTCATCGCTTATTCCCGTACAATGCTTGCCCATCTCGGAATTATACTTCTTTATGAAATGTTCTACCAATAGGGGAATATCTTCTTTTCTTTCTTGCAGTGAAGGAAGATGTATCCCCACAACGTTCATCCTGTAATACAAATCCTCTCGGAACTGTCCCACTTTGATTTCATGCGCCAGGTCTTTATTCGTGGCTGCTATTAGACGTAAATTGATATCGATAGGTTCCGTAGAGCCTACGGGTATTATTTGCCTGTGTTCAACCGCCCGCAGAAGTTTCACCTGGCAGCTCATCGGCATATGACCGATCTCGTCTAAAAACAAGGTCCCGCCTCTGGCGCAATCGAAAAGTCCTTTTTTGTCCTCGGTCGCGGAGGTAAAACTTCCCTTTTTATGGCCGAACAGTTCGCTCTCAAGCAGGCCCTCAGGTATCGCGCTGCAATTGACCGCAAGAAAACGCGCGCCGTTTTGAGACCCCAGAGAATGTATGGCGTGTGCAACTAATTCCTTGCCTGTGCCGCTTTCTCCCGTTATCAACACGTTGCTCTTCGTCGGGGCCACCTTCCTGATCATTTCAAAAACCTGCTGCATTACAAGAGACTCACCTATGATTTGACCGATATCAAATCGGCCGTTCAGCTCCATTTTTAGCTGCTCGTTTTCTTCCTGCAGCTCAAGGTACCGCATGTTCTGGCGGATTTTTATCAATACATCATCCATTACTACGGGCTTCATTACATAATCACATGCCCCAAGCTTGATTGCTTCGACAGCCATCTCAACGGTGCCGAAAGCCGTTATCATTATCACTCGCGTCTTAGGTCTTATTCGCATTATCTCACGCAGGACTTTTATCCCGTCTGCGCCGGGCATGCGAATATCCAGTATCGCAACGGCAAAAGACTCCTTCGTTATCGCATCTATGGCGTCAATACCGTTCCCGACCGCCGTGACCGCTATACCTTCTTCCTGGAGTATTTTTGCAAAGGTTTTTCTGAAAGTTACTTCATCATCTGCCAATAATATTTGTTTTTTCATTTTTCGTTCCACCTTCTACTTCAACCTTCTTTCTGCCTCATTACTTACAAATACCAAAAATAACTCTCGTTTTATTTAGACAGCTTTGGCCCTGTCAATAAAACCGTTTTCCGCCTCATCACTGATTAGATTGTTCCTGGGCCTTAAAGGAATCCGTATTATTACTGTAGTACCCTTGCCGGGCTTCGACTCTAACGTAATCGTGCCGTCGACTTCCGAGATAAGGTTGTAGCTTATAAAAAGTCCCAACCCCGTCCCCTTACCGATTTCCTTGGTTGTGAAAAATGACTCAAATGCACGTTTGCATACTTCCGGCTCCATTCCGACACCCGTATCTCCGACCCGTATCTCGATCATATCATCTTTAAATTCCCTTGTTATCTCAAGAATATGGCCATCTTTATCCTGTTTGCCATTCATCGAATCCAGGGCGTTTATAAAGATGTTCAGAAATACCTGCTCGAGATGCTGCGGATTCAGCCATACATTCGGCAAATCAGGATTGTCTATATTTTGAATAGTCACCGACTGTGCACGTTTGTCAAAGTTGATAAGTGATAAAGTGTTGTCTATCAATGAGTTAATGTCCGTCCATTTGTACTCGCTTGTGGCCGGCCGCGATAAACTCAGCATCCGTCTGAGAATATTGGAAATGCGGTTAATGTGATATTGTATAACTAATAAATGTTCCTTTTGCTCATGCGTCGATAGCTTCCTGCTCAGATACTGTGCCACCGAAGATATACTCGCCAGAGGATTGCCTATCTCATGGGCGATACCTGATGCCATCTGACCTATTGCAACCATCTTCTCTCGCTGCGCCATCTCTATCCGTGACATCTTTAAAATTTCGTTGATATTCGTTACCTCTTCGGTCCGCTCTCTCAAATCTTTTTCCAGCTTCTTATGCTCGGTCAAATCCTGGCCTACAATCATGTAACCTAGCCTTTGACCGTCAATACCCGCAACCGGGCAGCTCTTTGCTTCAACGTAGCGTGATTCCGGCCCCATCGTCTCAAAGGTAATTGTCCTTCCCGCTGGTATATTCTTCTCATCAGAAGTAAAAAGATCCTTCAATAGCTGTGCTAAAGGTCCGGGAAACTCTTCAAAGGAATGTCTACCTTCGTCGGCTATATCCTGTTTCTTCCACAACTCCGCCGCAGGATTGCAAATCGCTGTATTGCCGTCATTGGTCACGAAGATCAGTCCTTCGGTCATCGCATTGATAATTGCCTGAAAAACGTCTCTATTCTGGGATGCCTCGAGTTCCTTTGCGGTCATCCGAATGATTATCATTCTTGTTAGATACTGAGCCAGCATCACCGTACACGAAAAAGCCGTAAAAACTCCAAGTGCATACACGGGATTTTGCCAAAGACCCCCGACCGTGGAAAATCGAAGTGGATAATATCCCAGAATTGTCCCCCCGCGAAGTTCACTTACTTCCAGAAGACCAAACAAAAATATTGCCGTCAACCCGACACTGAAGGACAAAGTCCTCGGCAATATAATCGCAGCTATGATGACGTGGAATATATAAAAGAGAAAGAATGGATTAACTACTCCCCCCGAAAAATGCAGAACTGCAGTAAGTATAAGCAAGTCCACTTCGACCTGTATCATTCCAAAAGCTAAATCTCTTGGACTTGCATCTGTTGCTCGTTTGGTTGCTGCCATAACATAAACAACGTTGCACCCCAAAAGCAAAACAGCGCAAATATAGATTGGCAGGGGGGCGGTCAGAACGGGAAAAACAGAGCTGCATAAAAGGGTTACTGCGACCATACCGCCAACAGCTATCCACCTCAGTCGTATCATCCAGAGAATCTGCTCGACAAGTGCCTCCCGAGTACACTGACTTGGTATGTCCACATAATCGGTTGTCGTATCAGTCTTCAAAAACATAATCTGTTTTCCCGTTTATTTGCACAATATCAACATTCCACGGTTTCTGGAGCTCGTTTTAATACTGTGAATCCTTTCTTAGACACCTCATATTATACAGTCTTATACACAACAATTCAAGGATATGTTCCCAAAAACGAGAAAATAAAGATAAATATTTTCCTGTTATGTCTTTATGCCTCTAAAATTCAGTAATCAACGTCAGTTTAAAATCCCGGAAATGGAAAAAAACCTAAATTTTAAAACAAAATACCCCACGAAGGTTATATATAAGGCGGTTAATCAGGCATCTGGAAAATCTCATCCCTGTGTTCTAATTCCGCCTTTTTATCATCATCAAGGCCGATTTCGGCATCTGTTAAATAACAACCGGGATCAGGGGCCCAGGAATCGCCAAAATGCAAATCTGCACGCACCCTGAGACTTCCTCCGCAGCCGTCAAAAAAATTACATAATCGGCATCTCCCCTTAATGTATTGACGACGCTGTTTCAAACCTTTCATAAGCGGGTCGCTCGTATCCATCCAAATCTGGCTGAAAGGCCTTTGCCGAACATCGCCCAAATCATAATGCCACCAGAACTGGTCTGGATGTACCTTACCATGAAAATCAATACAACCGATTCCTACTCCGCTGCTGTACATCCCGCCACCGTTCCATTTTAATAATTTCCAGACTTCTTCTGCACGCCCGGCATCTTCCTCAAGCAATTTCAGGTATAAGTAGACACCATCGACATGGTTGTCGACCGTCAGAATATCCGTATCCTTGCCGGCCTGTTTATACAGCTTCGTCTTGGCAAGTATTGTCTCAACAGCTTCTCTGCTTTGAGCATGTGTAAGGTCCTCATCTGCTATAGCTCCTCCTCTGCCGCTGGGGACAAAATGGTAAAAGCATGCCCGCTCAATATTCTCTGACTCGAAAAAGCCAAACAATCCCTCCAGGTCCTGAACATTCTTCTTGGTAAGAGTTAACCTGAGCCCGATTCGAACGTCTGCATCCTGACAGTTCTTTATGCCATTAACAGCTCTGTCGAACGCACCGGACACTCCCCTGAACTTGTCATTGATATCGCCTATCCCATCAAGGCTGATACCTACATACGAAACTCCATACTGCTTCAATTGCTTAGCCTTCTCTGTCGTTATCAACGTCCCATTTGTTGAAATGACCGTACGCATTCCCTGACCGCGTGCATATTCTATCAGTTCGAATAAGTCCGGCCGCATCAAGGGCTCACCGCCCGAAAACAATACCGAGGGTACACCAAACTGCACCAGGTCATCCAGTACGACCTTTGCCTCATCCGTTGAAACCTCATCATCGGCCTTGCACGCGCCGCTGTCATTATAGCAATGCACGCACTTGAGATTACACGCACGGGTGATATTCCACACCACAATAGGCCGCCGATCCGATGCATTCTTGGGTACAACCTCGTCTTCACGCTCACCGGAGCCCTTCTTGCCGTAGCGAAGCCAGTCACCCGGCGTAACCTGGTCGCAATACAATTTGCTGATATTTATCATCGATTAACCTAAAAAATCAAAAATACCTTACAGAAATCAACGAGCTATCTCAGGTGGAATGTATGCACAAAATGGTTCCTCCGCCATGTAATTGTACGTCGCTGCATACGCTCTGCCCCGGCAACCGCCGCATATTTGCCTGTACCCGCACACGCCGCACTTGCCTTCAAGTTCATTCACGTCACGCATTCGCGCAAGGTCTTTGTTTTTGTACCATATATCTGACAGATTATCTTTGAGCACGTTACCACAATTTACGGGCAGATAACCGCAGGGAAAAACGTCCCCTTTATGCCCTACGAACAGCACCCCGAGCCCCGCGAGACAACCCTTGGAAGCACCCTTATGTCCGCCCCTGCCGGGGACATTACCACTGCTATGACCGGCCGCCATCCGGGATTTATGCAGACCTTCCTGCCTGATTACCCGTTCATAATGAGGGCCGCAGGTCACCTTCATTTGCAATTCACCGCGACCGTCTAATCTGCATATCTCAAGCAGCTTCTGCTCATACTGCTCAGGCGTAAGCATGTCCGTTTCGGCCAAAGACTGACCGCAGCCGACGGGAACCAGCATAAATATATGCACCGCCACCGCGCCCAGCGATTTGGCAAGTTCGTAAACGTCCTCTAATTGCTCGGCATTATGTTTGGTCAGGGTAATATTTATCTGGAAGGGCACTTTTTTATCACGAATATGGTTTATACCTTCAATCGCTTTTTCAAATGACCCTTCAAGCCGCCGCAGCTTGTTATGGACCTCTGCGGTTGCCCCATCCAGACTAACCGAAACTCTTGCGATTCCGCTGTTAGCTATTTTTTCAGCCACTTGTGAATCTATCAATGTTCCATTCGTCGCAAGGGCCGGAATTATTCCCAAAGACTTCGCGTAACCGACTAACTCAAAAATGTCCTCACGGCAGAGCGGTTCACCCCCCGAAAACACTAATACCGGCATAATCGGTTGCTGCCTGCCCAGCTCGGCCAATTGCCCGATAAGCCCTTTAGCCTGTGCCGTTGATAAGTCTGTATCGGCCGCTTCGTCGGATTCTAAACGCCGGCAGTGCGCACAGGTCAAATTGCATCGTATTGTGCTCTCCCAGAATAAAAGCCTCAAAACCTGCTTGGTCACTACAGTACCTTTCACGATTGTTCATCCTTCTTATCATTTGGCTCGGCCGCTATTTCTTTCGCCTGGCGTACAATCCTGTCAACCAGCCTTGCCGCCTCCGTTGCCCCGTTCTCTTTGGCCACAGTATTGACGTTCTTAATGACACAATGCAGAAGCTTATTGACAATCCGTTTCACCATCGCCTCCATTACCTCCTGGCACGATGCCTCCTGCCTGTTACCGACAAAAAAATTCTTCATCTCATTTTCACTTATTTCTGCAAATTTCTTCTTCATTTGACCGATCAAAGGGCCTATGTCGCATGCTCCGAACCACTCCATAAAATCAGCAACGTTTTCATAGACAATCTCCATGCTCCTTACAATGTCCTCTTCACGGGCCTTCCGGTTCTGCTCCACCACCGCAGAAAGGTCGTCGATACTGTAAAGGTACACATCTTCTATTTCATTCACAGATGGCTCGAAATTCCGGGGCACCGCAATATCAATAACCAGTAGTCTGCCTTTCCGCCGGCTGTCAATTATTTTCTTCAAAGACTCTTTCTTAAAAAGATAATCCTGAACAGAAGCTGATGCTATCGCAATATCAGCGTCTGTCAGCTGCTCCTCGAGTTCCTCCCACTTTTGTGCCTTAATTCCATACTGTTTGGCCAGATTCAGACCTCTGTCATAAGACCTGTTCACAATCGTTATGTTCTTACTCCCAATCTGCTGAAGATGCTGCACAAGCAGCTCGCCCATCTCGCCGGCACCTATCACAATGACCTTCGCCGAAGAAATATGCGCAAAAAGTTGCATGGCCAGCTCAACCGCAACCCCTGCTACGCTGACTCGCCCATGGGCGATCGATGTTATTGTGTGTACCTTCTTGCTCGTGGTAAACGCACAGTGAAAAAGCCGATTCAGGATCTTCCCCGTGCTCTTTGCCGCACAGGCAAGCCGGTAGCCTTCCTTGACCTGACCGATTATCTGTGCCTCGCCGACTACAAGGCTGTCTAAGCTTGAGGCGACCGTCAGAAGGTGTCTGACTGAATCTTCGTCATTGTAATGGTAAAGATATTCCTGAATCTCTTCCCATGGAACATCATGAAACTCGGACAAAAACTTCGCTAAGTCCTCCCAGCCCACACTTCGGCTCGCACAATACAATTCTACACGGTTGCACGTCGAAAGCAGCACAAACTCCGCTTCGGAAAATCTGTGTTTCAGCTCTCTCAATGCCCGCAGTACCTGCTCTGGATCAAAAGCCAGCTTCTCACGAACATCTATAGGAGCGCTTTTATGATTTAGCCCGACAACTAATATCTTCATCGCTGTCCGAATCCCATCATGATGGCTGCAAGCCGCTAATAATTGTTGAAATCATGGGTCGTTCCTATGATTGTTGCAACCAAAATGGCAAATAACATAAACACAAACACCGCTATCGTCATGTACGCCCGCACTTTACCTTTCAGAAGAAGCAAACGGTTCAATAAAAGAATAATCCCCAAAAGGATCCATGCTGCAATAATACAGATGACCTTTAAGTCCGTCAGCCACCTTACAATGCCTGTCCCCAACACGGATACCAGCCCCATTCCGATTATCAATCCTGTTGTTATCAGCACAAAACTGGCCCTTATCCCGAAAAGTATCATTTGCTCAAGCTTCTCGATATTGGGGACCCTGCCGAGAACGAGCATCACTTTCTTTGACTTCAGCCTGTTGCTGCCGAGCAGATAAAGAAACGAGCTGGCCGTGGCAAACACCGTTGACGCTCCGCCGAGTATCATCGTTATGCCGTGAGCAATCGCCCATGGAGTTGCGGCGACTGCATGGGGCTCAGAGGCAGGCACGGCTACTAATCCTGCCATTAACACAAGCCCCAGTATTACCCATACCATTACTGAGCCAAACCACACCTGCTGAATGGCAATACTGAAAAAAAGGTATGTCAATCCGAAGACAATACTGAGAACAATCATGGATTCGAATAATCCGGTCAGTGGTATTGCTTTTATCGCTACAGCACGGTATATAAGGATCACCGCCTCGAGACTTACCGCCAAAGAAACAAGAGGCAAAAGAAAACGCTTGTATTTCTCACCTCCCGAAAGCAACTGAAGAACTCCGACTATCGCGCCTGCAATATATATCACGACAACAAAGGCAAATATCATATTTTCAGGAAATGGCAGTTTAAACATTCTTATTCGTCTTCCTTTGTATTGTTGGCCCCCGATTCTGTAATATATGTCGCGGCACCTTCTTGAGTTCCTTCTCGATCACCTGTATGCGATAATTCGATACTCCAATCAACTGACTCATCCGGGCAACAGTCTTCTCGACCTCTTCAAAAGCTGTTCCATGGACCATCGTATATACGTTATACGGCCAGTTTTCAACTCTGTTCCGCTCATAAGCAGGGTTCACCTCTCGAAATCCGGTTGATTTCTCGCCCACCTGCTGAGGGATGCCCTCGTAGGGATTCTCGCTTCTTGGAAATACCTCCTGAAGACCGGCTAATACCATTCTCTCAATGTCGGATAGTTGATATTTCATCTTTTTTCAATAAATCGTATTCGGGGGATAGGATAGGGCATTTACCATTGATTGATTTCCCATAAATAGGAAATTCTTACTATGTACCGTACTCTAATAAGTTAAATGTACAATTGCAAGAAAACTTCTTGTACTTATCTGCATTTAGCGGCAGATAAAATCCCGGCACTTGAATATGAGGTAATTTTCGTGTAAAAACTTGAAAACACTTGTGAACGGCGACGTTTGAAAGGTCGAAATGAAACATATAAGGATCGCAAGCCGGGCCAGTAAGCTGGCCTTAACACAGGTTGACCTCGTCCGTAAATTACTTGAGAATCTTTGTCCGGACATCGAAACCTCCATTGTAAAAATCTCAACAAAGGGCGACCGTGACAAATCAGACTTCCTTTACAAGTCCGAATCAATAGGTTTTTTTACTTCCGAGGTCGAAAAAGCCCTCCTCGACGGCAGGGCCGATCTCGCTGTCCACAGCCTTAAGGATATGCCGACGGCCCTGACCCCGGGTTTAATCGTTGCCGCCGTTCCAAAACGGGAATCCCCTGCAGATGCCCTTATCGCAAGGAACAAGGTGGCCTCTATCCAGGATTTACCGCCTGCCACTACTATTGGAACCTCCAGCTTAAGACGAATCGCGCAGTTATACCTTCTAAGAGACGACATAAAATGCGTGCCTTTGCGGGGAAATGTCGAAACCCGGGTCCGCAAAGTTATGGAGGGTCGCGTTGGTGCAATAGTCATTGCCTGCGCAGGCCTGAATAGGCTCGGCCTCAACGAAAAAATCTCCGCCATCCTGCCCCCCAGAGATTTTATTCCCGCCCCGGCACAGGGTGCGCTGGCCGTGCAAATCCGGGCCGATGATTGCGAGCTTACTGACCTTGTAAAGCAAATCGACGATAAAAATTCTCGTATCGCCGTGGAGACCGAACGGTGTGTACTCGAAACCATGCACGGAGGATGCAGTATACCACTCGGCGTTTATTCACAAATCCAAAACGACGAAATAACCATTGACGCAATCATTAGCAACCTCGAAGGCAAGAAATACGTCAGGCGAACAATAACAGCGCCCCTCGAACAGGCCGGGACCACCGCCAAAAAGCTCGCCGGCGGGCTTTTGGCCGATGGGGGACAGGAAATCCTGAACCAGATCAGAAATAGTCGACAGGACTAAATTACCTTTTGAAGAGGCAGCCTAACGTGAAAAGATGTACCTCTCCCCGGGTTGATTTTCTACTGCTATCTTTCCGCCATGAGAACATACAATTCGCTGTGCAATAGCTAAGCCAAGGCCCGTTTCCCTGGCACCCTCTTCAACCGTAAAAAATGGTTTAAAATGTGCTGGATCATTTCCGGCTTCGCCAGAGGCTACGCCGCGACAAGTTAGGTTTTTTTTGCCGGGACACGAAAACGCGGTTTTTTTTCCGGTGGAAATTGCGGTGCTGAGAGTTGCGCAGATTAACATGATTGAGAAATGAAATTTTTTAAATTTTAAAAATGGGGGGAAATCGCGGTTTTTTTTGGTTCTTCTC
>Ga0224495_10002816_pt1 | contig 11067 bp, 11 predicted proteins | sample SF_Jul11_sed_USG_FD_168128 | JGI IMG/M metagenome (GOLD analysis project Ga0224495, IMG submission 168128) | Sediment microbial communities from San Francisco Bay, California, United States - SF_Jul11_sed_USGS_4_1 | ecosystem: Environmental > Aquatic > Marine > Sediment | place: USA: California...
GTCTCCGTCAAGAAGCTCTTTCATGTTTTCAGCAAGCAAGTCGCGATCATCAGGATGAATAATATCATTCAGATTCATCTGCTCCAGCTCCTCCTTTGGGTATCCAAGAAAATCACAAAGAACTCCGTTGGCAAAATCAATTTGGCCGTCAGGATGGGCAATAATCATTCCAATAGGAGCAAATTCGAGAATATCGCGTATACGATCCTGGCTTTCCTGCAGTTCTTTTAATATATTTTTCCGAATATGGGCGCTTTCTTCATTAATAAGCTCATTTTCTTCGAGTTCCTGCAACCTCTTGCTGGAATGTAAAATTTTTGATATATGCCGAATGATGAAATAAATAGCCATGCCACATGCAACAACAATCAACCAGGGGAAAACCCACAGAAAATCGGAAATAGCTACAGGCATTTTTGCATCTATGGCAAAAAAAACTCCTCTCAACCCCATCATACCTGCAATTAAAATCGCAATCACAAGTGGTATTGCCAGCCCGTAGCCAACTACTACCCACTTTTTTATTTTTTTCGAATCACCCGTCATCCTGTCCATCCAATCGCCAATTTTTCCGACTGTTTTGTTCCTTTATAGGAATATACGCATAATTGCGCAAACGGGCTTCATTTTTTGCTAATATGGCGACTCTGCGGCGCCTGCTTTTCGGTGATTTTTTCTATACCGGAAATACTGAAAACAGTATTTCATCTAAAAAAACTGACCGCATAATTTCACTTTCAATACACGCATGCTATAATTCATAGATTGAGTAAATCCATTATTTAACCAGGTTCAGGCAGAAACTCGAAATGCAGTTAGAATGATTTAGACTGACGCAGTTTTGGGGCGCTTCACGTCCCAAAACTGCGCATTTTACGGTATTTTGACGTGAATATCGAAGTTCATGCCCAACCTGAAATTGCTGGTTTTTAATGGACTATATGTCAAAATTTTTATAATATACCGCCATGCCTACATATGATTACAAATGCCCGGCCTGCTCAAGCAAGTTTGAAAAATTTCACGGAATTTCGGAAAATCCGGAAATTGCCTGCCCGGAATGCGGTAAAACCGCCCAGAAACAAATTGGCGGCGGCGCAGGAATCCACTTTAAAGGTACGGGATTTTATTCCACCGATTATAAATCTTCGTCTAAACCTTCTGCAACGGCAGCTACTGTCGAAAAACCATCGAAAACATGCGCTCCTGGCGCATGCGGATGTGCATGACGCGCATTTTGCGGCCTGACTCTGGAAAATTCTTCAAATTTTTTGTTTTGGCAGGAATATTCTTTTATGGATGTTCTGCCAATAAATTTATCGTAAACCAGGTTGCCGGGGCAATGAATACCGGCAGGGCAGCCTTTGAAAGGGAACCCGATCTTGAAATTGCCCAGACCGCGCTTGCCTCCAATTTAAAACTGCTTGAAGCCATCCTCGAAGAAGACCCGACCAATGAAAATCTGAGACTCTTTCTCTCCGAAGGCTACGCCCTTTACAGCATGGCCTTTGTAGAAGACAAATATGAAGAACTCGGCTACGCCAATTCACAATCTTCCGATTACGAGCGAAAAAGAGCCATCCGGTTTTATCTGCGCAGCCGGGATTATGCTTCCGCACGAATCTGCAAAAAACTAAACATCGCATCTGCCGAACAAATCGTCCGGGAAAAACTGGAAAAATATCTGGCCGGGACAAAAAGGGAAGATGTGCGAGAACTTTTCTGGTTTGCTTTTTCGTGGGGATCTGCCATCAATCTCCAGCGCGACGACATCGCCGAACTGGCATCGCTTCCATTTATTGTAATGATAATGACCCGCGTCCGCGAACTCGATGAGAACTATTATTTTGGCGGAGCCTTTTTATTTGAGGGAATGTATTTTGGAGGACGCCCTCCCATGCTTGGCGGCGATTTCGGGAAATCGGCCAGATCCTTTGAAAAAGCCATGGCTGTGACCGGGAAAAAACTTCTGCTGGTTCCCTATTTTTACGCGCGAACCTACTGTATTCAAAAACAGGATTTCAAGTGCTTCAAGGATAACCTCCATTATGTCATAAATGCCCCCGACAATATTTTTCCGGAACAAATGCTTGCCAATGCTCTTGCCAAAAAAAAAGCCGAAAGATTGTACCTGCACGCTTCCGATTACTTTATTGAATCTGAAAAATAATTCATGAAGTCCGAATTCAAGGGCATCGTTTCGGTATTGGCTTCAGCGCTTCTTTTTTATCTCGCTACTTTTTTTGTCAAACTGGGTCTGGAAAATTCTCCTCATCATTCGCCGGCAGACACCGTTGTATATCTTGCGGCAAGATTCTGGATTGGCTATTTTTTCATGGAACTCTGGTTTCCCCTGTTCAGGACAAAAGGCAAAACAAGAGCCTCAAAAATGCCCGTCGTGAACCGGCGCTGGTTGTGGCTGCGCGCCTTCTGGAATCTTGTCGCCGTCATGTTTTTTTACCTCGGAGTAATTTACGGCAATGTCACCGCCGCCAATATACTGAATATGACATACCCTGTATTTGTCGCGCTTTTATCTGTTTATTTTTTAAACGAAAAACCCGGAATCATCACATGGGTCGGCGTTCTTTTCTCGGTTGCCGGGGCAATTTTTGTTTCGATCAATGTCGGCGCCAGTAGCTGGAAAATTTCAACGGGAGATATTTTTTCTCTGCTGTCTGCCGTAACGGCAGGCATCGCCATTGTGGCGCTGCGGATCATCCGTCTGACCGACACAACCGAAGCGGCTCTCTTTTATAATTTTCGACTGGGGTTTTGGGGTACGCTTGTACCCGTCATTTATTTTATAATTCACCGCAATATCGAAAACTATTCGGGCGGATGGGTATATCCTTTGCTTTCCGGGATTACCGGCATTCTTGGTCAGGCGGCATTAACATATGGTTTTAAATTTGTCACCGCAGTTCAGGGGTCTATACTTTCTGCCGCGCGTCTTGTGTTTGCCGTTGTTATCGGATGGATATTTTTTCAAACGGAAATTACCGTATACAGCATCAGCGGAGCCCTGTTTATATTGCTGGCCAACATAATTTTATCTTTTAAAAGAAAATAACGGAGATCCGGGCAGGAACTTCAATATTCACGTCAGTATCTAATAAAATGGGCAGTTTTGGGGCGCGAAGCGCCACAAAACTGCGCTAATTTAATTTATTCTGACTGAATTGCAGGTTCATTCCAGGCTCCTGGCCATGAACAAAATAAATTGGTTTATCGAATGTCTGAAAATTCCAGTATGTATTCGGGCTGCCAAAGGGCCACGATGACTTTTTGCCGATGGCCAGAAAAATATCTATTGCAAACAATATCTATTGCAAACAAAGAGGTTAAAAATGAAAAAAATGATCTGGATCGTGTTTTTTTTTCCACTCGCATTATGGGCCAATCTAAATAATGATCTTGCGGAAGCGCTGAGCAAAAACAACACAATAGCCGCAAAAAAACTGATATCGCAGGGCGCCAATGTAAACGCCATGGATGCAAAAGGCTCCACGCTATTAATAACCGCCTCCGAAAAAGGAAATATATTACTTGTACAATTCTTGCTACAAAACGGAGCCGGGGTCAATGCCCGCGATGCCAACGGGAACAGCGCCATTGCAAATGCTGTCAAAAACGACAGTATCGAAATTGTAAAACTTCTTTTAGCCAACGGCGCCGAGCCAAACACCATGAATAAAGACGGTCTGCCGGTTCTGCTTTCCGCCACAAAACAAGGTTTCATGGATTGCGTAACAGCCCTGCTTGACAAAGGCGCCAATGTCAACTATACGGATACGGACGGTTCTACGCCGCTTCTTCATGCTGCACAGTCAGGGCATCTCGAAATATTGAATATTCTTCTGGAAAAAGGCTCCGATGTAAATGCAAAAAACAAATTTGGTCTAACGCCGCTATTTGCGTCGCCTCTGAATAATTTTCAAGTAATAAAACGCCTTGCGGAAAATGGCGCCAATGTTAATACGAAAGACCGGGCCGGCGATACCATACTAATGAAAGCTGCCTCTTCCGGACAATCCGACGTTGTGCCGGAGCTGATGAAAGCCGGCGCCGATGTCAACGCCCGCCAGAAAACAGGAGGAACTGCATTAATTCTGGCGGCTACAAATGGACATTTAAAAATTGTTCAAGAGCTGATCCATGGAAAGGCCGATGTCAACGCAAAAGATATTTATGGTCAAACCGCCATTTACATGGCCTTTAAAAATGAATACATCGATATCGCATATGAGCTTTACAAAGCAAACGCCGATTTGAGCCCAAAATATCTGCTCATATTAGCTTCAGCCAAAGGGAAAATAAAAATCGTCCGGGAAATTCTGGATTCAAATTACGTTGCGGCTCTAAAAAAAGAAGACAGTTTAAGCGCCGCCCTCAAGAAAGCATCTTCCAACGGCCAGATCGAAATTATGCGCGAACTGCGAAAGGCAGGCGCAGAAGTAAATTCCCTGGAATCCGGAAGAACCGCCATGAGCGTTGCATCTGCAGTCGGCAATCTTGCCGGGGTACGCGAACTCGTTAAGTCGGGAGGCGACGTCAACCTTCAGGATAATGACGGCTCCACGCCTCTTATTTACGCCTCCTCCAACAATCATGGCGATGTTGTAAAATTTCTTCTCGATAACGGCGCGCGTATCGACATCAAAGATAAAAAAGGCGCAACGGCGCTAAAATATGCTACTGAAAAAGGAAATCAGGAAATTGTCAAACAGCTTAAGAAAGCGGAATTAAAACAATAACCGTCGCGTCCGGCACAGGCAACACTATTTGTTTCGGGTACAAAATTCGTAAAGAAAAATGGTCGCCGCCTGCGCCACATTAATGCTTTGAACGGTACTGGTCTGGGGTATTTTCAGGAGTACATGACATCGCTCCCCGGCAAGCCGCGAAAGGCCGCTTTGCTCGGAGCCAAAAACCAGAAAAATAATTTTATGGCGCGTTTTTAGATCGGCGACTTTTGCGGGAGTTAAAACCTCTCCCGCAAGAGATGTCCCGACAATGCAAACATCAAAATTGTCCACCCATCCCTGCAAAAAAGAGGCAATGCGCCCGGTGTGCATTACGGGCACGTTTACAAGGCTTCCCGCCGAAGATTTCATGGCCGACTGACCGATGGGCGCGCTTTCGTGTTTTGACAAAATCAGACCGTTGGCTCCAAAAGCGGCAATGGATCTGGCAATGACGCCCAGATTCCCCGGATCCTGAACAGACTCCAGTACCACAAAAATACCGCCTTTTAAAATAACTTCTTCCGTAAGTTCCGGAATTTTTATTTCTGCGCTGCGAATCAGCACAATGCCCTGATGATGTTCGCTGCCCAGGAGCTGCGCCAGCCTTTCGCCGGAAACCGAAACCACATTTACGCCGGCCTTTTTTGCCTTGTACAATATTTCCTGGATTCTTTTCCCCGGAGTTCTGGACACAAGCAGCTCATCGCCGGGTAAAAATCCATTTTTTGAAATGAGTTCGTCTACGGGATGAAACCCGCCGGTTACGCTGCGTTTGTTTTCCGATACATTGTCTTTCATATATACCTGTCCGCAAAAAAACACTCAACGCCTGCGGCGCAACCATGTGCGCCGCGCCGCCGGGGCGATCGCAGCGCCCCGGCTCTATGATTTTTTTTGAAGACGGCTTCCCTCCGGCGTATCAACAATGACAAATCCGGATTCGTGGATTTGATCGCGCAATTTGTCCGAAAGGGCGTAATTTTTTTGCGCCCGCGCTTCATTTCGCTTTTTCAGCAAATCTGAAACAGCCTCCGGAGCCTCGTTGATATTCTGGTCGGCCAGTTCCGGAGCGTCGAGATTTAGCACAGACTCAAAATCACCGAACAGTTTTTTCAACCCCTCCAATAAACCCGAAGACAGACTGTCTGAATTTTCGTCGAGATATCCGTTGACGGTTTTTATGGCGTTATGGAAAACCGCCAGCGCGCGCGCTGTATTCAAGTCGTCCTCAAGGTGCGATAAAAAATCTGTTTTCCATAATTTGATTTGTTGGGACAATTTTTCCCCAAAACTATTTTCTTGCCCGTTAATGATTTTTGCCGATTCCAGCCGCTGATAAAAATTATTGATTCTGCGCAGATTCTGGGCAATTTGATCGAGCGCATCCTTTGTAAAATTTATTTTTGCACGATAATGCGACGATAGTAAAAAATACCGCACGGCCTTTGCATGATACCCCTGTTTCATTAAATCTCTAAGGGTAAAAAAATTGCCTTCTGATTTGGACATTTTTTTTCCATCTACCAACAGATGCTCGCAATGGATCCAGTAACGAACAAATTCATGCCCGTAAGCATTTACGCTCTGGGCTATTTCATTTTCATGATGCGGAAACATTAAATCTACTCCGCCGGTATGAATATCAATTGCCCCATTAAACAAGGACTCAATCATTGCCGAACATTCCAGATGCCATCCGGGCCGTCCGCGTCCAAAAGGAGAATCCCAGGCAATTTTTTCTCCGGATTTTTCGGATTTCCAAAGAACGAAATCCCGCACGTCTTCTTTTGTATATTCATCCGTATTATATCTGGTTCCTGTTTTTATGGACGATAAATCTACCCCGGAGAGTCTGCCATAATCGGAATATTTTGCAATGGAAAAATATACCGAACCGTCGAGGCGGTATGCAAATCCTTTCTCTTCCAGAGTTTGCACGAGAGAAATCATTTTACCCATATAATTTGTAGCATATGGATAGTGGTCAAAACTGTCGATACCAATTTTTTTTATATCTTCAAAAAAAGCGGCGGTAAATATATCTGTGTATTGTTTTAAATCGCTTATGTCCGGATCCGGTTTTTTCTCCAGCGTTCTTTTGATGGTTTTGTCGTCCACGTCGGTTATGTTCATCGCATGCGTCACCTGATATCCGCCCAGTTTCAGCGATCGTCTTAAAATATCGGAAAAAACATACGATCGAAAATTACCAATGTGCGCGTAATCATAGACCGTTGGTCCGCACGAGTAAATTTTTACCTTTCCGGCTTCTACGGGCTGAAACTCCTCCAGCCGCCTGTGATATGTGTTGTAAAATTGAAATGCCATATTTTAGTTTCGGGACGACTGGAATCGAACCAGCGACCGCATGCCCCCCAGACATGTGCGCTACCTCTGCGCTACGTCCCGTATACGTCAGAAACCAGCCGCCGAAACGCCGTGTCAATCAAATCAAACGGACAATTGCCCATAAATGGACAGCATAAACAGGGTTCTACCGTATTAACTCTCCGGGAATAAACAGGGATTGGCAAACATTTGCATAATATATTTTTTCAAAGCTGTGTTAGATTCTCTTTGGCAATTTTTTCTCTGAGCGTTCTTTGATACCAAGAATCATCTTTCGCTCCATGATAAAATGTGCCGGCTCCAGAAGGCGCATGAAGATTTTACTGATCCACACGGGTTTGAATTGAGCGATCCTTGACCTGACAATCAATCGAGAACTCTGGTCTCCGGCTTTTTCCAGGTTAAATACCCAGGTTCCGCCGACCATGGTTTCCCCAGCAACATGGCCTTTTGTACCCTTGGGAGTGATCAATGTCCCCGAAAGTACCAATAGATGTTCCGGTTTAATTTCTATAACGTTTATTCCGCCTGCCTTCGAAAATGGGATCAAGTCTCCTTTTTTTAGGTTTTGCAGTGATGGGATAATTTTGTCCGTGTTTTGAATATCGAGGCCGATCAGACTTTCAAGCCAATCATAGCTGTAAAATCCGCCTCGCCCCTGCCCCATTTGCACGAGCCAGGGCCATACTTTTTCAGGAGAAACGTTGATATCTATGGCGCGAGTCGATGTCATGACTGAATCAGGAAGAAGTTCGTCGCCGGGCATAACGCGCGTCACTTCTGTTGGCGATGTTCCCCAATGCAACATGGATTGGCGGGTCGCCGATAAAACGATCACAACAAGAATAAAAATACTCAGAAATATTAATAAGAATTTTTTAAGCATGAGAGTTTTTCCGTTTCCTTTCATTTTTCACAATTTTGTTAATTAAAATTTTGCCTTGAGCCATGCACATGGGAACGCCGCCTCCAGGAGTTACCCATTGCCCGGTCATATAAAAATTCCGCAATCCGGGCAATTCCTTTGGTAATGTCTCTCCAAAAGTAAATGCTTTTATAGTGGGTACCCAGCCTTCGTATGAACCTTGCCAGTTGCCGGTGTAGTTTTCCCAGGTAACCGGCGATGCTATATCGGTAACTTCGATTTGATCACGGAAACCTGGAAATCTCTCGCTCATAATATCAATGAATATATTTAAAACTTGTTTTTTAGCGCGGTGGTATTCAACGTTGTGATTATCATATAAATTTTTCCAGTAAAAATAGTCTGTTTCAAACTGGGCTTTAATGACGCTTTTTCCCTTTGGAGCAAATGCAGAATCCTGGCAGAAATGAATGAAGCCAACCCAGTTTGTTTCCTTACCGCCAATCAATAGCGCCTTTTGTAACTTGAATTCATTGATCTCCGGCATTCCTGAAAAATCACGATTAATCCCGATACTTATCGACATAATGGGCGGCCATAAAGATGGATTTTTATAAGACCATATAATCCTGTCGGTAAGATATTTTTCATTCAGCATATCATATAACGTTGTGCGACCATCTGCTGCGGAAATCACAATGTCGCCTGAAACTATTCCCCCATTTTCTAATTCGATTCCCCGTGCGATATCGTTTTCGATAATAATTTTCTTTACTTTATTCTTATAATGAATTTTGCCGCCAAGCTCCAGATATTTATTTTCAATGACAGACGCAAAATTTAGCGAACCGCCTAGAGGAAATCCGCCCTCCTTTTTATGCATAAAACTAAGCGGCATAATGCACATCAAGGCCGGCAGACCCTTGACGGGAAAAAGCCTGAAAAGAATTTCTCTCAGATCCGGGTTGGAAAAAAGCTTTCTGAAATAATCCTCTATCGTGATCTTATTTAAAATAAAAAATGAAATCATGAATGGAAACATTTTTAAAAAATTTACAATTCCAAAATCTCCAAAATCGCGATCCATTGGCGGATTAAACCTGATGTATTTTCTGATTAATCGAAGATACTTCTTAATTCCTTTTTTTTCTTCAGGGAAAAGACGCAATAATTCGGCTTCAAATTTATTTACATCGGTATACGAAGTAAAAGTTTTATCGCCCAGAGTGATTTCTTTAAATCTTTCCGTATAATAAAATTTTACGTTATCCGCAACTCCAAGATCCTTGAAGATCGGATATAAACTTGTACTCTTGTTTGATCCAATCACCCAATGAAGGGTATGATCAAAAAGGTACGCCTTTCGTGTCCATGATGTACAAACTCCTCCGGGTATATCATGCATCTCGTAAATTTCCGATTCAAACCCGTTCATTTGTGCATAGCAACCGGCTGATAATCCAGCCACGCCGCCGCCGATAATTATTATTTTCTTTTTCATGTTTTTCCTTTTTTTGGGGCAGGGGCTTGGCGCGCCCCACGGCCGCACATGGTCGCGGCCTACCCCCCGCATTTTCATTTGCTCATCTCTCGTAATATCTAATCAATTGAATTGTCTGTACTTTCTTGTTTTCTCCCAGACCTTCATATTTTAAAAACCGGCGATCATTTACTTCATACCAGTAGTAATATTTATGCGGCCAGAAAGCCGCTATAATTTTGTTGCTTAAGCCCATTTCATACTTTAACGCTTTGATTTTTTTACCCTCGATAATTAATTCATCTTCGCCGGCCTGCTTTAAATACATATCCACGGTTCTATTTAATTTACTTTGAAGAAGAGTAAATTTCATGGTCTCATTTTTTTCGGGGAAAATCTGGCTGAACAAATAGAACAAAGAGCCGTTGCTATCGAACATATTATTTTTTAAGAAATATTCATTTTTTACATCGCCAGATATATTTATTTTCTTTTTGATGTAATCGTAAATTACCTCAAGAAATATTTTCCCATCGCCATTGGTGTACTCAGATTTTTGAATTTCGGTTTTGTTTTTAAACTGAACAACCTGTTTTTCTTTTTTGTGGTCAATGACGATCACCTCTACATCGTTAAGGTTGGTTGAAACCACCATACTCTGTCGACCTTTTCCATCGCCTGTATCGATTTCCATTTCGTAGTTATGGGTTATCGCAAAAACGGGATAAGAAAAACAAACCACAGAGACGCAGATTAAACCAAGATTATTTTTAAATTTCATTTTTATACTTCCTTCCTTTCCCTAATTGAATTTCAAATTATTTTCACCTGAAAGATTATACGCTAACGAAAACAGATGAAATGAAATAAATGATAATCCGAAACTTTTTATCATCTGCGAAACGATAAAGGCAGCGCTCAAAATCTGCGGATAATAATAGACGGCCAACGTTTTAACGGCAATGCCGAAAATTACCGACCAGAATATCAATCTCGCCCCGGTTTTTCCGGGGCTTTTTCCTTTTACAGAAACCGCCTGATGACTAAAAAATCGATGTAGAAAAATGCTTACGATTATGGCTGCTATACCAAACAATAGGGCAGACAATCCTTTGAGCATTGAGGCAAATTGAAAGGCTTGAAAATTTTTGTTAATCATATAATCATCCAGCGCATCAAGAAAGTTCACGCCTGCGGCGATCTTGGGAATACGTAGCAGGGCAAATATGAGCAATGACCAAACCACCGCTTTACTGGGAGGCGCATCTTTAAATCCTGATTTTATAAGAAATTTTTCTACGGAATAAATCCCGAAAGCGCCTATCAACGTAGACAATATCAAACCCGGCTCAAGGAATATATTATTTAACTTGTGCAGAAACAAAAACATAGAGGGAATCTCTGTGTAAGTTTTTCCCATCATGATTTCAATATCCAGTAAGTCAGCCACACCGAGTACGGTGGGAGATACTATGCCAAATAGTGCAATAAACTCAAAAGCAATCGCGCCCAGATAAACTTTTCGAATGTCATTCATTTTTCACTCCTTTTTTGCAAAATGCTTTTCTATATTTTTTGTCAGATCTATACCATCTTTTGCCAGCAACGATTTTGCAAGATAGTAA
>Ga0224495_10002817_pt1 | contig 11066 bp, 9 predicted proteins | sample SF_Jul11_sed_USG_FD_168128 | JGI IMG/M metagenome (GOLD analysis project Ga0224495, IMG submission 168128) | Sediment microbial communities from San Francisco Bay, California, United States - SF_Jul11_sed_USGS_4_1 | ecosystem: Environmental > Aquatic > Marine > Sediment | place: USA: California...
GGCAGATACTTCGGCAGGGTGAACTCGATGGCGTCCTTCTCGTTGACCAGCAGGTTGATCTCGTCGACCTTGCGGGTGAACGTCGCCAGCAGCACGCCGTCGGTCGTCCCGACAGTGAGCAGCAGGGCCTTCTCCTTTTTCTGCTTTGCCTCGACAATCCCCTTGACCACGACGGTCTTGCCCGCGATCCATTCAGGAAGGTAGGGGCGCAGGTATCCGGGAACAAAGACCGTGCCGAGGATGCCTGCGACGATGCCGATGAGCAGTGCTGCGATGAGTGATCTGTTCAATGGTTGATCCTTTCAAAGCAAGCAGGAAGTAAGCGTGAGAAAATATTATGTCTCCTGTTCCACGTTCCGGGAACATGCCGTTCCCCGCCTCAACGCCTTCACCCCCGCTACCAATCCTGCTCCTTTGCCAGGGACACGCTGTAATCGTCGTTCACCACGAAATCGATCTCGCGCGGATCCCGCGCATCCCGCGGGTCGAACTTTGCCAGGAAGCCGTCGGCCCCGGGCGACCCGTCGGGCGGGAAGAACGCGTCCAGCAGTTTGATCTGCGGCGTTGTGTCGGCATCGCCGGAAAGCATGATCTGGAGATAGACGGGATCGTACCTCAGCAGTTTTCGGAACTCGATCGTGTAGAGCGAATACTTGTGGACCTCGGTTACCCGGTTGACCGTCCGATCGTTCATCTCCCCGTCTCGCGATCTCGAGTGGCTCTGGACGTGGCGTACGCGGTTCACCACCCTGCCCTTGATCGTTTTGCCCGGCGCCGCTACGGACATCAGCTCGCTCCGGAAACCCTCCCGCAGTTCCGCGAACTTTTCGTCGTACCCGGTCCTGATGCGGTTCGCCAGGTACCCGCTGACGATCACGACGAGCACCATGACCACGGCAACTGCGGTCACAACCGCGGGCAGGGAATAGCCTGTCCAGGCTGTGCAGTTCTCCGATATGGCCTGGACGGTCAGGCGCGCAGGCGGGCGCTGCTTCTGGAGGTGCTCGCCCACCATCTTGAACGTGATCAGGTAGAGCATGCCGAAGGAAAAGGCGGTCACGATGAGCAGGATCGACGTCATTCGGTAGCTCTGCACCTGCAGGCTCTGATAGGTCCCGGTCAGGTACGGCCGGAAGTAGACCACGGTCTCGAAGGTGTCCTTGAACGAGCTTGCCGCCCGCGGCGGCAGATTCATCGCGACGGCTCCATATTCCCTGTGCTGCGGCTCATAGAACATGGCCTGCTGGTCGTTCACCGGATAGCCCAGCATGGCGCCTTCGTGGGTCATGGTCATGGTGATTGCGGTGAAAGGCGTCTGCAGCAGGGCCAGGAGCGGGACGAACCCGATCAGGAAGAGAAAGGCCCAGGCGGAGGGCCAGATGAATTCCTTCTGCCTGATCTGCGAGAACAGGACCTGCTGCACATCGAGTCCGAACAAGCGGGAGAAGACGCGCAGGACCAGATAGGCGGTTGCGACCATCACCAGGAAGACGACCAGCGCTTGCAGGCATCTCATGAGCGCTCCTTTCGACAGGCAAGATGCGAATTGTTTGAATGCAGATCAAAAGCCGTGTTCAATTCGCATGAAGCACCTTCTGGGTTAAAGATTGGCGTCTTTTCCCCAGAGTATATCAGAGCTCAACCGTTCTGGTATGCGCTGGAGGTGCCCTTTATATGACTATCAGGTCTACTTTCCTATCATTTCGTTTCTTTCGCGTTCACGATCCTGCTGATGGATGTGAAAAACAGCCCTAAATGTTCAGCAATCTCCCGTTGACGATAACCATGCGTTTCAACAGCTTCCCTTATCGCCTTGTTGCGTTTTGCCTTGTTCCCGCGAATCTTCTGGCTGAAGAGCCTCTCAAGTGACGGTCTGTCCGCATACCGCTGACTCCTGGGAATTTCCGGAATGTCCCGCTGCTCTTTGAGATGGTCTCTGAATCGGTCGGCAAAGCCTTCCTCTCCGAGAAGGGCCTGACCTTTCACCTCTGTCCAGATCGTTGGCTTTCCTATGCCCCAGCTTACGAACTGGCGATACTCCTCTTCCGCCTTTCCCCGCTTCCCGCTGAACTGGCCCAGCACCCAGTCCGTTGTCAAACAGGGATGGGGCTTTGCCCGCCCGCCGGTCGCGCTATAACTTGACCATTTCCACACCTCAGGCTGTTCCACCATCCTGGCCCTGACCGGGTTCAGAACCACATATCTGCAGACTTCGAGAAAATGGCTGTCCTTCTGGATAAGGATGGCTTTGTACCTGCCTTGGAACAGATGCCCGGTCCTGCCGTGGCGTTTGTTGAAAAGCTGCGTGTACACGCCGTTCAGCTGCCGCATGCCGAGGGCAAGGTTGCCGTCCGGGGTTTCGATAAGAAGATGGTAATGGTTGGTCATAAGGCAGTAGGCGTGGCAGATCCAGTTGTATCGCTTGTTGACGTGCTGAAGCGTGTTCAGAAAGTTCTCGCGGTCCTGATCGTCTTCGAAGACCGGTTTCTTTTCATTGCCACGCGATGTGACATGATATACAGCGCCGGGGTACTCGATGCGGAGGGGACGGGACATGGGGTGACTATAACAGAAAATTGGCAGAACGGCAAGAAAGTAGACCTGACCCTTTTATGCGCTTATATGCGCTTATATGCGCCGTCTCCTCCGCATCTGCCGGTCCAGTTCATCCCGGATACTCAGGATTCTTGTGCGTAATTCCATGCAGCGCACGGTAAACGCCCGGGTCGGCATGTTCTCGCAAATCTCGCGCCGCTCCAGGTCGTTCAAGATCAGTTGCATTCTCGTCAGCGCCTGCGCGTTCTGCTGCGCTTCCCTCAAGCCAGAGCGGCCCCCGGCATACAAGGACCCGATGGATTGCGCCAGCAGTTCGACCTGCGATTCAAGATCGCTTATCGTCCGTATATCGGGCGGCAATTCCCTATTGTGCTGTACGGAGTCCGTCACGCCTGCTCCTCCGAGACGACTATTCCTGTTGATCACCGGGCATTACAGCGGCTGTCGACAGCTCTGCAGCTGTCAGCTCGGCAGCGGAAAAGACCCGGTCGATTTCCAGAATGATGATAAACCGGTCATCCCGCCTTCCCATGCCTTTGATGAATTCGGTCCGGAGTTTCGTTCCGATCTTCGGCGGCGGAGAGATCTGGCCCGGCTCCAGGTCAAGCACTTCCTGCACCGAGTCCGCCAGGCACCCCAGGACCGTGGTATCGTTGTCTACCGTCACCTCGGTGATGATCACGCAGGTATTTACCGTCTTCTCTGTGGTGGACATCCCGAACTTGAGCCGCAGGTCCACGACCGGCACCACGCTGCCCCGCAGGTTGATCACCCCGCGCATGAAGTCCGGGGTCCGCGGCACCTTCGTCACCGTGGTGAAGTCCAGCACTTCCCGCACCTTTCCGATGTCCAGAGCATAGACCTCTTCCGCAAGCTTGAAGGTCAGGTATTGCGTCGTTTGGATGATATCAACAACCATAATGGCCTCCTGTGATTGAGTCAGAGACAAGAGACGAGAGGCAAGCGACAAATCTCCAACCTTCCCCGGCGCCTATCCTTTGCCTCTGGTCTCTCGTCGCTGCTTCTAGAATTTCTCGAACTCCTTATCCTTCGCATCTTCCTTCAGCGCGGCAGTCCGTCCCATCTCCAGGTGCACGCCCATCGCGGTTTTTTGCGGTCTGGCGGCGGCAAGATGGGCGATCTTCGGAACATGCTGCACATGCTTCAGCTGCCGCCGTGTCGACTCCGGAAGCGCATGGCCGTTCCCGTTCACCTTGAAAAACGCCACGATAGCCTGGAGCTGGTCCGCCTGGGACGACAGCTCCTCCGCAGTCGACGACATCTCCTCGGCGGCTCCCGCGTTCTGCTGCACCACCTGGTTCAGCTGCTGGATCGCGTTGTTGATCTGGTCAGCGCCGCTCGCCTGTTCCTTGGACGACGCGCTGATCTCCTGCACCAGTTCCGAGGTCTTCTGGATGTCCGGCACCAGCTTGGCAAGCATCTGGCCGGCCTTGTCCGCAACGTCCACGCTCCTGACCGACAGATCGCTGATCTCGCCCGCGGCAGCCTGGCTCCGCTCGGCCAGCTTTCGCACTTCCGATGCGACCACCGCGAATCCTTTGCCGTGCTCGCCCGCCCGGGCGGCCTCGATCGCCGCGTTCAGGGCCAGCAGGTTCGTCTGGCGCGCGATCTCCTCGATAATGGTGATCTTCTGGGCGATCTGCTTCATCGCCTCCACGGTTTCCGCCACGGCCTTGCCGCTCTCCTGGGCGTCCGCGGCGCTCTTGAGGGCTATCTTCTCGGTCTGCATGGCATTGTCCGCGTTCTGCCGGATCGTTGCGTTCATTTCCTCGACCGACGAGGAGGCCTCTTCCGTGGACGCCGCCTGCTCGGTCGTGCCCTGGGACATCTGCTGCGCCCCGGCGGAGAGCTGCTCGCTGCCCGAAGCCACGTTGCTCGCCGCGTTCTTCACGTCCGCAACCACCGCCTTCAGCTTTTCGAGCATGTTCTTCATGGCGCCGAGCAGCATGCCGGTTTCATCCCTGCTTCTGACTGCCACGTCAACGGTCAGGTCTCCCGATGCAAGCTTCTCGGAAATCGCTACGCCCTCGGCAAGCGGTTTGGTAATGCTCCGGGAAATAACCAGGCTTGAAGCAATGCTGATGATGATCGCCGTGACCGCCAGGACAAGCATGATCCTGACCGTGCGGGATGTCGTTGCCTCGATCAGCGGCTTCGCCTTGTCCATGGCATCCGAGGCGTCCACGGCCATTTGTTTCGCGCTTGCTTCCACCCGGTGTATTTCGTCCTTCGCGTCGCTCAGCATCTTGTTTGCGTCAGCCGCGCTTTTCACCTCTCCGCTCCTCAGCATTCCGACGATCCTGTTCATGCTGTTTTCGTACACCAGGAGATCGGCAAGCATTGCCTTCATCTTGTCCTTCTCCTCCTGGTGGTCAGCATACTTCTCCATGTCCTTGAGCCGCTCATGAACGCTGTCGTTGTCTTCTTTCCACTTTTTCAGGTATTCCGATTCTTTCTCGCCATTCCCGATGTTCAGGAACAGGTCCTTTTCATAGCGCCGCATGGCGTTCACGTTCGCCCGCATGCGCGATGCATGCTCCTGCATGTGCGCATCGCCCTCGAGAATGAACAACGCTGTTCCGGACACGCTCGACGCTCCCCAATACCCCACGATACTGATGATGATCAGCATCAACAGCAGAAAACTGAAACCCACTCCCAGCCTTGCACCGATACGAAGATTGTTCAACATGCTATTTCCCTCCTTCAACTGAATTCTCACGTCTTTGTTATTCACCGTCCGCGCGGCCCCTCGGCGCCAGGGGACCAAGAAGCGGCCCCGCACAACCAATGAATGATTCTTGAACCTGGTTACGGCAGTAGCAGTCAATAATACAGATTAATATTGCACATACCGTGCCGAAGGGAATGAAAAGAATAACCTGTTGAAAGACAAGCGGATTCCAGGAGCGGGAAGGAGAACATTATCAGACGCAGGTGATAAAATTATCGCCGTGATAATGTAATGATAAAAAATGCCTGCTTCTTCAGACGGGAAGGGATAGAAGGAAACGGTCAGTTGGTCGAAATATTCATTTTCTTTATTCTCCGGTAGAGGGTCGCCTGGGACATTCCCAGGACCTTTGCCGCCTCTACAACATTGCCGTTGCACTGCCGGAGCGCGTTCCGGATGGATTCGTATTCGTTCTGATCAGTGATCCGGCCGCTTTCCGGAACCGGCTTTGCGCTGCTCCAGAGGCCGGTGAAATGGCTTGTCCCGATCTCCCCGCCGCGCGACAGAAGCACGGCCCGCTCGATCAGATACTTGAGCTCCCGGATATTGCCCGGCCATGGATAGGACACGAGAAACTGCATGACCTCCGGCCCAAGATCGCGGTAGGAGTAATTGCACTGGACAAGAAAATGCCTGACCAGCGGGGGAATATCCTCGGGCCGGTCCCGCAGCGCCGGGATGCGCACCGGCAGAACCTGCAGCCGGAACAGCAGGTCCTTGCGGAACCTGCCGGCCCGCACTTCCTGTTCCAGGTCGCGGTTGGTCGCGCAGATCAGCCGGAAGTTGCTCATCCGCACTCTCGTCTCCCCCAGCCTCCGGTAGGTCTTGTCCTCGATCACCTTCAGGAACTGCGCCTGGATGGACAGGTCCATATCGCCGATTTCGTCAAGAAACAACGTGCCCCCGTCGGCAGCTTCCAGCAATCCGGGCTGGTCCTTGATCGCCGTGGTGAAGGACCCTTTTGCGTGGCCGTACAGTTCGCTCCGGAGCAGCTCGCCCCGGAAACTCGGGCAGCTCACCTCCACAAGCGCCTCGTTGCGGCGGCTTCCGCTTTCGTGAATCCATTGCGCAAGAACGCCTTTTCCGACACCGGTCTCGCCCGTGATGAGCACCGGAACGTCGTTCTCCGCCGCAATCCGGGAGATTTCCAGAACCTGCTCCATGGCTTTTGATACCCCGAACGTAAATGTTCCTCGTTCCTTCAGCAGGTCGCTGGTCCTTGCGCGGCGTCTGAGCGCCTCCATTTCAAGGCTTTTTTCAAGAAAAACCGATAATTCCCTGAGCTTGACCGGCTTGATCAGGAAGTTGTCGGCCCCTTTCTGCATGGCTTCCACCGCCAGGGGGATGTCCCCCTCGCCCGTGACCACCACGATCGCCGCTGTCGGATTCGAGAGGCGCACATCGCCGATCAATTCTACGCCCTTGCCGTCAGGAAGATGCTGGTCGATGATCGCCGCGCGATATTCCCTGCTGGCCAGCTGCTCCCGGGCAGCGCCGACAGACATCGCGGTGGCGACGGCATACCCCTGCTCCTCCAGGAACTTCTCGAGAAGGCGCAGCATCGCTTGATCATCATCAACAACAAGAACGTTCTTCTTCATATCGGAACTGCCTCAACTGGGGATACACATCTGGACCGAAGAGCGAAATCCCTTGATCCTCGACAGGCGAATTATATCACGAAAACACGCAAAAAGATTCTCTGCGGCAAGACAGGCTGACCCTATGGCCTCTCCGGGGTTTTGATAAGAAGATGGCAATGGTTGGTCATAAGGCAGTAGGCGTGGCAGATCCAGTTGTATCGTTTGTTGACGCGCTGAAGCCTGTTCAGAAAGTTCTCGCGGCCTGATCGTCTTTGAAGACCGGCTTCTTTTCATTGCCACGCGACGCGACATGATATACAGCGCCGGGGTACTCGATGCGGAGGGGAGGGGACAGGGGGTGACTATAACAGAAAATTGGCAGAATGGCAAGAAAGTAGACCTGACCCTGGCATGCTGCTGGCATGCTGGCATGCTGTACGCCCGCCCCGTCATTCCCGCTTCCCCGGCTCCTCCACGAAGTATGCCGAATCCCAGCCTGCGTCCACGTGCTCGGGATGGTCCCGCAGCTCGGCAAGGAGCAACTGCTCGAGGTCCTCGATCTTCCGGCGCGCCTCGGTGATGTAGCCGCCGGCGTCATGGCGCAGGTGGCGGAGCTCCCGGACCGCATGTTCATCGTGCTGCCGGAAGGTCATGGCAGCCCGGTGCGCCTGGTGGGCGCGGAACCCGAGCGCGCGCAGCGTGTCGACGCCGGCGCGGAGCGAGGTGTCGAGCGTTTCGCGGTACACGTGCTGCACGCCCGCGTCGAGCAGCTCGTAGGCCTGGGTCCGGTCCGTTGCCCGGGCAAAGAGGACCAGGTGGGGAAAGTGCTTCTTCGCCGTATGGACCATGTGGAGCACCTTCTCCGGTTCATCGACCGCGAGGACGAACACCTTCGCCTCCTCTGCGCCGGCGGCATGCAGCAGGTCGCTGCGCGATGCGTCGCCGTAGAAGACCTTGAGCCCCAGCTTGCGAAGGAGTTCGGCCTTGTCGGAGTCGAGCTCCAGCACGGTCACGCCGATGCCGTTTGCCCGCAGCAGCCTGCCGATGATGCTGCCGAACCCGCCGAATCCCGCGATGATGACGGGGTTCTTCACATCGATGGCGTCGGCGGCGCGCTCCGCCCCGGCGCGGGCGCCGAACCGGGGCAGGACCAGCTTCTCGTTCAGCAGCAGCACGAGCGGCGTCAGGGCCATGGACAGGGCCACGGCGCCGACAAGGGGATCGGCGACCGCGGACGTCATGACCCGGTTCTGGACCGCGAAGGAGAAGAGCACAAAGGCGAACTCGCCGCCCTGGGCCAGGGACGCGGCAAAGAGCACGTTCTGGTCCGCGCCCATCCGGAAGGCCCTGCCAAGGGCCAGGATCACGAGGAACTTGACCAGGACCAGCCCGGCGACGAGCAGGGCGATCAGCATTGGCCGCGACGCGACGAGCTGGAAATCGATGGCCGCGCCCACGGCGATGAAGAACAGGCCGAGCAGCAGGCCCTTGAACGGCTCGATGTCGCTTTCGAGCTCGTGCCGGTACTCGCTGTTCGCCAGGACCACGCCGGCCAGGAACGTGCCGAGCGCGGGGCTCAGCCCGATCTTGGTCATGAGCAGGGCGATCCCGATCACGAGCAGCAGGGCGGCGGCGGTGAAGATCTCCCGCAGCCGGGTCCGCGCGATGGCCCGGAACAGGGGCCGGACCAGGAAGAGGCCGGCGATCACGATGGCGGTGATCACGGCCAGGACCACGAGGGTGTGGGCCCATTCGGGCAGGGTCTCGACCCAGGCGGCGGACGCGGATGCGTGGCCGGCCTGGCCCCCGGCGCCCGGGTCATTCCCGGCAAGGAGCGGCATGATCGCGAGCATGGGAATGACCGCGATGTCCTGGAACAGGAGCACCGAGAAGGTGCTCTGGCCCGCGTCGGTCCGCATCAGGCCTTTTTCGTTCAGGGTCTGGAGCACGATGGCCGTGGAGGAGAGCGAGAGGATCATGCCTGCCGCGAGCGCGGTGGGGAACGGCAGTCCCAGGGCCATGCCAACGAGGCCGATCGCGAGCGTCGTCGCAACGACCTGGAGCCCGCCCATCCCCAGGATGGGACCCCGCAGCCGCCAGAGCATCTGGGGCTGGAGCTCAAGGCCGATCAGGAAGAGCATCATGATCACGCCGAACTCGGCGAAATGCATCACGTCCTGGCCTTCCTCGCCGATCAGGCCGAGGCCGTAGGGCCCGATGATCGCTCCCGCGATCAGATAGCCGAGCACCGATCCCAGCCCGAGGCGCTTGGCAATGGGGACCGAGATCACGGCCGCGGCAAGGTAGACGAGCGCCTGAAAGAAAAAGTCTTCTCCGTGCATGGTTCCCTTTCCGGTTACTTCCTGATCACCGCGTCGAGGTCCGTGTTCAGCCGCGGGAACGACCGGGCAGCCTCCCAGTCGATCCGGTTGTCCCGGACCGCCTCGATCACCCGCCGGTAGTCGTCGGCATGGCGGCCGATCTCGGGCCCGGTCAGCTCGTTCGTGCCGTGGATCACAAAGGGCGGCAGGTATTCCATCCCGCAGATGCGCGCAAGCTGCTCCACCGGCTCGAGGTACTCCCTGATGGTGCACCGGTTGAAGCCTTCCCTGCAGAAGAGCGACTCCCGGCCGCCCGTGGACAGGGCGCTCATCAGCTTCTTTCCCCGCAGCGCGACCCCTTCCTTGCCGTAGGCCCATTTGTGCTCCAGCACGAGCTCTTCCCACATCTTGAGCAGCGCGGGGACGCTGAACCAGTAGAGAGGGTACTGGAACACGATGATGTCGTGTTGGTCCAGGAGGTCCTGCTCGCGCCGGACGTCGATGTGAAAGTCCGGATAGGCCTCGTACAGGTCGTGGAAGGTGACGCCCTCCAGGTCCCGGACGGCATGCATCAGCTGCCGGTTCACCCGCGACTTCTGGAGCGCGGGATGGGCGAAGAGGATCAGGACAGAATGTGCGAAGGGTCGTTCGTTCATAGAGCCACGCTGGTCAGGTCGGTGCGGTTCTCTCCCGACCGGGGTCAGGTCTTTACTGTTAGCATCAATTGCCCGGTCCAGGGCACTGACTTGCTGTGAGCACCAGTTACTTCTGCCAAGGGATTCCTGCTCTTCCCCCCTCAGCTTCCCTCGGAAACGGTCAGATCCACCACCACGTCCCTGATGTCCTGGGCCTGGGTGCGGATATCCTTGTCCACTGATTCCCCGGGGTTCAGGCGGACCGTGAGCCCTTCCATGGTGGAGTCATCCACCCAGCCGCCGCCCTGGTTCATCTTCCATTTGACCGAGTACTTGCACCGGGCCGTTGCTGTTGTGCTGTTGTTGGTGAAGCGCACGATGATGTACTTTCCCTCGACCTTGTAGGAGGCTGAGACAAGAGCGGACGATCCGTTCTTGACCGGGTTCCATCCCTTTTGCGCGGGAGCGGGCTTTGCTGCAGCGCTCTTTTCCTTTTTTGCTGCTGCCGGCCGCGCTTTTTCCACGGCCTTTTCTTCCGCTGTTGCGCTGCTGTCCCCTGCGGCCTTGCTTGTTCCTTTCTCTGCTGCTGCAGCCGGCTTTTTCACAGGCGCTTTTTTCTTGTCCTTTTTCTTGTCCTTTTTCTTATCCTTTTTCTTGTCAGCAGATACCTGCGGAGCAGTTGCCACGGTGATCCCTGCTGCGCTGCTCGCGCCCGGGGCGCCGTTGCAGAGGTATTCCGTGAACAGGACCTCGGCAGGTTCAAGCAGGTTGTTCCTGTTCCCGTCAGCACCGGACAGGACCTTCAGGCCGCCTGCAGGGCAGTGCGCTGTGCCTGAGGGTTCGGACGCGATCATGACCAGCGAGAGCAGATCCCCGGGCTTTCCCTCTTCAGCGACCGGAACGCAGACCGGCTCGCCCTTCTGCACCTCGGCAGCGTCCAGAATGCCGTTGTTGTTCCCGTCGCTTCCCGAATAGATGCCGATCCCCCCGCCGGGACAGAGCTGGCTGCCTGCCGGCAGGAGCGTTGTGGTGGCTGCTGATGACGGGCCCAGTGTTGAGAGATCAGGCCCTTCAGCCCCTTTCTTGCACCCCGCGCTCGGAACGACCGTGACCAACAGAACCGCGATCAAAAGCCCGGACCCTTTTCTCATTGCCATCCCCCCTTGAGATCAAGAAGTCATAATCAGCAGTTTGCGATCAGCTGCCGAGGATCTTT
>Ga0224495_10002818_pt1 | contig 11061 bp, 12 predicted proteins | sample SF_Jul11_sed_USG_FD_168128 | JGI IMG/M metagenome (GOLD analysis project Ga0224495, IMG submission 168128) | Sediment microbial communities from San Francisco Bay, California, United States - SF_Jul11_sed_USGS_4_1 | ecosystem: Environmental > Aquatic > Marine > Sediment | place: USA: California...
GCGTCAGCAATGGGGGATGAGCCTATCGGGGGGCGAAAGACGACGGGTAGAAATCGCCCGAGCCGTGGCGGCAGCGCCGCGTTATATCCTCCTCGACGAACCTTTTGCCGGTGTGGATCCTTTGTCGGTCTTAGACATACAAAGCATTATCAAACAATTACGTGAACAAGGGATAGGCGTCTTAATTACGGACCATAATGTACGCGAAACACTAGGAATATGTGAACGAGCGTATATTATTAGTAATGGAGAGGTGATGGCCGAGGGGGCGCCGTCCGCTATCTTACAAAACGAAACAGTACGTGAGGTTTATTTAGGCAAGGATTTTCGACTTTAGAGCGGCCCAGCGTGTAAACGGCCGCGTTATCCAACTTACTGTGGTGCCATGATGAAACAGTCGCTCCAACTTCGTTTGGGTCAACACCTGACCATGACCCCCCAATTGCAACAAGCCATACGGTTGTTGCAACTCTCCACGTTAGAGCTACAACAGGAAATTCAGGAGGCCTTGGAGAGCAATCCGATGCTGGAAAGCACGGAAAACAGCGAAGACACCAGCAGCCCGGGTGAAGAATCCGGCCCTGAAAGTCCAAATTTCGAAAATGACGGCAGCAGTGCCGATGGGCCTACCGATAGCCCTGATCTCGAATTCCGTGACACCCCCGACATCGAATTTAAATCCGACACGCTGCCGGAAGAACTCCCCGTAGACAGCGCGTGGGAAGACGTGTACGACGTCACCACGGTCTCCAGCGCGAGCAGTGGCTCAGGCTCCGCCAATGGCGACGACGACGCGGGTAAAATGCTTGAAAATCGCAACGCCGAGACCGAATCTCTGCGTGACCACTTGATGTGGCAGGCGCGCCTAACCCCGTTTACCCCCACCGATATGGTGATCGCCACGGCGATTATCGACTCTGTGAATGAGGATGGTTATTTAGGCACCACCGTCGAAGAGATTTGGAATGATCTAAAGACGGAACTGGTCATCGACGTGGAAGACGTGCTGACCGTATTACACACGATACAACACTACGAACCGGTAGGGGTGGCTGCACGCGACCTGCGCGAATGTTTGACTATCCAACTTAACCAACTGCCCCCGGAAACCCTCTGGGTGAACCAAGCCAAGGCGTTGATTAAAAGTTATTTTGAGCTATTGGCTAATCGTGACTACGCGCAATTACAACGCAAAATGAAAATCAACCAAGATCAACTGCGTGAGGTATTAAAGCTCGTTCAAGCGTTGGACCCCCGTCCTGGCAACCAAGTCACCACCACCGGCACAGAATACGTCGTACCCGACGTGATGGTGTCCAAGACCAAGATCGGATGGAAGGTCGAATTGAACGGCGACGCGACCCCCAAACTACGCATCAACTCCCTGTATGCGGGCATGGTACAGCGCGCCAACAAAAGTGCCGACAACACCTATATGCAGGGGCAATTACAAGAAGCGCGCTGGTTTATCAAGAGCTTACAAAGCCGTAACGAGACCCTACTGAAGGTCGCCAGCTGCATCGTTGAACGCCAGCGCGCCTTTTTGGAACACGGCGAAGAGGCGATGAAGGCGCTGGTGCTACACGACATCGCCGAGGCCGTCGGTATGCACGAGTCCACCATCTCACGTATTACAACTAAAAAATACATGCATACTCCTCGAGGCATTTTTGAGTTAAAATACTTCTTTTCAAGCCATGTCAGCACCGACAGCGGCGGCGAGTGTTCCTCGACGGCGATTCGGGCCTTGATCAAGAAGCTGGTGGCCAACGAAGACGCGCGCAAACCCTTGAGCGACAGCAAGATAGCCAAAATCTTGTCAGAACAAGGCATTAACGTGGCACGTCGCACGGTGGCCAAATACCGAGACGTCTTGGTCATCCCACCGTCCAACGAACGCAAGCGCCTGTCATAACAAACACTGGAGTTTGCAATGGATATTCAACTTGCGGGGCATCACTGCGAAATCACACCCGCTTTGCGTAGTTATGTAACAGACAAATTTGAACGCTTATCACGTCATTTCGAGCGCATCACGCAAGCCCAAGTCGTGCTGACCGTCGAAAAACAACAACAAAAGGCCGAGGCCAATTTACATGTCGCGGGCAATGATTTATTCGCCGATGCGACTGAGGCCGATATGTACGCGGCCATTGATGCGTTGGTCGATAAGCTTGACCGCCAACTGGTAAAGCACAAAGAAAAGAGCAAAGATCACCGTCACAACGGCGCGTAATTGTCAATTGCACAACGAAGCGCCGTACCGGGATGTTATGCCTATGCCCTACGCTTTAAAACCCGCCGTACTCCATGACGCCAGCCTGCATGCTACCCTTGTCGAGATGTGGGATTGCGGGGTGGTGTTGTGTGGCCCGCCAGGGTCGGGCAAAAGCAGCCTGGCACTGGCGTTGGTTGCCGCTGGCCACCGCTTAGTAGTGGATGATTTGGTCTTGGTGCGTCGGCGATGCGCGCGATGGCAGGGCTATGGCGTCCCCGGGTGGGAAGGCAAGCTCGCGCTGCGTGAGCGCGGCGTGGTCGACGTCCGCGACCTACATGGCCCACATACCACGCGCGCTACGGCCGACTTGGGCGCGGTCATCTGTTTATGTACCGACCTCCCCGAGACGACAGAGACCACGCGCCGCCTCACCCGCTACGGCCTTCCCACGCTGAATATACAACGCTCACATATCCCGCAAATGGTCGCGCAGATTGCAGACTGGGTACTCGCCCTCCAACCCGTCACGAACGAATCACAAGGCCTAAAAACCGCATGAAACTGGTGATCGTCAGCGGCCTCTCTGGTTCCGGCAAGAGTACGGCGCTCAATGTGTTGGAAGACCTTGGCTATTACTGCATAGATAACTTACCGTTGGCGTTATTGTTCTCATTTGCGACCCACATGGAAGACACCGCGCAAAAGTTTTATGAACGTGTCGCGGTGGGCATAGATGCGCGCAACCGTAGTGAAGATTTACAGCATTTTCCGGCGATACTCCAAGGCCTGCGCACCGGAAAAATTCAGACCGAGGTCATTTTCCTCGATGCCGCCGAAGATATTTTAATCAAGCGCTTCAGCGAGACGCGACGTAAACACCCATTGACCCGCGAGCGTGTGTCATTGTCCGAGGCCATTCATCAAGAACGCGAATTGCTTGAACCGATCTCATCGCGCGCTGACCTGTACATCGACACCAGCACCAGCAACCTGCATCAGCTACGCGATCTCATCACCTTGCGTGTGGTCGGCAAAGTCGGCGGCGGCATGTCGTTGTTATTCGAATCTTTCGGGTATAAACACGGCCTACCGCAGGACGCGGATTTTGTTTTTGATCTGCGTTGCCTGCCCAATCCGCATTGGAACGCACAGCTACGGCAACACACCGGCAAGGAAAGGCCGGTCATAGAATTCTTGGAACAACATACCGAAGTTCATGCGATGTTTGACGATGTGTGCGCGTTTTTAGAACAGTGGTTACCGCGTATCGCAGCCTCCAATCGCAGCTACCTCACGGTGGCCATAGGCTGTACCGGCGGCTACCACCGTTCGGTGTACATGGTTGAACGCCTCGCGGCGCACTTCGGTGCCACCTATCGCAATATGTTAGTCAGGCATAGAGAATTGACATGACGGTCGGCGTATTGATTATCGCCCATGACACAGTCGGGCAATCATTATTAGACACTGCCGTCGCGGTGATTGGGGTATGCCCCATCATGACCGAAGTCTTGGCAGTGAACAAGCACAGCAATCCTGAGCGTACGTTGCGCGAGGCCTATGAAAAATTGGCCCGCCTTGATGAAGGTGATGGGGTGTTGGTGCTCACCGATATCTACGGCTCCACGCCCAGCAATATTGCGTGCAAACTTAAAAAGGCCCATCATATTGAGGTCGTTGCCGGCATGAACCTGCCGATGCTGGTGCGGATATTGAATTATCATACGCTGAGCCTGAGCCAATTGGTGGATAAGGCGATCACAGGCGGGCACGACGGCATCGTACACTTTCGTGGGTAATCAACAAATGCGCACACAGCGCGTAGAAATCGTCAATATGTTGGGCCTGCATGCACGTGCGGCCGCCAAATTTGTGACGCTCGCCACGCAGTTCTCCTGCGACGTCGCGGTGGAAAAAGACGGTCGTCAAGCCAATGGCAAGAGCATCATGGGCGTCATGATGTTGGCTGCGGCGAAGGGTACACATATCATTATCACCGCTAATGGTACGGACGAGCAAAATGCGGTAGAGGCCTTATCCAGTTTGGTCAGCAACAAATTTGGCGAGGCCCAATAGGCGCAATGGCGACGTTATGGGACGAACGCGAACCGCGCGCGGCGTTAGCAGAGATCGCACGCCATTTTCACGCCCGTGGCTGGATGGCAGGCACCGCAGGCAACCTCAGTGTACGTAACACCGAAGGCACGAGTTTTTGGATCACCGCGAGTGGTTACCCCAAGGGACAACTCACCCCGGATGATTTCGTTAAGGTCGCGGTCGCCGACGGCCAGGTCGTCGAGACCTGCAAACCCCATGATCGCCCCTCCGCCGAGACCAGCATCCACCAGGTCATCTATCGACACGACCCTACCGCGCGCGCTGCGTTGCATGTGCATAGCATTGCGGCCGTCTTGGCCGTAGAGCGCCACGCGCCGACAAATGCCACAGCCCTCGCGTTGCCCGCGCTCGAAATGATTAAAGGCATGGGCATCTGGGACGAAGCCCCCCACGTCGCACTACCGCTGTTTGAGAACTGGCGCGACGTGCCCGCTATTGCACGTGAAATCGAACGCCTGTTTGACCCCACGACCCCTACCCTGTCTGCGCTGATGATACGCCGCCATGGCATCACGGTATGGGGCACCTCGCTGCAACAGGCCTATGACCGCATAGAAATCATGGAATACATATTGGACTACCTGTCGCGCACCTCTCCAACCACTTGATTGCAAGCGTTATTTAACCTGTACATCCCCATGGATTTATTGCGTTCCGGCTAAAGTTGCGCCTTTAATTTGTCGATAACGGGGCAGGGATTAGCGGTTCGTTTAGAACTCGTGAGTACCCGTAACGTTTACATGTGATAGGAGAGCAATCATGCACAAGCTAATGAAGGCGGCCGCGTTGGTAACCACCGCATTTTTAATGAATTCAGGGGTTTATGCCAACAGCGAACACCCGCTGACCCCCGAATTCGTCGATGGTACCACGCGTGTCAGCGCGGAAGAAGTGGTCGCCCTAGTAGAAAAGACACCCAATTTAGTCATTATCGATTCACGCAAGGCCAGTGACTTCAAGAAAGGCTTTATCGAAGGCGCGATCAGCATGCCTAACACCGACACCACGCCAGATTCCCTGGCCAAGGTCGTCAAGAGCAAGACCACGCCGGTGTTGTTCTATTGCAACGGTGTGCGTTGCGGCCGTAGCGTAGATTCTTCTAAGGTTGCGATGGCAGCCGGTTATAAGAAGGTCTATTGGTTCCGTGGCGGCATTGAAGAATGGGAATCCAAAGGTCTGCCATTGGTGCATTAATCGTGGAACCCTCCGCCCAAGGATGGGCGGAATTTCCTCATTATCATCACTCAGGACACGCTAATATCAACCAGGATTACACATTAGCATGAAACTCGACAAGCTTTCGCTCAAGGTCTTCACCATCACACTGCTAGGCGTGATTGGCGTTGCGGTAATCATACTTTCCATCGTCGTCGGCCGCGTTTATAACAAGGCCGCGCTGAATGAAGAAACGCGCGTGTTATCGCGCATCCTGGGGGTGGCCGTCGAACAAGTCATGAATCAGCTGGATGAACAAGTCACTGACCTGGTGCTCAGCACTCAAAAAGCGGATACGTTCCGCGAGGCCTTTGTTAAGGCCGCAGAAAAAGCCGGGGATAGCGAACTTGTCACACTTTTGAATGACCAATTCGCGCAACGATTTGTCACCTCGGGCGTGTTGAATTTGCATAAATTACGCGTCTATGACCCCGAATTGAATCTGCTCGCTCAGAGCGTCCAAGGCGTCACGACATTACCCGCCAAACTGGACGACACGATCTATAACAAGCTAAAGGCCCGTACAGGCGCCGAACGTGTTAAGCCCTATGCGCAATTGTGGACTGCTGCGGATGGTCAAGTAAATTTTAGCGTGGTCACGGCCATCGGTGGATTGCGAGTAATCGGCTATATCGAGGCCGTCGTCGATCCCGCGCACAATCTGCCTAAGGTCGCAAATATCACCAAAACCCCGTTACGCATCTCGCAAGGCGCGAAGGAATTATTCCGCTCGAAAGAATGGAGCGAGGGCGGCAACACCCACAACCATATCGTCGGTTTTGACCTTAAAAGCGCGGACGGTAAGGGCAAAATACATATGGACGTCATTGAGTCGATAGAAGAATTCAATAGTACCTTCAGGCGTACCGAAATCACGTCGTTGGTCTTCTTTTTAGCCGTCATCGGTGGGGGCGTCGCGTTCGCGATCACCATCTTCAACAGCTACGTCTTTAGCCCATTGCGCAATTTGACCACCAATATGCGGCGATGCTCCGAGGGCGATTTAACCGTCAAAGTAGAGGCCAAGGGCTTAGCAGAATTACATACATTAGGGGTGGGTCTGGCGGCACTGGTGACCAGCCTGCGTGAACAAGTTAGCGAGATCCATTCACACTCCGCGCAGTTGGCGAGCGCGGCGGAAGAACTCTCTATCATCACCAATGAATCGAGTGACGGGCTGCGCAAACAAACCGAAAACACCGAACAGGTGGCGACCGCGATCAATGAAATGACGGCGACCATCCTCGAAGTGTCGCAAAATGTCGAGATCGCCGCCAAGGCCGCGCACAATGCCGACAACGAAACCGCTTCAGGCAAAAAGATAGTCACCGAGACCATAGAACGCATAGACGCCCTGTCGCAGGAAATCGACAAAGCCGCCGAAGTTGTGCGCAAATTGCAATCCGATAGCGAAAGCATCGGCACCGTGATGGATGTCATCCGCGGTATTGCCGAACAAACCAACTTATTGGCGTTAAATGCCGCGATTGAAGCGGCGCGTGCAGGTGAACAAGGTCGCGGGTTTGCGGTGGTCGCCGACGAAGTCCGGGTTCTGGCCAGCCGCACCCAACAATCGACACAAGAGATACGCGATATGATCGAACGCTTGCAGAGTGGTGCAACAGAGGCCGTAAAGGCGATGGTGGAAAGCAAATCCCGCGCGCAATCTACCGTCGATCAGGCCGCCAAGGCGGGCATGTCTTTGCAAACCATTACCGAAGGTGTCACTAATATCTCAGATATGAGCGCGCAAATCGACCGCGCGATCCAGGCCCATACGCAGGTCGCGGATGATATTAATCGCAACATTATCAACATCCGCAGCGTGGCCGACCAATCCTCACGCGGCGCCGAAGAGACCACCAAGGCCAGCGAAACGCTGGCGCAACTCGCCGTGCAGATGCAAACCGCGGTGGGAAGGTTTAAGGTATAGAAGGGAAAAGTAGGGGCACCGCACCTCGGGCACCCCTACGCATACACCATCGCTTTAGAACGTCACACCTACAGCATTTAACGCACCGTCCGCGTTTTCTTCAAAATTCACTTGCACCGTACCGCTGGCCTTCTTCACACCGGCCATCACTTCATCGTTGGCCTTGAAGGTGACCGGGCGACTGGTTTCGGCATCGCGTATCGTGAAGGTACGCGCCTTCGCGTCGATATTGACGACCTGCCCCAGGTGCATCTTGGATTCTTTGCCTCCGCACGCAAATACCGCCAACGGGGCACTCAATAACGCAACCGCGATAAAAGCTTTAACTGACATAAATACTCCATTAATCAAGGGGGTTAAACCGGGAAACAACCACGACTACAGACCAACGATTATAGACCACGCGCACCCCTCGGGGTTCCCTGTATTTAGGACACGCGTCTCACCTTACACCGCCGCCCTCCAGCGTGGCATCTAAGTCGCGCAACAGCGCCACCAGCGCCAAATAGGGCGGCGACTGGGGCCAGCGCACCTCGGCATAGGGGGCAATCGCAGATCGCGCCGGTAACGGCCCCTGCGCCTCCACAATCGCGCGCAGACGGGGTACCAACTGCCATTGCAGCCAGGCCTGTAAACTCATGGTATCACAACAAAAAGGCATGCGGCTGGCCATCGCCGCCGGGGTGGGCGGGAGTGCCGTCCACAAGCCCTGCTCACACAGCGCCGTTTCTAACAAATCTAAGACTTGTGTCACTCGTGCGTAGGTGCGCATCACCCGTTACATCCCTTCCTGCCGCCACTTGCGGCCTGTCATCGCGTGGAGTATAAATAAAAAAGCAGTCCTCGCAATACCTGATTTTTCACCCTCTCGCGTTATAACGATCTATCCACTGTCACATAAGGAGTGTGTAATGAAATCGAACATTTTAGCGATAACTTTAGCCGCCTCTACGATCTCCGCTATCAGCCTCCCCGCATACGCGGACCGAGACCGTGACCACGACCGCGAGATACCCTTCGAGACGATCGCACGCGGCAGTCAAAGCGGCGTGACCCACCAAATGGATGTCGTGATACGCAATGCCCAAGAATTTGAAATGCTGTGGATGCACCATAGCCAAGGCAGCATGGTCGCCGAACCGATGCCCAAGGTCGATTTTGAGCGTGAAGTCGTGGTCGGGGTGTTTTTAGGTTACACCCCGTCGTGTGGATATGACGTAAAAATTAACGACGTAGAAGAACACAAAAATCACACGCAGGTGCGCTCACAGATCGTGGTTTCCAGCCTACCCCTACAGTGTTTGATCGTGGAAGAACCCTACGAGTTAATTAAAATCCCGCGTAGCGCAACGTGGGCGATCACCTTTCGTCAGGGCGTAGTGATGCGGTAAATAACGCTGATTTGTGTAATTTTTTCGGGGCGCATGCCCCTTTTTTATCTCTTTAAAAAGACTGCACGTTCGAATTGGGGGACTTAAAGAACAGGAAAGCCACAACTGAAAATTGCATACACAATAACCTACATAATACCCATGCGGCGTACCCTTGAGGAAAATCCAAAGAAATTTGCGTAAATGTGGTGCGCCCGGCGAGATTCGAACTCACGACCTTTGGCTTCGGAGGCCAACACTCTATCCATCTGAGCTACGGGCGCATGGGCGGGGATTATAGCACAGGGTTTACCCCTTCCCCAGCATCCCCCGCAGATTCGCCAGATGGGCCTGACCCCGCTGCTGGCTTTGTTCGGGGTTGGCCTCGGCACGGGCCTCCCATTGCAGGTCTTCGACGGGCAACTCCTCCAAAAACCGGCTGGGCACACACTCCATGTTTTCACCAAACCGCCGCCGCCGCACGACATGGCTGAAGGTCAGCGTTTTTTGCGCGCGCGTGATGCCCACATACGCCAAGCGCCGCTCTTCCTCGATATCACCCGCCTCTATGCTCGAACGGTGGGGCAGCAATTCCTCCTCCATGCCGACGATATAGACATGCGGAAACTCCAAGCCCTTGGCCCCGTGCAGGGTCATTAAACTCACTTGGTCCGCCTCGTTGTCGGTATCCTGGCGATCCAAAATATCCATCAGCGCCATGTGCGCGACGATGTCACCCAGCGTTTGGCGCGGGTCGCGCTCGTACAGCTCTTGCGTCCAGGTGACCAATTCCCAAACGTTCTCCATGCGTTTTTCAGCGGCCTTATCGTCCTTAGAGTTGTCCGACATCCATGCCTCGTAATTGATTTCTTTTATCAAATCACGCACCACGGCCACCGGATCGCCGCGCTTGCCGCGTTCGCGTAGTTCGTCCATTTGGCGCGTAAAACGACGCAGACGCGCCAACGCGGCCTCGGGCAGGTGTTGTTCCAGCCCCAATTCATCGGCCGCATCGGTCAGGCTGACCCCGCGTGACGTCGCGTAAACGCCGAGTTTTTCCAACGTCGTCGGACCGATTTCGCGGCGCGGGGTGTTGACGATACGCAAAAACGCGGTGTCGTTGGCGGGGTTGGCCAGCAAGCGCAGATAGGCCATGATGTCCTTGACCTCTACGCGCTCAAAAAACGAGGTGCCGCCGGTGATGAAATACGGGATACGTAAATCACGCAACGCCTTTTCAAATACCCGCGATTGGTGGTTGCCCCGGTAAAGTATCGCGTAGTCACGAAAATCCGTGCGATGCTGAAATTTGTGACTCAAAATTTCACTGACCACGCGTTCCGCCTCGTGCGCCTCGTCGTTACAACGCAGCACACGCAGTGGATCACCGGGGCCGAGTTCGCTCCACAATTTTTTTTCAAATACATGGGGATTATTCGCGATGAGGCGGTTCGCAGACCTCAATATGCGCCCCGTCGAGCGATAATTTTGTTCCAGTTTAACCAAGGTCAGGCGCGGAAAATCCTGTTGCAAACGTTCCATATTTTGCGGCCGCGCGCCGCGCCATGCGTAAATGGATTGGTCATCATCTCCCACGACGGTGAGGGCGCCGCGCGGGCCGACGATATGCTTCACCAATTCATATTGCGTATTGTTTGTATCCTGATATTCATCCACCAACAAATAACGCACGCGATTTTGCCAGCGCTCGCGCGCCTCCGCATTGCGTAACAATTGCACCGGCAACAAGATCAAGTCATCGAAATCCACGGCGTTATAAGCACGCAGGCTTTGCTGATACGCCGCGTACAACCGCGCATGGGCGTGCGTCAATTCATCTGTCGCGACGCGCAACGCGTCTTCCGGCGCCATCAAATCGTTTTTCCAACGCGATATCTGCCATTGTCCTTGCTGCAATTCTTCATTGTCGCTGATATTTTTTTTGGTCAGCTCACGTAATAATGATAGCGAATCATGCGCGTCGAAGATCGAAAATCCGGGTTTCAAACCGACGTGCGCGGTTTCCTTGCGCAATAAATTCAGACCGAATGTATGAAAAGTCGAGACCATCAACCCGCGCGCGTCCTTGCCACCTAGCAACTGCGATATACGCGATTTCATTTCACGCGCGGCCTTGTTGGTAAACGTGACCGCCGCAATAGAATTAGGCTTATAACCGCATTCTTGGATCAAATACGCGATCTTTT
>Ga0224495_10002819_pt1 | contig 11057 bp, 10 predicted proteins | sample SF_Jul11_sed_USG_FD_168128 | JGI IMG/M metagenome (GOLD analysis project Ga0224495, IMG submission 168128) | Sediment microbial communities from San Francisco Bay, California, United States - SF_Jul11_sed_USGS_4_1 | ecosystem: Environmental > Aquatic > Marine > Sediment | place: USA: California...
TGTTACCTGAATCTTGCATGAATCAGGTGTTAAATTTTAGCGCCACGTTTATCAAATAAAATGTATATTTATAACACAATCTTATTAAAACAGCAAAGGAGGTTTCAAATACAGGAAACCTCCTTTGAAATAACAAAGACAAAGCGCCAAACTTTAGCTATTTTCTTTTGTACGCAGAAACGTCCTCACCAGCCGGTCCCAGTCAATCTCTGGAAAATATCCGAAGATATCGTCAATCAGATCACCGCCTGTGGCTGCCAGTCTCTCGCAATTGGGCCCAAGAAACTTCAAAAGATTCTGAATTTCATTTTCGATCCACTGGAAGCATTTTTTCCCCAGATAAAGCGCCTTCATATCGATTTTAAGGCTGACTGGATTTAAAAGGAATAACCAGCCTTCTCCATATGGATCATCATGTGTGATCTCGGGCTGCTCTTTTATTCTATCATTTACAGCGAACACGATGCCGGAAACAGGGGACTGCATGGGGGCCTCGTGATCATTGCGGTTCAGAACCCATCCCACTTCGCCTTGCATCAAAAAGCTTCCGACAGGCGGAAGATTTATCGGATCCGCCGGTCCGAAAACCTTGGAGGCGAAATCGTCGATTCCGATCCTGACCCATCCATCTTGCAATGGTTGCACCCAGGAATGGCCGATATGGTGATAATAATTATCAGCAACCTGAACCCCCGACACCTTGGCGAAAGTTGGCTTTTCAATGGCTCTCAAAAGAATGTCAGCGAAATTTTTCTTCAGTTCCTCATTCGGGAGGACAGCTATTCCGTCACGGTGAAGGTTCCGAACATATTCGGGACCGGTTATGGAGACCACTTCTTCGTAATCAAAGGGCAGGTCGATGCCGATAAGCTTTTTTTGATGAAAGCCGTTCTTTTTCCCATCTGCCTTTTTCTTCTTAAATTCATATACATTGTTTTTCATGGTTGCCTCTCTTTCAGCGGAATGATTTAGTGCTTTTCCGCTGTACGAAATAAAGTCTTAACCAGTCGATCCCAGGAAATCTCAGGAAAATGCCCATAGATATCGTCAATCGGTTCCCCGCCCGTGGCCGCCAGTTGCTCATATCTGGGGCCCATGAGTTCATAAAGATTTTGACTCTCCTTTTCCATCCACTGGAAACACTCCTTGCCGGAATAGAGACCTTCCAGATCAGGCTTGATGTTTGCAGGGTCCAGCATGAATAACCAACCGTGATGGTATGGATCATCGTGTGCGACGGCCGGCTGCTTTAAAACTTTATCATTTACAGCGCAAACGGTTCCTGACACAGGAGATTGAATGGGGGCTTTTTTATCATTGCGGGTCAATACACACCCGATTTCTCCTTGCTTTAAAAATACGCCTTTCGGAGGGAGATTTATGGCATCCGCCGCCCCTAAAACCTTGGATGAAAAATCGTCTACGCCGACTTTAATACGTCCATCATCTTCAATGTTTACCCATGAATGTCCGAAATGATAATAGTAATCCTCAACCATTCGATACCCAGATACGTTTTTGTATACCGATCTTTCAGAGGTTCCCACCTGAGTTTCTTTATCCAGGAGTTCATGAACATTACAATGATCGCATTTATAATTACCGGGACATTCCTCAGGAGACTCTATCCGTCCTGATAAAAAGTGGATGCACGGCCTTGCAGCGATTTTATATTTTTCTTTCACATGTCTCAACCAGTACGCTTGCCTTTCTTCTTGATCCGGAGCGATTTTTTCGCCCATGGCAGATATCATAGCCTGGTCGAACGGACAATTGTAGCAATCATAGTCATAATCACATAGCCTGAAATTAATGACTCCGGCTCTCATCCAGACACATTTATCTTCGGACAAATAAAAGCCAGGAAGATTTTTTTTCAGTTTCTCATAAAGGACTAAAGCAACTCCGTCATGTTGCAGATTCTGAACATATTCCGTACCGGTTACCGCAACCACCTTCTGGTAATCAAAGGGTTGATCTATTCCGATAAGTCTTTTTGAAACAACATCTTTCTTTTTCTCCTTATTCGATTTGAATTCATTGGTTTTCATGATAATGACCTCCTTTAATGGCGCGGTAAATCTTTATGCGGTCGGAACTGAACATTCGCACTCTCCCTGAGCCATAAATAGGAAACCGCACTTAATTCATCTTTTGATAATTTAAGTGCAATGAGAGTGCCAGAATTTGATAAAACATTATTTAAATTATTTACCTATTGGTATTATTCATTATTTTGAAATCATAAATGGGGTGAACGAAGCGCAGCTTTTTAAAGCCTAACTGGGAGAGTGATGACTTTGGCTATACTTGGGAGAGATATGAGGGGATGTTTCGACTAAAAATATATAAATATCAAACGGATAATCTGGTGTTGCTTATGGCTACACACGCTGTAGCCATTTAACTACAAACCATCTCAAAAATACATCTAACGCCCAATTACGGCGTTGCCCCGCACTGCGGGACTCCCCGTTTGAGGTATCCTCGATGGTGGGTCGCGAGCCTCTTCAAAATGCTCACATACTCCCATGTATGCTGCGCTTTTTCATATGTTACACATGACGCCTACGGCGTCTCGCGCCTTGTCCTTGAACGTAATCTGCATTTTTGAGATGGCTTGTACTCAACCACTCGACGACTTCGACTCCGCTGCTCAACGAAGTTTATCCTGAAGATAAATTGAGCAATACTCGCAAAGGTCAAGGGACATTTCATCCACTTCATCGATACCTCCTGAGAAGTGCATGAGACACTTATTGTGCTCACAATGAAGTAGATCTAAAAGATGGCCCAGTTCATGAAGCGCCACTTTTGCCGCACGTTCATGAATGATAGATTTGGGCGGGGTGGAACCGTCGGGGTTTTTCGCCAATCTGAATAATGAGACCAAGCCACATTTTCCGCCCTGCCTTGCCTCTCCAAAGACATGGGTAAAAATAGGGATAAAAAGGTCCTGATTTAAAACAGCGATAACCTTATCGTGATCGCTAAAATGCATGGATTCAAACGTCTCGATGATGGTGGCGGCGTTGTATTGCAACCGTCTTTCATCAAGAGCATATTCAGGTTGTTCCAGAGGAAGAAGAATTTGAGTGGTAAGTTTGAAACAGCTGGTGATATGGCCTGCGATAAACTTTAGGACGATTTCAGGAACGTCTCCAAGCGGTAGCACGCCGACGGATTTTTTATTTGAGGTCATGAGAAAAGATATTCCTGAAAAAGGCTGGGCCGACTGTCCGAGGTCAGGGTTTCCTTTTCAAATTGTACCGTTTAATAATTTTGTGCAAGGTAACCCTGTTAATTCCCAGGATTTTGGCGGATCGGGTTACATTCCAGGTGTTTTCTTCCAGGATCTTTTGAATATACTCCTTTTCCATTTCACGTAACGATAGAGATTCTGAAAATTGTATGCCGGACGGTTGGATGAACGAAAAATCTTCAGTCCTGAGTGTCCGGGATTTGGAAAGTACAACAGCTCTTTCAATAGCATTTTCCAATTCCCTGACATTTCCCGGCCAGTCGTAATGCTTTAACAATCCCATTGCATCGCTGGTGACATGGTCTACTTTTTTATTCGTTTCCTGACTGTACTTTATAAGAAAGTGTTCAACGAGTAAGAGGATGTCTTCCTTTCTTTTTCTTAACGGCGGAATTTCGATTATGATAACATTGATGCGGTAAAAAAAATCTTCCCTGAAATTGCCTTCAGCCACCTCTTTCTTCAGATCCTGCCGGGTGGCTGAGATGAGCCGGAAATCTACGTCAACAGGTTCTCTGCTCCCAATACTTGTTATCTTCTTTTCCTCCAGGACGCGCAAGAGATCAACCTGCATCTTGGAACTTATTTCTCCAACTTCATCAAGGAACAGGGTCCCACCGGAAACGACTTCCAAGAAACCCTTTCGGGCACGGGTCGCACCGGTAAACACCCCTTTTTGATGCCCAAAAAGTTCGCTTTCCAAAAGGGATTCCGGTATCGCACCACAGTTGATGGCAATAAAAGGTAAATGGGATCGGCGACTTTCGGCATGAATGGCTTTAGCCACCAGCTCTTTGCCGGTACCGGTTTCCCCGACAAGCAAAATAGAGGAATCGCTCTGGGCAACCTCTGGAATTAGACTGAAAACCGCCTCCATTGGCGGTGATTGTCCGATAATGTTATCGAAACGGGTGATTTTTTCTAAACGTCCTTTCAGATAGTTGTATTGTGATACAAGCTTTTTTTGAACGGATATCCGCTCCATTACAAGGGAGAGCTGGTCTGGCTTGAACGGCTTGAGCAGATAGTCGGTGGCGCCGATTCGCATGGCTTTTACCGCCGATTCAATGGACCCGTACGCTGTAATAATGATCACGAGCGTATCCGGATATTCTGTCTTGACTTTTTCCAGCAATTCAATGCCATTCATCCCGGGCATTTTAATGTCGACAAAAAGGAGCTGAAAAGGATATTTTTCCAGCTTCTCCAAAGCTTCAAAGCCCGATGAAGCGGTTTCCACCACATGGCCGTATTTTTTAAACCAGTGAAGAAGAGACTTTCGGACAATTTCCTCGTCATCCACGACCATAATACTCATCTTTTTATCCATTGTATTCCTCCATCACATAAAACCTAAACCCTGTATAAACTATTCTCTAAATTGAGAACGGTTTATCTTTTGGGGTGCCGATATTGCCAGACCGGCTGTATTGGCAAGCGTTTGTTGTATTACAATTTGGCTATACGCTCGCCGCCTTGCATATCCGCCAAACTCGACACTTGCAGGATTTAGGCTCAAAAAATAAGCTATAGGGCTGGAAAATTCAAGATAAATGAACTCCCTTTTCCCTCTGTGCTGTCAATTGTAATGTCTCCTCTATGATTTTTTACCACACCGTAAACGATGGGCAATCCCATTCCTGTCCCCTCTCCTTCTCTTTTTGTGGTAAAAAAAGGATCAAAAATATGGTCAAGATTTTCCTTGGGGATTCCATATCCGGTGTCATGAATCTCTATGCAGACATTTTTTCCGTCATTTGCCAATTTGGAAATTAACTTCAATTGGCCCCCGCCAGGCATCGCTTCAATGGCGTTGAAAATCAGATTGAGAAAGCATTGTTGCAGCTCACGGTCGTTTCCCAGTATCATTAACAAATCAGGATACAGGCGGATAATTAGATCGACATTCCTGAGTTTCATCTTATGGCGCGTCAAGAGAATGGCAGCCAAAAGGATTTGGTTAAGATCTATTCCCCTGTATTCCACGGGGGATTCTCGGGAAAATGAAAGCAGGCCGGAAACAATGTTCCCACAACGTTCCAATTCTTTGGACATAAGAGCAAGATGATCTTTAAACTGCTCCAGGTCTTCAGAACTCGGCTCACCTTCGGCAAGTATATCCTGCATTAAATCGCTGAACGTCAATAACCCTTGAATAGGGTTGTTGATTTCATGGGCACAACTGGCTACCAACTTTCCCAGAGAGATCATCCGATCCTCTTGAATCATTTTTTGAAAATCGGACTTTAATTCATTGACCCGTTTTTCCCAGCGGTATGACAATTTTTCTGTGATGTCTCTCCAAACTTCGATGATTCGATAAATTTCGCCGTTTTGATCCCTTAAAGGGTAAGTAACCAAATTGCAAAATTTGAAATGCCCTCCCGAATCGGGATGTTCGTGAATAACATGAGCGGATCTCCCGGTTCTCAGGGTCTCCACTAATGGGCATTTCATATCAGGGCGCGAACTCGAACATGGAACACTGTAGCCATGGGAAATCTCGTAACAGTATCCTCCAATGACGTCTTCTTTTGATTTATTAACCGCTTTCAAGTATGGATCATTTGTTTCAACGATTTCAAAATCTGTATTTAAAATCACAATGGCAGCGGTGCTTTGCTGGATGAGAAAATCGGAAAAGTTTTTTTCAAAGACCAACTGCTCTTTTGCAGATCTAAGGCGATGATCGACTTCGAAAAGGCGCCGCATTAACCTGCCGATGTTGTGTTCTATGACCCCGACGCCCTTAGGCCTGAGACGGATGATCTCCAGCAGGACATCTTTTTGGCCGGTCAGTTCAATGATGCTGTCGAGGTCTTTTATTTTAAAGAGATCCTGAAAGTTATCGGTGGTGTATATGCCTCGTTTTTTGGCAAGAACAAACCCTTCAGCTTCCGGATTTATATCGCAAACACCGACGATATTGATCTTTAGATAGGTGAAGGATTCAATGCGGAGAAGATCCAGGAAGTATTTACAGGCCCTGCCGCCGCCGACGATGGCCAAATTGATGCTATGGGCAATTCTATTTGGCGAGACAGTTGATTTGCCTGAATTTTTTTTTGCAGGTTGATTCTTTTTGTTCATGATTCATCACCTCCGATCTGTCCAGGGCCGTTTCACAGGCCGAAATGTCAATGGAACATTATCGTCAGACGGAATACGAAAAAGAATCGAATAAGCGGAGCAGCATTTACAATACGTCTGGGCAGCATGGCTTTATTTTTAAAAATAGTTGAAAATAAATCGAAAATCAAGGTATTATTAATTAAGTTTCACACCCTTTATTTTCAGTAACGCCAACACAGAGTGGCGGGCCGGGAGAATTTTTAAGGTAGAATCATATGGATGGGATCGTTAGAAAGAAAACACTCGAACCCTTGAATCCCTGAATCCTTGAACCCTTTCTCTCGCATAATCGGAAGAAGAATCAAAAATGACAACTTTTCAAGACAATATGATAAGGGCAATTTTTAAAGGCTTCTGACGGTGAAAATGATGAGCAACAACTACGCTAAAATTGTTCAGGATAATCTTAAAAAACTATACGAGAATCTTCCGGGGGATCTTGCCGGGGCTTTACCCGCACAGCAGAATGGCGATTCATTTTTATTTGAAGCCTTTGGAGACACATGTGAGATTCGATCCGATGGCATCTTTTTAGGTGAAGTGCGGCAGACCGGCGTGATCGGAATTCTGATTTCCTTGTATGCATTGAATGCCAAACCCGAAACATGTTTGATAGAACCGCTGAAAGCCTTTAAGGATCTTCCCAACAGCATGCCGTATGCCGGTGCTTTTGTCACCCATACCCAGCAGATTCTGGTGCCGCATGTTGAAAACATCGAAAGATTGAGCAACCGGATCATTGAAATCCTAAAAGGCTGCAAAGCCCCTGCCGGTATCGGTGGTGATTTTTCATTTATGGTTTACCCGCTTCCGAAAATTGCCCTTTGCTATATTTTTTATGAAGCAGATGAAGATTTTCCGGCTTCTGTCACCTGCCTTTATTCAAACAACGCCCTTTCATTTTTACCCATCGACGCTCTGGCGGACGTAGGAGAGTATACCTCAAAAAAGATGCTCGATCTTATTGTCTAACCCTAAGTACATGTATTTTTAAATACGGTAACATATTTATATCTTGGTTTATTCATTCTATGCATGCAAAAGTTTAAAGTGCCTAAAGTGAACTAAAGTGCCTAAAGTTAAGGTATTCTATCAATTTTAATTATAATTGATTGCGCTGAAAGCGCGTTCCTCAACCCTGGCCCAGACCGAGCACCGATACTTTGTACTCAAAAAGTTACGTTTGTAATGGTTCATAGGTCAGATCAAGATATGAGCAATACGCACCAGGGCGGGCTTTAGCTCACTTTAGGCACTTCAAACTTCAAACTTCAAACTTTCGGACTTCAGCTTATACGGGATAGTTGTCTTTATAAAAATACGTCATCGTATTTATGAATAAGAGCACTAAGATATCGATAAACTGTCTTCCGCAAGGGAAGAGTCCGGGACAATTTTGAGGGATTGGAGTTGAAATGTTTTTTTCAATGTCTCCACGTTACTGTTTTTCATACCCCTCATTTTTGAAATGCTTTTGGGATGAACCTTTAGGGTAACCGTATTCCGGGAAACTGCCTTGTTTTCCATGATTGCTGTGGCCATATCCAAAAAGATTTTTGAATGGACCATATGACCAAATGCCGGATGATACGGCCCGGCCAAAACAGCGGCACCGCTGTCAAGATCTTCAGAAGCCTGAAGTCCCATACGGATCACCGGAATATTCTTTTTTTTGAAAAACAGGTAAAGTGTTTTGACATGAGCAATGGATCGTTCAAGAGACCAGGGACGATACGTTCCATTTTCATACCACCTGGCAAGCAAACTGTTTTTAAGAACAATCGTTGGATATATCCTGACAAAATCAGGTTCAAGTTCGCCAATTCGGTATGCTGTGGATAGAGAACCGGCCTCATCTTCTTCCGGCAATCCCACCATCATTTGCAGGCCGATTTGATAGTGCCGGTCTTTTAACAGTGTCACCGCCCGTTGTGTATCAGAAGCAGAATGCCCCCGCCTGGCAATGGCCAGCACCCGATCATCCATGGACTGCGCGCCGATTTCAAAGGTTGTAACCGGATAATTCTTTATAATTTCAATCCGATCATGGTCAATGGTATCCGGTCGTGTGGAAAATCGAATGGCATCAATTTCTTTGTTCTTTACAAATTTTGTCGAGACATTCAAAAGACGCTCGATATAATCTTTTTCCAGGCCTAAAAAATTTCCGCCGTAAAATGCAACCTGAACCGGCCGGCGATCATTTCCCTTATATTCGAGAAATTCAAGGATCTGTCGTTCTACGTTTTCGGGAGAAACAATATCACGCCTAACGCCGGTAACGGATGTCTGATTGCAGAAGACGCATTGGTGCGGACACCCGGCATGGGGCAAAAAAATAGGAATAATGAAAGGGCGGCGGGTTGATATGGGATTAACCATCAGATTTCAAAAGTTCAAGGCCTTTTCTGGCGGCATCCTGTTCGGCAGCCTTCTTGCTTTTTCCGTCACCTTCCGCTTGAGTTTCTCCAACTTTCAGCCTCACACGAAAGGTTTTGTCATGATCCGGGCCGCTTTCATGAACAACGGTGTAAACCGGCATTTCCTGTTGTTTCATCTGGACAAGCTCTTGAACCTGGCTTTTGTAGTCATGATTCACCGTCGGCATGACCTCTGAATCGAGTAAAAAAGAAAAATGGCTGTCAATAATTTTAAATGCCGCATCAAAACCGCCGTCCAGATAAACGGCTGCAATAACCGCTTCAAGGGTGTCTGCCAGGATCGATGATTTCTCCCATCCTTTTGTCTGGATCTCACCTTTGCCGAGCAGCAAATACGAACCCAGGTCCATATTTTGTGCGATGGAAGCCAGCTGAGATTCATTGACCAAATTGGCCCGCATTTTGGACAAATCGCCTTCCTTTAACTCCGGATAACGCTGCATTAGGATGTGTCCGACAACAAGATTTAGTACCGCATCCCCTAAAAATTCAAGCCGCTCATTATCCTGAATATCCAGTTCGAGGTTCTCGTTTACAAAGGAACTGTGTCTGAGGGATTCAACAAGATAATCAGTATTTTTAAATTCATAACAAAGTTTTTGCTGTAATTCAGACAAGTCGATTTGTGACATTGGGTCCTCAACTTTCGCTCAATTGAGGTTATAAACTCGAAATGAGTTTTTCGTACAATTCATAAGGGACAAAGAAATCTCCTTTGCCGATCCCCATTTTTATTTCGGGTTTTATATCCCCGTGAAAATCCGTACCACCGGTGATCAATAGGTTATAGTGACTGGCGAGCCGGGAGTAATATGCGATAAGATTCTTCGTGTGTTCCGGATAATAGACCTCAATTCCTTTCAAGCCCATTTCTGTCAACACGGCAATCAGATCTTCGATAATGTCATTTTCTTTAATGCCCAAAAGAAGTGGGTGAGCCAGGACAGGAATTCCTCCCGCGTTCAATATGGCGTTTATGGTTTCTTCACATTCAAAACGAAATCGATCAACATAGGCTGGTTTGCCGTTTCCCAGATATTCGTCAAATGCCGCATTAATTGACTGAACATAGCCTTTTTCAACCATAAGTTGAGCAATGTGAGGTCTTCCCAGTTGACTGTCTCCGGCCAAATTCCTGACCTCGTCTAATGTAATTTCAATCCCAAAGCGAGAAAGCAGTTTAAGAATTTGGGGGTTTCGGCTCTTTCTTGAGTCTCTCAACTTTGAAAGTGTATGATTCAGGTCAGGATGATCCACATCCACGGCATAGCCTAAAATATGGAAACTTCCAGTGGGGGAAAAAGGCGGCGGCGGTTCGGAACTGATTTCAACACCGGTTAAAAATTTGACTGAAGGGGGAATTCCAAATGAAAGGACGTCTTTTGAACCGTCCAGTGTATCGTGGTCTGTTATTGCTATTGCTCCGAGATGGAGGTTTTGAGCCAGGGCAAGTATCTCTGACGGTGTCAGTGTCCCATCTGATGCGGTTGAATGAATATGAAGATCGATTCTCACATGCGTATTATAACCCAAGGGCTTTTTCTAAAGCCTCTTCCTTGGTTTTGCAATCAATGCAATGCGTCGTAACCGGTCTGGCTTTAAGCCGTTTAACAGAAATGTCTTCACCGCACTTTTCACAAATTCCGAAGGTACCGTTTTCAATCCGATCCAATGCCTTTTTAATCTTTTTGATAAGTTTGTTTTCTCTATCCCTGATACGAAGCATGAAATTACGGTCTGACTCAAGGGAAGCACGGTCGGTCGGATCCGGAAAATTTTCCTTGGGTGCTGTCATGCCTGAAACCGTGTTATCTGCATGGCTTAACAGCTCTTGGAGTCGGTCGTTTAAAAATTCTTTAAAATATTCAATATCTTTCTTTTTCATGGTGTAACCCTTGGACAAAAAGACAACTTATTTTTTTTGTAAATCGGCAGAATACATTATGAAAAATATTATGTAAAGCATAAATTTGTTTTTTTTAACTACTTTTTAATAACAATGATATGATCCTGTTGAAATTACGATGTTTCTTTCAAAAATCGCTCCAGCTCCTTCATGCTGTTGACATTAAATATCTGACATGGATAATCCTTGGGCAGAATTTTTTTCAAGAGTCCGGTAAGGACCTTCCCGGGTCCTACTTCTACAAAGATTTCAATGTTTTCATCCATGAGCTTGCACATGGAATCGTACCACTTGACCGGGCTGCAAAGCTGGCGGG
>Ga0224495_10002820_pt1 | contig 11055 bp, 10 predicted proteins | sample SF_Jul11_sed_USG_FD_168128 | JGI IMG/M metagenome (GOLD analysis project Ga0224495, IMG submission 168128) | Sediment microbial communities from San Francisco Bay, California, United States - SF_Jul11_sed_USGS_4_1 | ecosystem: Environmental > Aquatic > Marine > Sediment | place: USA: California...
TTGGCCATTGGCTCGGCATGCTGCAGGGCTTGAGGCCAATAGACATCGGCCCTTTTCATCACATCCACCGTGGCGCACTGGGTGGGGATGGCCACCGGCGGCCTGTCCACCTTTTCGCGGTTGAGCGCGGCCAGCAATCTTTCTTTGGGATTCACGGCGAATACCTCCATTCTTTAATCAATGAGTTTTATGCGCCAACGCCGGCGCCCTTTAGTAGTTGGATCATTTCACCTTTTTTCGGGAACCTGTCCCCGGCAGCGCTCTTGGAGAAGATCAGCTTATCTCCCAAGTGGACCTCATAAACTCCATATGTTCCCGCGACACATTCGGTTTCAAGCCCCAGCTCTCTTTTGATTTCGGCCGCCAGACTGGCCGCCATGGGGTAGTAATTTCAAACACGGCAATACTTGATTGTGATTTTCACCTTCACATCCTCTCGCAAGTTTAGACTCAAACTGATTATAGCCGCAATTTTGGAAATTGGAAAACAAGATGCCGGTTCAGGCGAAAGGAAACATAAGTACGTCGGTGATAATCAAAAAAACTTGCCTCCTCCGCAGCCAAGGGTCTATATATAAGGAACCTTACTTTAAGAGAGCGTCTTGATGAAAATAGGTATTGTCAGCTGCGCAATCATGCGCCGGGAGATGGAAAAGGCCATCAAGGACTGCCCCTGGATAAGCAACGCCATTTTCATCGAGGCTGGCAAGCATGTGCGCCCGAAAGAGCTTCGGGAGACGGTGCGGGAGAAAATCGCCTCCATAAAGGATGAGGTGGACGTGATTCTGCTGGGGTATGGGGTCTGCCGATCTCTGAAGGGAATAGAAAAGGAGTTCGACATCCCTATTGTCCATCCCGAAGGAGAGGATTGCATCGCCATCCTTCTCACTCCCGAAAGATATCATGAGGAACTGGAGAAATCCCCCGGCACATGGTTCATGACCCCGGGATGGGCCGAACTGGGGCCCCAGATGATCCTTAACGAGCTTGGCCTTGCCCAGCGAGCCCGGGGCCTGGGGGTGGACCAGGATGAAATCATCCGGGAACTTTTCGCAGGATATAGCAGGGGACTGTTCATAGATACGGCAGTGGGGGAACCGGACAAGTTCGAGCAAATGGCAAAGCAATCCTGCGATCTCTTCAACCTGCGGCTGGAAAAAACGGTGTCGGATTCAACCGCGCTGGAGGATTCACTGGCAAAAGCGCAGATAATAGGCGGCCAACAGGAAAAAAAGGAGGATTGAGCAGTTTAAATATAAGTAGTTACAAAAAAAAGCTATGGCAGAGGGAAAAAACTGTCATTGGTTATTGACAGTTGTTAACGGATGTGAGTACAATGACAACCGTTAACAAGGGAAGATCGGTTCCCGCGGTTCTACGGCAAGAGGTATTTCAGTCATGCCGAAAAAATTGAATGTAACGCCTGAAGGGGGGATGACTCAGGTGACCAATTTTTTGCTGCAAAGACCAGGCTGGCAATCAGGCATTTCACCTGGCGCCAGAGGGCATACCAAGCTTGTCCGGGGCCATCATTTCCTTTTCCATTCATTTAATCTCACAATCCAGCCTTTTTTCAGTTTTCCAGTTTTCCCAGTGGGAGCAGGGTCTGCGTTTTTTGGCCCACGAATACAAACCTTCAAATAATAGAGTGAAGCATGTCGACTGAATCCATGACTCCAAAAGATAGGGTGCTTAAATTCCTCAATGGCGAGAAAGTGGACCGCCCGCCGGTGTTTAGCGGCATGGGCAACGTCATAAAGCCCATGCTGGACAAATATAAAATACCCTTCAATCTGGCCCACCGGGATCCTGTGATGATGGCCAAGGCCGCCGCCGGGATGTATCATGAATATGGTTTTGAATGCGCTGTGGTTCCTTTCGACCTGGGTGTGGAGGCGGAGGCCCTGGGTTCCAAGATGAATTTCTATGACGACGTGGACAGCCTTCTTTATCCCACAATAAAGGAGAAATGCATCACCGGCCCCGATGATATCAAGGTCCCCGCCGATATTTCCAAGGCCGGTCGAATCCCGGTGGTTATGGAGGCCATAAGGATTTTGAAGAAGGAGCTTGGCGACAAGGTGGCCATCGGCACATACATTCTGGGGCCCTTCACTCTGGCTGGGCAGATGCAGGAGTTGGACACCTTGCTGGAGGAGTCTTTTGTCGATCCAGAAAAAACGCACAAGACCCTGAGCATCCTTTCTGATTACATAGTGGAGGTTTTCAAGCTGTACCAGCAGGCCGGGGCGGATTATTTCACCCTCCGGGAGATGGGAGCCACATCGGACGTGATGAGCCCCAGGAGCTTCAAGTCGCTGGTCAAGCCGCATCTGATAAAGATTCATGCGGCGATGCCCCGGCCAAATATCTTGCACATTTGCGGTGACACAAATAATATCATAGAGGACATGGCCGAATGCGGGGCCAACGCGGTGAGCGTGGACCACAAGAACCGCGTTCCCGATAGCCGCAAGAAGGTTGGGGAAAAGGTGATAATCATGAGTGGATTCGACCCTGTCAAGATTCTGCATCAAGGCGCCAAGGATGGCGTGCGGCCAGGCCTGGAGAAGATGTGGGATGGGGCCGACGCGGTATGGCCGGGATGCGACATCTGGCCGGAAGTGCCGAAAGAGAACATGGAAGAGCTGACCACAGCGTTGAAGGATAAATAGAAAGTCATGAAGCTTGTGCAGGTGGCAGGATATCTGGGGTCGGGGAAGACCACTTTGATCCTGGACCTGGTGCGGGCGATGGCCGTAGATGGCGTGAAGGTGGCCATCCTGGTCAACGATGTGGGAGAGATCCCGGTGGATGGCAAGGTGCTCAGCCTTTCCGGGATGACGGTGAAGGATATCGGCGGAGGGTGCGTCTGTTGCCAGGTGGCGGGGAACCTGATGAAGACCCTGGAGACGCTGGGCACGACGCAGAAGCCGGATATCGTCATTGTCGAACCCACGGGGATCGCGGTTCCCGAGTCGATCAGGGAAACGGCCCGCATGGCCTCCCGGCGGGTGAAAGTAACCCTGGGCCCGGTGATTGTGCTTTTCGACACGACCCGGGTGGATAAGCTGATCAGCTATGACACCATCAACCGGCTGGTGGCGCGGCAGGTCAACGACGCGGACATCGTGGCGTTGAGCAAAGTGGACGCCGCTTCGGAGGAGGCCATAGCCAAATCCGCCGCAGAAGTGACCCGGATAAATCCCAAGGCGCGGATACTGAGGCTTTCGGCTGAATCCGGCGAGGGGATTGAGGAACTGGCCAGGCAGGCACAGCGGGAATTGGCGCCGGTATGAGCCAGGCTGGGCGGGGGCATGAAAATTCCAAAAGCCCACTGCACCAGGAGTTTAACAGTTGCGGTTTCGTCATGTCCATGCGTCGGCAGACGCCGCTGGGCGAGGACGAGCTCAGGGCCATGGCCAGGGAGTTGATGCTGGCCGTGACGGAAAAGACCAGGATCGCCGGCGCTGTGGAGGTCGGGCACATAAAGGCCGTCATGGAATCCGGTGGCGGGATAATATACGCCAACACTGTGGGCGATCCATCAGACATCACTGTAAAGGGAGGAGGGCTGGGGAGCCCTTCCACGGAATTAAAGCTGACATTGAACTCGGTGATTCTAGGGTTGAGCGGTGATGAGGCCGCCAGCGCCGCCAGGGAGGCCGCCGAGGTCTGGGCTGGAGTTTACGGCCTCAAGATCAATAGCAAGGAGTGAAGCAACGTGGCATTAATCGGGGAAAAAGAAATGACGGAAGGAAAAAGAGCGGCCTTGGGCGAAAGGAAAATGGAAGACTTTCGCATTGAAAGCGAGCCGTTTTATCTGCCCATAAATGACGAGGTGTCCCTTTTCACCATAGCGTATGAAAACAAGCTTCCCCTGATGCTAAAGGGCCCCACAGGTTGCGGCAAAACCAGGTTCATGTCATACATGGCGTACAAGATGGGTCTGCCGCTGATCACCGTGGCCTGCCATGAGGACCTTACTTCCAGCGACCTGGTGGGCCGGTATCTTCTGGATGGCAACAGCACCCGGTGGCAGGATGGCCCGTTGACCCTGGCTGTGCGGTATGGCGGCATCTGCTATCTGGACGAGATAGTGGAGGCCCGCAAAGACACCACGGTGGTCATCCATCCTCTCACCGACGACCGTCGGGTGCTCCCTCTGGAAAAAAGAGGGCAGATCATGGAAGCCCGGGACGATTTCATGTTGGCCATCTCCTACAATCCAGGCTACCAGACAGTTTTAAAAGACCTCAAGCAGAGCACAAAACAGCGCTTTGTCACCATAGAATTCGATTTCCCCTCCGCGGCCCTGGAGGAGGAGATCATCATCCGTGAATCGGGCGTGGCCAAGAAGGACGCGGCGGACCTGCGCAAGATCGCCGAGAAGTTCCGCGCCATGAAAAACAGAGGGTTGGATGAGGGAGTCTCCACCAGGCTGTTAATATACGCAGGCGTGCTGATAAAGAACGGCGTCACCCCCAGGCGGGCCTGTTCCAACGCGATGATAGACCCTATCACCGACGACCAGGAAATTAAGAAAACACTTGAAGAAATAGTATCGTCCATCTTGTAAATAAAAGGATTAACTATTATGATCTCCAGGATCCACAGCTTGAGAGAGAAGCTGGGGCCAGCCGGTAGGATGGCTAACAGGTTCCTGGAGATTTCGCCGGAGTTTCTGGACGATAGCGGCGCTGATTCTTTTATATCCATAATCGAGATTCTAGCCGGCTTTGATAAATCAAAAGCCGCATCCTTGCTGGGATCGGTCGATACCCTCACGGGGAAAATCACCAGTATACAGACCCGCTCCCGCGCTTTGGGGATCATCCTTGGGATGGGCCGACCCAAGTGGCAGGTGATGGTGGCGGCGATGGGGGCGCTGGAGGCGTTCTCGGCCAGGGAGCCGGAATATGTGGTGGAGTGGCTGACCCACGGCGCCAGCCTGGCCAAGGTGGATCAGGACGTGGCCTCCAACTATTTCAACGCCAGCGTGGAGATGCTCGAATATCTGGGCGCCAACAGGTTCGAGCTTTGGGCTTCCCTGGGTGAGGAGCTTACCGCCAAGAGCTGGAAGGCGGCCAAGGAGTATTTCAAATCCAGCCCCGAGGCGTTGAAAAAGATCGAACCGGGCGACATGGAGGAATGGGCCAGGCTGGGGATGTATATCGTGGAAAAGGCCCCCACGGTGAAAAAGAGCTACAACGCCCATAGCATGCTGGCCCAGGGCGCCGGCGCTGGCAAAGGCAAAAAGCTTGGCCTGGGTGAACAATACTTCCAATCCGCTCCGCAAATCCTCGGCAGGCTCTCCATCCATGACCTGAAGGAATGGGTGGAAAAGGGCCTGGCGGTGACGGATGCGCATTCGGATAAGGGAAGCTCCTTCTTCTCCCTTCAGAGCGGCGGCAGCCGGGTGGCGGTGGATGAACTGGTGAAGGGGTTGGAGCTAAAGGACACTCACATCGTGCTGCGTTCATACGCAGAGGCCCTGATGGGCAAAAAAGCCCAGGTTCGCTCTTCGGCTATATTCTATAAGAACATGCCTGGCCTGGGCCGGTTTTTCGCCGTCAGCGATGGAAGCAGAATATACCTGCCCACCAAGCTTGGGGAGTTTGGCGAGCACCAGGAGATGAACTTCAAGCTGTTCAAGCTGATGTTGACCCATGAGATGGCCCATATCGAGCTGGGCACCTTTTGCGTCGGCAAGGAGAAGCTGGCGGAGCTAAGCAAGTGCAGGGATCAGGCTCTGGCGATGATGGCTTTCGAGTTTATAGAGGATGAACGGGTGGACAAGGTCATGGACCAGCGCTACCCAGGCTTGCGCAAGGATAAATCCGCCATCGCCGCCGAATATATGAAACGAAAAAGGGAGAAGGGGGCGCCCGTGACGCTGTTTGAGTCCCTGAGCTTCGGGTTGGCAATGGAGTGTCATGATCCTTTTGAGCCAATGCTCAGGCAGGCGCTGGAAAAAGCCACGGCCGAAGGCGCCACGGTGGATGACTCCCTGGAGGCCGCCAGAACCGCCATGGCCCGGTTCGAGAAGGAAGTGGACCTGGAAAACCGGCTGGCCCGCCGGTCGGCGGACCGGATTTTCCACCGGGGCGTTCTGGATTTTGACCTGGTGGAGAACGCGGCCAACGGCCTGGCGGCGGTGAGGCAGGCGGCCAGGGACCGGTTGTCGAGCCCCAGTTCGGAGATTCCCGACCATATTCTGGACGAGGCTTTCAACCGGCTGGAGGAATCCGAAGGGGTGGAGCCGGACAAGCTGCTGTGGCAGATATCCCCCACCGAAGAGCGGTTTGACGAGATCGTGGATCATCTGCGCCAGATCATCGATGACATAGAGAATGAAAAAAGGTTCCGGGTGGCGGTCCATTATGACGAGTGGGACAGCGGGCTGGATGATTACAAGAAGGAATGGTGCCGCGTGCGGGAGATAGACATGGCCACGGCGGGCATGACCTTCTACCATAAAACGATGAAGGAGAACTATGGCCTGATCAGCCAATTGAAGAGGCATTTCACCATGCTCCGGCCGGACCGGATCCAGCGGTTTTTCCGCGAGGAGCGCGGCGATGACATCGATTACAACGCCCTGGTGGAGTCCGTGGTGGAGCGCAAGGCCGGCATGACCCCGTCGGACAGAGTGTATATCCGCCGGGAGAAGAACCTGCGGGACGTGTCGGTGGCGTTTCTGGTGGACATGAGCTACTCCACCAGCGAGGAGCTTCCCTCGGGCAAAACGATCATAGATATCGAGAAATCGGGCATCGTGCTAATGGCCGAGGCGCTGGAGGCCATCGGCGACCAGTGGGCCGTATATGGCTTCTCCACCAACCGGCGGGACCGGGCGGATTTTTATGTGGTCCGGGATTTCGGCCAGCCCTATAACGACGAGGTGAAAATGCGGTTTGGCGCCATGGAGCCTATGGCCCAGACCCGGCTTGGCGCGGTGATCCGCCACGCCAACCGGCTGATGGGACGGATGAACACCCGCATCCGGCTGCTGATTCTGATCTCCGACGGCCGGCCCTACGACGTGGATTACGGCAGCGCTTCCTATGCGGTGGAGGACACGCGGCGGGCGCTGTGGGAGGGCAAGCGCAAGGGAGTCACCTCTTTCTGCATCACCGTGGACAAAAGAAGCCGCGAATATCTGCCATATATGTATGGACAGTCCAACTTCACCGTTATCGACAACATAGAGGCGCTGCCGGTCATGCTGCCGCTTATCTATAAAAGATTAACAACCTAAGGGAGGGAAAGAGATATGGAGGTATGCCACAGGTGCAAGGAGAGGGCGGATTTCATCTGCCCGGATTGCGGGACGAAGATGTGCCGCAATCACGCGGAGAAGAGATACACAGGGCCGGACAGGGGCTTCAAATCGCGCTACATGTGCCCCAGTTGCTGGAAGAAAAAGCACAAGGTGCTTAACGAAAACATGGTGGACGCGAAGAAGTATAAACCGAAAACATACATTTTCATGAAGTAACCCAGATGGACAAATTAAAGAGCCTGGTGGATTACGCGATGGAGCGGGGCGCCTCCAAAGCCAAGGCTTTCTCCGCCAGGCTGGTGGCCGTGGATGAGCGGGTGCGGATGAAATGCCAGATACCGCTCTGCCCCCACTATGGCCATTGTCTGGTATGCCCGCCCAACGCGCCCACCGTGGATGAGTTCCGCAAGGCGCTGGAGCTTTACGAGACGGCGGTGATGGTGCAGATGAAAAGCACCATCACCGGGGAGATGATGGGCGTCGACAGGGATGAAGTGGCAAGGTATATGGCCGCGCCCGGCGTGGAATGGAAGAAGCACAAGGGAAAAGATCTGTCCGAAGCGCAGAAGGACCTGGACAACATGCGTCTGGCCGCCACCGCGTTGCACAAGGTGATCAACGAGGTGGAGGGCAAGGCTTTGACCCTGGGCTATCCATACGCCATCGGGCTTATCGGAGGCGAATGCCTGCTCTGTGTGGAGTGCGTGGGCGTCGGCTCCGGCAAGAATTGCCCCAGGCCATACGAGGCGCGCGCTTCGATGGAAGGGGTGGGCATAGACGTCATCAAGACAGCCACGCGGGCCGATATGATGTTTGAAATTCCGCCCAAAAAAGAGATCACATGGTGTGGACTAATCCTTTTGGATTAAAGAAATAGTAGCGCAAGCCGGGGAGGGACCCATGGTTGGCGCCAAGCAAACCTTTTTTGTGAGAGGGGAATAACATGGCAAAGGAAATGAGCAGTTTGGAAAGGGTGGCTGTAGGTATTACCCAAAGGGGGAAATCGGTGCCGGATATGGTGCCTGTATGTCCGGTTCTTTGCGGAGCCACGCACAGGTTTTCCGGTATTTCATATGGGGAATGGAGCCGGGGGATAGATGTAGACTCCTTTGTGAAGGGGCATGTGGATTCGCTGAACATGATAGGTCATGACGGATTCGCTATGCTGGTCGATCTTTCCGTGGAAGCTGGTGAATTCGGGCAGGAGGTCATCTTCCCCGAAATGGATACCGCTCACCCGAACTATGACAATCCATTCATCAAGACTCCCGATGATTACGCGAAGATCAAAAAAATCGACTGGCGCAAGTCCGGCAGGATGAAGTTTGTGGTTGATTGCATCAAAGCCCTATCGGCAGAAATTGGTAAAACCCACGCGATGATGGGTTTTGTGTATGGCTCTCTGGGCACACTCTCCATGATGCGCGGTCCGGAGAAGTTCTTCATGGATCTGGTGGAGTGTCCAGAGAAAGTGATTCCGGCCCTGCAGATAATGGATGAGGTGCTGAACGATTACGCTATAGCGCAGGCGGAAGCCGGAGCCCACGGCGTGGTTTATGACAACCTCTACGCCTCGGAAAGCATCCTTTCCAAGCCGTTGTGGGAGAAGTTCGAAGGGAAGGGAATGAAGATGGTTTGCGATTCCATCCAGAAGGCCGGTTCCCTTGTGGTCCATCACAACTGTGGAAATGGCATCTACTTTGACAAAATAATTGAATGGGGCCATCCGGATCTTGTCTCTCACGCCTACGTGGCCGACGACGTGGACAGCTGGGAGGAACACAAGAAGAAATGGGGTCTTGCGACGGCGACAATGGGATGGATACCTCCCGGCCCAGTAGCCATGCTCGGCACTCCCGAGGAGATTGAAGAAGAGTGCAAGGCGGAGTTGGAAATCTATATGAAGGATGGTGGATATGTTCTGGCCACCGGTTGCGAGTACGGCCCCAACGCGCCTTTGCGCAACGCGGTAAGGATAGTGGAGGCGCGAAACAAGTACGGTGTATACGCATAACGCATGACAATGGATAACCCATAAAAATATATAAGGAGAGACCAAATGGCAAAATCAGAGAAAGAACTGATCGCGGCCCTGCAGGACGCCGTGATCCATTACAAGGTGGAAGAGGCCCGAAAGCTGGCCAACGAGGCGGTGGCCTCCGGGGCCGACGCTTATAAAATGACCATGGAAGGGCTGGCCGGCGGCATGGAAGTGGTGAGCGAGAAGTTCGACAGCCACGAATATTTCGTGCCGGAGACGCTGCTGTGCGCCAAGGCGCTTTATGCGGCGCTGGACATCCTGAAGCCTCACATCAAGGCCAAGGCTGGCGACAAAAAGGGCCAGGTGGTGCTGGGTGTTATGCAGGGCGACGTGCATGACCTGGGCAAGAACCTGATCAAGGCGATATTCGAATCGGCCGGCTGGATTGTTCATGACCTGGGGCGCGACGTGCCGCTTAAGAAGTTCGTTGATGAGCAGTTGCGGACCGATTCGGACATCGTGATGCTGTCTGCGATGATGACCACCTCCATGGTGGGCATGAAGAAACTGATCCCCATGATCAAGGAGAAGAATCCGAACGTGAAGATCATGATCGGCGGATCGCCGGTGTCGGAGAAGACCGTGGACGAATATGGCGCCGACTCCACCGCGGACAACGCGCCAAACGCCCTGCGCGAGGCCATGGCGATGCTCGACGCCCTGCGCAAGGGATTGGCCAAGGCGTAACGTAGCCTGACAGCAGTTAAGTAAATTATTACGTGGGCCAGGGAGGCCCGGGCGCAGAGCCCGGCCTCCGGCCGCCCGCAAATGGCTGGCGCGCCTTTATGGCGCCGGTATAAAGGACAGGTTTGTTTTATGGAGCAGCATACAATAATTTTTCAGCCCTCCGGCCGCAGGGCCAAGGTGGCGGCTGGGACCACCATATTGAACGCCGCCCGCAAGATGGGCGTGGGAATAGAAGCGGTATGTGGTGACAACCTCAACTGCGGCAAATGCAAGGTGAAGGTGATGGAGGGGGATTTCCCGAAAGAGGGGATAACCTCGTCGCTGGCGCATGTGCACAGGATCGCCGAAAAGGATAAGAAAATTGTAAGAGAGCTGGAGGAGGAGATCGCCAGCGCCGATAGCCCGGAGGCCAAGGCCAAGGCACAGCGCAAGCTGGACAAGCTGAAGAGGAAACACGCCGAGCTGGCGGCCGAGGAGATGGAGGAGAACATACGTCTGGCCTGCTCCACCACCGTTCAGGGGGATATTCTGGTTTTCGTGCCGGAATCCAGCCGCACTTCCGAGGGAGTGGTGAGCAAGGCCGCCGGAAAGATCAACGTGGAGATAAAGCCGGCGGTGCGCAAATATTATCTGGAGCTGCGGGCCCCGGAGCTTGAAGACCCACAGGGTGATTTCGAGCGGGTAAAAGAGGGGCTGGAGAAGCGATATGGCGTCAAGGTGGAAACCGCCGACTACAAAACCCTGCAGTGGCTGCCAGACGTGGTGCGGCAGGAAGACTGGAAAATAACCGCCACGGTGTGGAACGGCAGGGAGATCATCCGGGTGGAGCCAGGAAAGGTGGAGACCAACATCGGAATCGCCATAGATATAGGCACCACCACCGTTGCGGCGTACCTGACCGACCTTAACACCGGTGAGGTCATCGCCACGGAATCGATGATGAATCCGCAGGTGAAATATGGCGAGGACGTGATGAGCCGTATCACCTATTGCATGCTCAACCCCTCCACGGGGCTCAAGGAACTGCAGGATACCATCATCG
>Ga0224495_10002821_pt1 | contig 11055 bp, 8 predicted proteins | sample SF_Jul11_sed_USG_FD_168128 | JGI IMG/M metagenome (GOLD analysis project Ga0224495, IMG submission 168128) | Sediment microbial communities from San Francisco Bay, California, United States - SF_Jul11_sed_USGS_4_1 | ecosystem: Environmental > Aquatic > Marine > Sediment | place: USA: California...
CTGCTTCGTTACCTTTAGGAGCTTTCATGTCTCTTACCGATCTCGGGATTGTGAACGGTTGCGCTTTGGGCAACCGTTCACAATCCCGAGACACTGAGTGCAAGCAACCGCTTCGCGAAATGCCCGACATCGCGAGTTTGAACTCCCTCAGTGTCTCCCTATTTCGTACGGTTGCAGAAAGCGCAACCGTACGAAATAGGGAGATCGATGAAGATCCAAACCATCTTGGCGGTAAGGTATGCGGCCTTGGCCTAGGCCCCTGAATCAATCACGATCCTGAGTATCTTCCCCGGATTCGCCTCGTATTCGGCGAGTGCCTCGGCGGTGCGCTCAAGCGGATAGGTCGCGGACACGAAATCCGACACGTCGATCTTTCCCGAGGCGACCAGGTCGATCGCCGGCTGCATGTCTTCGGGTATCAGCGCGCGCGAACCGATGATACTCACTTCCTTGTAGTAGAGCGGAAAGGTGGTGAACTGCGCGCAGCATTCGTGGCTCACCGCATAGGGTGAAAGCCTTCCGCCCGGGCGCAGCATGTCCATTGCCGCCATCAGGGTTGCCGCGCCGCCCGCGGTGTCGATCACGACATCGGCGCCTGCGCCACCGGTGAGGCGCCTCACCTCGTCCACCGCCTTCTCCGCACCGGTTTCGAGCGCGTGATGCGCGCCGTAGCGGCTCGCGAGGTCGAGTTTCCAGCGCGTACGCGTGACCGCGATCACCGGGTCGGCACCCGCAAGCACCGCGAGCCGGGTATGCAGCAAGCCGGTCGTTCCCTGCCCCAACACCACCACCGATTCGCCCGCCTTGAGGCCGATGCGCTCCTGCGCATGGCGCACGGTGGCAAGCGTCTCGATCAGCGTCGCATCGGGCAGCGGCAACGCCGGCGGCAGCGCATAGACATAGCGCGCATCGAGCTTCAGATACTGGTTGAGCGAACCTTCGACTTCGCGCCCCATCAGGCCGGCATTGCGGCACAGGTTTCCCGCGCCGCGCCGGCACATGTCGCAGCGCCCGCAGGCGATGATCGGGTTGATGATCGCGTGCAGCCCCGCGCTCAGGCCCCGCACGCCCTCGCCGAGCGTCTCGACGGTGCCGGTCGCTTCATGTCCGAGCACCACCGGGTAGCGCACCCCCGGGTGGTCGCCGGTGTAGATCGACAGGTCGGTGTGGCACACCGCGGTCGCGGCGATACGCACCACGACCTCGCCGGGACCGGCCTGCGGTATCGGGCGCTCGGCGATGCCGAAGCGCCGCGGTGCTTCGAGCACCGCGGTTCGCATGCTTGCTTCCGTGCCTCGCGCCTACTGGCCCGCGCGCTTGCCGTAGCTCGCGTAGCCCGGCATCGGGTCGACTACCGTGATCTGCTCGACCGGGAAGTTGGACACGATCTCGATCGAGTCCTTGTGCACGATCAGCATCTCCTCGATCCTCACGCCCCACTGGTGTGCCTTGCCGTGCTGGGTCTCGAGCGCGAAGGTCATGCCTTCCTGGATCTCGACCGGATGGTCGAGCGACCAGATGCGCGAGATCACCGGCGGGTCGTATTGCGCGAGTCCCAGCCCGTGGCCCCACAGGTTCGCCGCGGCCTGGTCCTCCTCCTCGTAGCCCCAGGCCTCCTTCGCCGAAGGCCACTTCAGCGCGATGTCGCGCGTGGTCGCGCCGACCTTCACCGCCTTGATCGAGTCGTAGAGCCACTTCAGCGCGGTGGCGTAATAGTCCTTCATTTCCTGCGTAGGCTCCTTGCCGACGATGTAGGTGCGGTAGTAGCAGGACTTGTAGCCGTTCCAGGTCAGCGCGGCGAGGTCCATGAACACCATGTCGCCGGGCTTGATGATGCGGTCGGAGAAATTGCGCCAGTTCGGCCAGGTATTCAGTCCCGAGGACACGATCACGTCCTCGACATCCTCCATGCCCGGGATGTTGTAGAGGAATTCCATGATGTGCGCGGTCAGCTGGTTCTCGGTAAGGCCGGGTCTGAGGAATTTCATGAACTCCCAGTGCGCCGCATCGCCGATCGCGCCGACCTGGCGGAAGCATTCCTGTTCGTCCTGGTTCTTGACGGCACGCGCCTCCATCATCGGCGTCATGCCGTCGACCCAGTCGATCTTCTCTTCCTTGAAGATCTGGATCATGTTGATGTCGACGAAATCGACGCCGAGCTTCTGACCCTCGACACCCGCCTGCTTCATCGCCTTCTTGATGCCGGCGGTGAACTTCTTCACCTGCGCGAGCGAAGCCGGACCCGCGGCGCCCTTGATCCAGGCGTAGGAATACTTGATGTGATCCTGCGGAATCCAGGGCGAGTGGCGCGCGATGTGCTGGCCGATGTCACCCTGCTCGAACAGCACCGGCGCGTCGTCGCCGCACAGGATCGCGTAGCGCAGACCGGGCTTGAGGCGGTTCCAGCCCGGAGTGAGCGTGCTGGTAATGTAGCGCACGTTCTCGTCGTACATGCACAGGATCGCGCCCAGGCCGTGCGCCTTCATGCGCGCGCGCGCGCGCTCCAGTCGGTACTTGCGCAGCCGGTCCCAATTGATGCGTTCCTGCCAGTCCAAGCCCACCATGCCTACGTTTGCCATCCAAGCCTCCGCTTATTCAAATGGGTACTGACGGGAATTCTACCGCGCCGCCAATCCGTTGCGTATCCCCGACTGCGAATCTAGTCGGCGATCGCGCCCGATTCCTTGACCACTTTTGCCCAGCGTACGGTTTCGCTTTCGATGAACCCGCCGAACGCCTCGGGCGACGGACTCGCCAGCACGAGCACGCCGCCGTTCGAGTAACGCTGTGCGACTTCCGGCGCGGCCATGGTCTTCAGGACGGCCGCATGCAACTTCGCCACGATCGGCGCCGGCGTGCCCGCAGGCGCAAGCAACCCCTGCCACGACGAGGCGACCATATCGTAGCCCTGCTCGACCAGGGTCGGCACCTCGGGTAACTGGGGCAGGCGGTTCTTCGTCGTCACCGCCAGCGCCCGCAGCCGCCCGCTCTTGATGTGCCCCATCGCCGAGGACATGGTCGTGAACATGACCGGGACCTGGCCGCCAATGACGTCCGCGACCGCCTGGCCGGCGCCGGCCTTGTATGGAACGTGGATCATGTCCATTCCGCCCACGATACCGCGAAACAACTCCATCTCGAGGCGGTTCATGCTCCCTGCACCGGGCGAGGCGAACGCGAGCTTGCCCTGGTTCGCCTTCACCTGCTCGATGAAGCCCCTCACCGTCTGACCGGCGAAGGAAGGATTCGCGATCAGTACATCGGGCGTGTCGGCGACGAGCGAGATCGGCGCAAAATCCTTGAGCGGCCTGACCCGGAGCGTCTTCTGAAACACGCTCGGGTTGATCGCCAGAGTTCCGACGTTGCCGAGAAACAGCGTATAGCCGTCGGGCGCCGAGTTCGCCGCGACACCCATGCCGACGTTGCCCGCCGCGCCGGCGCGGTTCTCGATCACGATTTGCTGTCCGAGCAGCTCCGAGAGCTTGGGCTGGATGATGCGCGCGACGAAGTCCGACGCCCCGCCGGGGCCGAAGGGCACGATCACATGCACCGGTTTGCTGGGATAGTCGCCTTGCGCAAGCGCTGCGCCGCCTGTCAACGCGATGATTCCCAGGGCGACACATCCCCGTATCAGACCTGAATTGAATCCCCTCATGGTGACCTCCCAGTTGAACTACCCGTAGTGACTCTCATGCGCCGGCGGCTCTCATGCTCCGCCCGTGCACGACGCTCAGTATGCCTCGTCTTCCGGGGCGAGCGGCAGCTTCACCGGTGCCCGGCGGCGCGCCGACAAATCGAGCGCCTTGGTAAGCATCAACCGGTTGTGCGCCTCCTCCACCGTCGTCGCGGGCGTCGGAACGCCGAGCGACACCCGGTTGAGCCACGATTCCGTTTCGTCGCGCATCGGTCCGCGCAACTCGCCCAGCGCCATGTCTCCCGGCGGATAACTCCCCATGAAATCGACCAGCCTGCTCTTGTCCGGCAAATAGCCCTCCGACTGCGGCGCGCTCACCGCGAGCACGATATCGCGATGCGTGTCGTCGATCGTCAGCACGCCGGTGGTTCCCACGATCCCCACTTCGAGACTGTACACCGCCGCCGGCCAGGTGACCGGCAGCGACCAGGTCATCGCCAGGTGATACACGCTGCCGTCCGAGAACATGATCATCCCGGCGGTCGAGTCGATTCCCTTCCACTCGGGCCCGAGGACCTTGTCGATCGAGCGGGCGTAGCACTCCACCGGGGTCTTTGCCTCCATCATCCACATCACGATGTCGAGTGCGTGGGTGCCCGAGATCACCATCGGCGAGATCGTCTCGGGCTTGTCGGTGCGGCGGTAGTTGTCGATCGCGACCAGCCGGTTCATGAACGCGCGCGAGGTGACGAGCGTCACGTCGCCGAGCGCACCACTTTGCACCTTCTCCTTCGCCGCGAGCCAGCGCCGGCGAAAACGTTGCGTGTAGCCGACCACCGCATCGACGCCCGCGGAACGGATCGCGTGCGCGACGCGCGCGGAGTCGGCGAGATCGGTGGCGAGCGGCTTTTCGATCAGCAGCGGAATCTTGCGCTCGAGCGCCGAAAAGATGGGGTCGACGTGCAGGTGCTCGTCGGTGGCGATGATCGCCGCATTGACCTCGGATCGGGCGAGCAGCTCGCGATGATCGGCGGTGACGAAATCGGCGCCGACCTTTTGCGCGACCAGTTTGGCGCGCTCGGGATTCTTCTCCGCAATGCCGATCCATTCGACCTGCGGATGGCGCGCGGCGACCTCGCCGCGAAACAGACCGACGCGACCCGCACCGACGATGGCGAGCCCTATGCCCTTGGCTTTACGATCACGCATCGGCTATCTCCCCGCCGCGGCACGCGGTTTCGCCGCGGGCAGCGGCAGCGTGACGATCTCATTGCGCTCCGCCGAAAGATCGGCTGCCATATAGACCTCCATCACCATGCGCGCATGTTCGGGCGTGACGAGCACCGGCTTGTCGTTCGCCACGGCATCGAGGAAATGCAGCGTTTCGGCCGCCATCGGCCCGGCGTAGGCATGCTCGACCGGTTCGCCCGGCATCGACGACATCGGCAACTGCATGCCCTGGCGCATCGTATTCAGCACCACGTCGCGATGACTGTCGTCGAGAAACACCGAGCCATCGCTGCCGATCATCTCGATCCAGGTCGTGCACGCGTTTGGATAACCGGGCGGCAGGCTCCAGCCGCCGCCGACCACGAACGAGGCTCCGTTATCGAGCGTCACCGTGATCCACTGGTTGTCGGGCACATCGCCGCCGCTCGCCTCGCGCATCGCGCCGTAGTTGATCTGCGAGTACACGCGCACCGGTTTCGCGGGCTCGAAACACCAGAGCAGGAAGTCCAGATCGTGGGTGCATTCCATCGCTGCGGGCGAAAGCTTGGTGCGACCGGATATCTTCTTGCCGAGACTCCGCGTCAGGTGGCGGCTCACCAGCGCGCTCACCGGCCTGCCGATCGCGCCCTCGCGAATCGACTTGCGCACATAAGCGTACTTGGCGTTGAAGCGTTGCGAGTAGCCGATCGTGAATTTGAGGTGGTTTCGCTTGGCGATCGCGAGCAGTTCGTCGGCCTGCGCGAGTTCCATCGCGATCGGTTTTTCCAGAAAGACGTGTTTGCCCGCGAGCAGGCACTCGCGCGCCATCGGATAATGGGTGTCCTCGGGAGTCGCCGAGATGTAGACCGCGGCGATCGAACCATGGCGAGAAATCGCATGCCAGTCCTCGGTCGCAGTCGCCGCGCCGGTGGCCTTCGCGACCTCATCGAGCCGGTCCGGGCGGATCTCGGCGATATGCAGCGCCTTCACGAGCGCCTGTCTGGCCAGCGTCTCGGCGCGAATACCGCCGCACCAGCCGGTCCCGATTACCCCCACCTCGACTTGTCGCATGGCAACTTGCTGCACGGTTCGTCTCACCCTCAAGAGCGGAAGCGGTCAATGTACCGGCGCGCTATGATTCGGACCAACACCATTTATTGATTCGTGTCATGCTGATTCTGCATATCTGCCGAAGGGCCTTATGGACCTGCGCGCGCTGAAGTGCTTCGTCTGGGTCGCCGACCTGGGCAGCATCACGCGCGCGGCGACCGAACTCGGCATCGTGCAGCCGGCGCTGAGCCGCCATATCCAGCGCGTCGAGGGCGAATTGGGTACGCCGCTCTTCACGCGCCTGCCGCGCGGCGTGCAGCTCACGCCGGCGGGGCGCCAGTTTCTCGAGCATGCGCGGCGCATCCTGCGCGAAGTGGAGCGTGCGAAGAGCGAGCTGAAGGTGAGGCCCGCCGCGGTGAAGGGCCGTGTCGCGCTGGGCCTGTCGCCGACCATCGCACCGGTGATCGCGCCGGGCTGCCTCGAGCGGGCGCGACGCTACCTGCCCGATGTGATTCTGCGCGTCGTCGAGGGATTCAGTCCGATCCTGCAGGACCACCTGATTGCCGGCCAGCTCGATCTCGCGCTGCTCACCAATCCGTCGGCCAGCGCGATGCTGCGCTTCGTGCCGCTCGTCTCGGAGCCGATCGTCGTCGTCAGCCCGCCCGGCGCGCGCCGTTTCTACACCCTGGATGATCTGTGCCGCGAACCGGTCACCGTCACCTCCGGCATCCGTGCAATGGTCGAGGACCAGATCCGCAAGCACGGCAGGCGCCTTGAAATCGCCGTCGAGATCGACTCGATCGAAGCGATCCGCAGACTGCTGCTGCGCGAGAGCGCGATCACGCTGGTGCCGGTATCGGCCTTCCGCGACGAACTCGACGCGGGACACCTCGACGCGCTGCCGATCGTCGACGCGAACGTGCACCGGCTGCTGGTGCTCGCGACGCGTGCCGCGGGCAAACCGCCGGCCGCGCTCGATCAGGTTGCGGAGATCGTGACCCAGGAAGTGAATGCGCTCAGCGAACAGGGCGCGTTCAGCCTCGCGCCGGAGTGGGGAAGCACACGCAAGGACGGCGGGCGAAGCCTGCCGCGCCGTGGGACGAAGCGGCCGGCTTAACGCGTTGCGGCGATCCGGGCGTCGCGCCGGTTTCGCTATGTCTGCATCTCGCCATCTTCGTCATTGGCGCTTCGCCGGTATCACCGGCAGCAGCAAATACGAAGCCCGGCTACCACCGCAGAAAAGGGTGTTGGTGCCGGTATTGTAGTCGGCCGAATAATGCGTATACGGCGCGCTGCCCACGCCGTCGCGCGGCTGGATATCCAGGCGTATACGGTGGCCCCTCCTGAACACCATCGAGGTCGGCCAGATCTCGACCTCGACCCTCACCGGCTCTCCGGGCTTGAGCCACTGGCGCTGCGCGTGCGCGTGATACGGTCGGTAGGGCAGCGACAGTTCGGTATCGAGCCCGCGCTGCGACGCGCGCAGCCAACCCTTGGCAACCGGCACCGGCTGGCTCTGCTGACCCAGTTCGAACACCTCCTCGCCGTCGGGATCGAAATTGCGCAGCGTGGCAAAGAGATCCATGTCCTCGGTCGTGCTCGCGACCCACGCAACGAGCACGAGCGGACCGGTCACTTCGGTGTCCTCTGCCAGCGGCGCGGTCTGGAACGAGGCGCCCATGCGCGGCAGGCTGCCGGCGAGCGCGGTGGATGTCCACGAGGCCGAGGCGACCCCCGCCTTGGTCATGCCGCTCGCCGAATAGGAAAGCGATGCGGATTTGCGCGGTGCCTCGATGACGAGCGCGCCGGCGGTTTCGTCCTTGCCGCTGTGCAGATAGAACTTGGTCCAGCGCGTGCGGCGCAGCGGCCATTCCTTCTCGTGACGCCACTCCGAATTGCCATGACCGCCCTTGCGGACAAGGAGTTTCACCGGCGGCTCGCGCAAGAGCCCGTTGTCGATCCCCTTCAGCCAGTAATCGAAGAAGCGCAACTGGTCGGCGCGCCCTTCCTCCGAATAGAAAGGGTGGTAGTGCGTGCCGGCGTGGATGCGCAACCTCTTGTGTCGCGACGCGGCGCGTCCGAACGCCTCCGTATTGCCGCGCAGGTGCAGACCCATGCCGCTCCAGTTGCCGGCGCTGTAAAAGGGAATCTCGATCTTGTCCCACTGCGCACGCCGGCCGTGGTACCACTCGCCGTCGAGATTGTTGCGCATGTACTCCCAGACCCAGGGCTTGCCGAACGAATCGGGCGCGCTCGCCTGTGGCTTGCCAAGCAGGTGATGCGCCATGTGGTTGTTGTACCAGTTGACGACGAAGCCGAATGAGAAAATTCCGCCGTGGTAGCCGAAATCGCGATACATGTCGGCCGCACCTTCCCAGGGGATCATCGCCACAAGCGAGGGCGGCCTGAGATTTGCGACCAGCCATTGCACCATCGCGAAATACGACACCCCGCTCGTTCCGACCCGACCGCTGCTCCACGGCTGCCGCGCGGCCCACTCGATACCGTCGTAATAGTCGCGCGCTTCGGCGGGCGACCAGGGATCGGCAAGACCGGGGGACTTGCCCGAACCGCGCCCGTCGATCCGCACCAGCGCATAGCCACGCGGCACCCACCACAGCGGGTTGGGCGTCTCCCAGTTCATGTACCGGTTGGGCGCCTCCTCGAGATCGGGCGGCGGAACCCAGAGCTTGTCCTTCTGGTACGAGCTGAGATTGACGATGACGGGAAATCGCCCGCCCGACTTCGGGCGAAACACATCCGCCTTCAGCCGTGCGCCGTCGCGCATCGTGATCTCGACGTCCTTATGGACGACGAGATCGTAGCGCGGCCGCGAACCGCGCCCGGTCGATCCTGGCATGCGAACGTCCTATTCGGCCTTGATCTTGTTATCTTGAATGAACTCGCCCCACGCGCGCGTTTCTTTCTGCACGAGGTCGCGGAAGTCGGCGGGCGACTTCGACAATGCGACGCTGAGCATCTGGCGCGCGAGCATTTCCTTCATCTCGGGGCGCGAAAGGATCTTGGAACTCGCCTCGAAGAGCTTGTCGATCACTTCCGGGGGGGTCCCGGCGGGCGCGAAAAGCCCCTGCCAGGCGTTGGTACCGATGCCCGCAAAACTCTGTTCAGCCATTGTCGCAACACCCGGTATTTCGGCGAGTTGCGCCGGGGCGGTCGTCGCGATCGCACGTATTCTTCCCGACCTGATGTGCGCGATCGTCGATGAGAGGTTGATGAAGGCAAGCTGCGTCTCGCCGGACATCAGCGAGGGCACCATCTGTCCCGCTCCGCCCTTGTAGGGCACGTGCGTCATATCGACCCGGGCGGTCTTGAGCAGTCTCAGCATGTCGAGGTGCGGATACGAGCCGACACCGGCCGAGGCGTAGTTCAGTTTGCCCGGGTTCTTGCGCGCGTAGTCGATCGCCTCGGCCACGTTCTTCACGGCGAATGACGGCGTGACGGCCAGGATGTGGGGAATCTCCACCAGCTTGGTGATGCCGATCAGGTCGCGCGAGGGCTTGATGTGCAGCACATGGGCAAACATGCTTTCGTTGATCGCATTGGTGGTCACATTGCCAACCAGCAGGGTATAGCCGTCGGGCGCCGCCTTGGCGCTCGCCTCGAGCGCGAGGTTGCCCGATGCGCCCGGACGGTTCTCGACCACGAAGGGCTGTTCCAGGGTCTCGGTCAGACGCGTCGCGAGGTGGCGCGCGATGATGTCGGTCGCACCACCCGGCCCGTAGGGGACGAGCACCTTGACCACCTTGGCGGGGTATTGCTGCGCCGCGGCGGGCGGGGCCTGCCACGCCAGCGCGACGAATACGCCTGCGCACGCGATACTTCCCGCGCTGCGCAGCACTGCAAAGATACTCCTCGAACGGCAGGCGGCAATGTCAGTCATGCTTCCTCCTCGTGTGCCGGCACGCCTCGTGTGGCAAGGCCTGCGCGGCGATGGGCCCCGATCCAGGGCAATGGTCAGCGCACTTTTCTTCCATGATAGCGTTGCATCGCGCACGCACAAATGCCGGGTATGAATCCCAGCCATAGAAATTCGGCATCGCACGATCGGCCCGCGCGCCGGTCAGGTTGTCGGTCATTTGTGCGCTCCGCTCGCCGCGGCTACCATCTCGCACCCCAACCGGGACCGCGGCGCGCCATCCAGCCGGCGCGCCACCGATCGAAACGTCTGCAGCCCCCAGGAGCGAAACGATGACCCATAGCAGCCACGACAAGTCCGCCCCCCCCCCAGCGCGGCAGGCGCGCGGCAAGCTTGCCGTCGACATTCACGCCCACTGGTATCCGGCCGAGTGGTTGAAGCTGTTCGAAAAGGAAGGCGCCAGGGAAGCCGCCCGGCTCGAGCGCAACGGGTCGCGCTACACGATCAAGACGGCGCGAATCAGCAACGCCTTCGATGAAGAATTCGTCGACGTGCAGTTGCGCCTGGCGGCGATGGACCGCCAGGGCGTGCGCGTGCAGGCGCTGTCGCTGACCACTCCGATGGTGAACTGGGCCTCACCCGCACTCGGGCTCGCGCTCGCACAGGCCTTCAACGACACCGCAAACGCACTGCACGCCCGCCATCCGGACCGGTTCGTCGGACTTGCCGCGCTGCCCATGCAGGCACCCGAACTCGCGCTCAGGGAACTCGAGCGCGCAGCCAAGCTGCCGGGGCTGCGCGGCCTGTACCTGGCGACGAACGTCAACGGTGACAATCTGGACGAGCGCCGCTTCTGGGACATCTATGCGAAGGCCGAGGAACTCGGCTGGACCGTCTTCCTGCACCCGATGGACACCATCGGACCCGAGCGGACTGCGCGCTATCACCTGAAGAACCTTCTCGGGAATCCCTACGACACGGGCGTCGCGGCGGCTTCGCTCATCTTCGGCGGTGTGCTCGACGAGTTCCCGAAACTGGAGGTGAATCTGCCGCACGCCGGCGGTGCGTTTCCCGGCTTGATCGGCCGACTCGACCACGGCACCCGGGTCCGTGCCGAGTTGAAGCACATGAAGAAGCTGCCGAGCGAGTATCTCAGGCGATTCACCTACGACACCATCGGTCACGACGACCGGATCAATCTCAATCTGATCCGGCTGGTGGGCGCCGATCGCGTCGTGCTGGGAAGCGACTACTGCTTCGATATGGGACTGGTGGATCCGGTGGG
>Ga0224495_10002822_pt1 | contig 11055 bp, 7 predicted proteins | sample SF_Jul11_sed_USG_FD_168128 | JGI IMG/M metagenome (GOLD analysis project Ga0224495, IMG submission 168128) | Sediment microbial communities from San Francisco Bay, California, United States - SF_Jul11_sed_USGS_4_1 | ecosystem: Environmental > Aquatic > Marine > Sediment | place: USA: California...
GGCAGGAATAAAAACAGTGCACTATGTCAGCCCCTCTGTATGGGCCTGGCGGCGGTATCGCATTCATAAAATACGCTCGGCTGTGGATAGAATGCTCACGCTATTTCCCTTCGAGGCCGAATTTTATCAAAATGCGCATGTACCCGTAACGTATGTGGGGCACCCGATGGCGGATCATATTCCTCTTCAAGTAGACAGGGTGGCTGCTCGGGCGACGCTTGGCTTGCCCAATTCCGAGATCATTGCGTTGTTGCCGGGGAGTCGCATGAGTGAGGTAAAGCACCTCGCGCCAATCATGCTTGCGACGGCGTATTGGTGCCAACAACACAGGCCAGGGTTACATTTTGTCGTGCCGTTTGCGAACGCAGTGACGCGTGAATTTTTTGAAAAGTTGCTAGCACAACAATCACAGCCTTTACCGATAACGTTGGTGGACCGGCAGTCCCAAACGGCCATGGTGGCGGCGGACGTCGTGATATTGGCGTCAGGCACTGCGACGCTGGAAACAGCATTGTTGAAAAGGCCCATGGTGGTGACTTATAAAATGGGTAGAATAAGTTTTTGGATTTATAAATCACTGGTGAAGGTCGCATATGTGGCATTGCCAAATTTGTTAGCGGGCCGCGCGTTAGTGCCAGAATTGTTACAGGATGCGGCGACGCCTGAAGCCTTGGGTAGCGCAGCACTGGACTATCTAAAAGATCCGACACGATTGCAGGCAGTAGTTAACGAATTCGAGCAGATTCATCGGCAATTGCGTTGCAACGCCGATAAAACCGCCGCGCAAGCCGTGGCACAGTTGATGGGTAATTGATAAGCATGCAAGAAATTGTTATTCCGTCGCATATTTGCATCGCAGGTGTGGATGAAGTAGGGCGTGGCCCGTTGGCGGGACCGGTCTTGACGGCTGCAGTGATATTAGACCCCATGCGACCGATCCATGGGTTGGCGGACTCTAAAAAATTGACTGAAAAACAACGTGAACGCCTGGCGGAGCTGATAAAAGAGAACGCGTTGGCATGGGCGTTGGGCCGCGCGGAAGCGGAGGAGATAGATAACATCAACATTTTACGCGCCACGCTGCTGGCGATGCGCCGCGCCGTGGAGGGTCTGGTGATGCAGCCACAGGTTGTATATGTAGATGGCAATCGCTGCCCGGAACTTTCGCTGCCTTGTGTTGCCGTGGTCAAGGGAGACGCAAAAGTGGCGGCCATCAGTGCCGCGTCTATTATAGCGAAGGTGACACGCGATCATGAAATGCAGGCGTTAGATCGCCACTTCCCTGGTTATGGATTCGCAAAACATAAAGGATACGGTACCGCGCAACATCTGGCGGCATTGCATACATTGGGTGTTTGTGAAATACATCGTCGATCCTTTGAGCCTGTGAAATCGATGTTAAATTCGGTTGTCACTGAATAGCGCATCATCTTGTCTGCAATTGCCTGCGTTGTATCGCAGATGCAAGTATGGAGTAAAGACATGAACCAATTTGTTCACCTACGCGTGCATACGGAATATTCCCTGGTGGATGGTTTGGTGCGCATCAAAAAACTGATGAAGTCTGTCGCTTCGACGGGGATGCCTGCCGTGGCCTTATCAGATCAATCAAATATGTTCGGCATGGTGAAATTCTATAAGAACGCTCTGGGGGCGGGTGTCAAACCCCTCATTGGCGTGGATTTGTGGATCAGTCATGAGGACGAGCCTCAACAGTTGTATCGCTTACTGCTGTTGTGCCAGAACGCGCAAGGTTACAAATCGCTAACGCAATTGGTGTCGCGGACATATACCGAGGGGCAGCAGCGCGGTTATCCGGTACTCAACACCAGTTGGTTAAATGGCAACACAGACGGGCTAATCGCGCTGTCAAGCGCCCGCATGGGCGATATCGGAACGGCATTGTTGGCGGGCAACCCGCACGCGGCAGAAGCCTATCTTAATCGTTGGTTAGCGTGGTTTCCCCAGCGATTTTACATAGAGGTGCAGCGCACAGGACGCGATCGCGAAGAAGAATACATCGCATTGGCGGTACCGTTGGCGGCACATCGCGGAGTGCCGGTGGTGGCGACGAATGATGTCGTATTTATCGATGCTCAGGACTTTGATGCTCACGAGGCGCGTGTTTGTATACACGAAGGGCGCACGCTGGACGATCCACGGCGCATCAAGAATTATTCCTCTCAACAATATCTACGCTCCCCGGATGAAATGGCGGAGGTGTTTGCGGATTTACCAGAGGCGTTGATAAACAGCGTAGAGATCGCCAAACGTTGTAACTTGGAAATGTCGCTGGGTAAGAATTATTTGCCTGAGTTTCCAGTGCCTGAAGGCATGAATGTAGACAGTTATTTTCGTGCACAAGCGCAACGCGGTTTGGAAGAGCGATTGGATGTGTTGTTCGATCGTCAAAAAGAGAAATTTCATGAATTGCGCAAGCAATATGATGAACGTCTGGTGCTGGAAATGGACGTCATCATCAAGATGGGATTTACAGGCTACTTTTTAATTGTCGCGGATTTTATTCAATGGGCAAAACAAAACGGAATTCCGGTAGGACCTGGGCGCGGTTCGGGCGCCGGTTCTTTGGTGGCTTACGCATTGACCATCACAGATTTAGATCCTATTAAATATGACCTGCTGTTCGAGCGATTTTTAAACCCAGAACGTGTTTCCATGCCGGATTTTGACGTCGATTTCTGCATGGAAAAACGCGATCGTGTGATCGAGTATGTGTCGCATAAATATGGGCGCGAAAAGGTCTCACAGATCATCACCTACGGCTCAATGGCTGCAAAAGCTGTGGTGCGAGATTGCGGTCGCGTCCTAGGTTATCCCTACGGATTTGTAGATCAGATCGCTAAGCTGATCCCGATGGAGTTGGGCATTACGCTGGAAAAGGCGATCGAAGAGCCGCAATTCAAAGAGCGCTTTGAAAAAGAAGAAGACGTGCGCACCGTCGTTGAATTGGCGATGAAACTGGAAGGTCTCACCCGCAATGCAGGTAAACACGCCGGTGGTGTCGTCATCGCGCCATCGCAACTGACCGATTTCACGCCGCTCTATTGTGAAGCGGGCGGCGGTAGCTTGGTCACGCAATTGGATAAGGACGATGTTGAATCCGTTGGTTTGGTCAAGTTTGACTTCTTAGGCCTGCGCACACTTACGATCATCGACTGGGCGATCAAGGAGATTAATTTCGTTTTAGGCCAGCGCGGCGAGCCTCCGATGGACATCACGCGCATCCCCTTGGATGACAAGCGCGCGTTTGATCTATTGAAGGCGTGTGACACGACGGCGGTGTTCCAGTTGGAATCCCGTGGCATGAAGGATTTGATTAAACGCCTGCAACCCGATTGTTTTGAAGACATCGTGGCGTTGGTCGCGTTATTTCGGCCAGGCCCATTGCAGTCGGGCATGGTGGATGATTTTATCAATCGCAAACACGGGCGCGCACGCGTGGAGTATCCGCACCCTGCGTTGGAACCGATATTAAAACCCACCTACGGCGTTATCCTGTATCAAGAGCAGGTGATGCAGATCGCGCAGGTGTTGGCGGGCTACACGTTAGGTGGCGCCGATTTACTGCGGCGCGCCATGGGTAAGAAAAAGCCGGAGGAAATGGCAAAACAACGTGAGATTTTCACCGAAGGCGCGCTGGCGAATGGCGTAACGGCCGCCACGGCGACCTATATTTTCGACTTGATGGAGAAATTCGCAGGTTACGGTTTCAACAAATCGCACTCCGCAGCCTACGCGTTGGTGTCTTATCAAACAGCGTGGTTGAAAGCGTATTTTCCTGCCGCGTTTATGGCGGCAGTATTGTCAGCGGACATGGACAATACCGACAAAGTGGTTACATTGATTGATGAATGCGCGCGCATGAAATTGAAATTGTTACCTCCGCGTGTAAATGTTTGTGAATACATGTTTCGCGCCAAAGATGAAAACACCCTATATTATGGTTTGGGTGCGATAAAAGGCCTGGGTCTTGCCGCAGTGGAAGCAATATTGGAGGAACGCAAACAGGGAGGTAGCTTTAATAATTTATTTGAATTTAGTCAGCGTATCGATTTGAAAAAACTCAATCGCAGGACGATGGAAACATTGGTGCGTTCCGGCGCATTAGATGAATTAGGCCCTGGGCGCGCAACGTTGATGCATGCCCTGTCCACCGCATTGCAGCGCGCCGAGCAACGCATGCGCGATCAAACTACCGGGCAAAATGACTTATTTGGAACGGAATTGCCCGGTCTCGCGCTGGATACAGAAAGCGTATATGAAAAAGTAGAAGATTGGCCTGAAAGCCAGCGTTTAGAAGGAGAGAAAGAGACCTTAGGATTGTATTTGAGCGGTCACCCGATAGAACGCTATCAAAGCGAACTCAAACATATCATAAGTAGTCGAATAGTAGACTTGCGGCCGACATTGAATCAAGCCGTCATTGTGGCAGGCCTGATCGTCGGTTTGCGCACTATGAAAACCAAGCGCGGCGATCGCATGGCGTTTGTGACCCTGGATGATCGTAGTGGTCGCGTTGAATTGGCGATCTTCGCGGATATCTACCTCAAATACCGCGACCTCATCGTAGACGATAAATTATTGATCGTGGAGGGTGAGGTGAACGTAGACGAGTATTCCGGCGGATTTCGTATGAGCGCGAAGGCCGTTTTCGATATTGATCAGGCGCGGCAAAAGTATGCTAAACGATTGGTAATCGCGTTGGACAAAAAGAATAGCGCTCTGATCTCGCATTTAGTCGATACGTTAGGCCCCTATCGTAATGGTGGTTGCCCGATTTGCGTGGAATATGCGTCAGACGGCGCGGCCGCGCGCTTGGTGTTAGGTGACGCGTGGCGTATAAAGCCTACGGACGAATTGTTGCATCGATTGCAGCGACTGCAGGGCGTGCAAGGCCTGCGCTTGGACTATGATCGTTAAGACGGTTATAATTACCGCTGAAGTTTGTAGGCCTAAGGAGTGGTGGGCGGGTTGGCACGTGGCGCGCACTGTGTGAATGCGGCGCGCGGGCCTACGATTAGGCCTAGGTTTCAATGATTGGATTGCCGTGAGGATGATTTATGAATCTGAATTTTCTTGAATTTGAACGTCCTATCGCGGAGTTAGAGGCAAAGATAGAAGAGTTGCGTTATGTAGGCAGCGATGCGGAGATCAACCTTTCGGAGGAGATCCACCGTTTGGAGCAAAAGGGTCAAACGCTGATGAAAACCCTTTATTCCTCGCTCACCGCCTGGCAAATTTCACAGTTGGCGCGTCATCCTCAACGACCCTACACACTAGATTATATAGAACGTATCTTTACCGAGTTCGAAGAGTTGCATGGCGACCGTACCTACGCTGACGATCCCGCGATTGTCTCTGGTATCGCCCGTTTGGAAGGGCGGCCGGTGGCAGTGATCGGCCAACAAAAGGGCCGTGATACGAAAGAAAAAATCCGCCGTAACTTCGGCATGCCACGTCCGGAAGGTTACCGTAAGGCCTTGAGAATTATGGAAATGGCAGAGCGCTTTAAGATGCCTGTGATCACCTTTATTGATACGCCCGGCGCCTATCCGGGGGTGGGGGCAGAGGAGCGTGGGCAGAGCGAGGCCATTGCGCGAAATTTGCAGGTGATGGCGGAACTGCGTACCCCGATTATTTGTACCGTGATTGGCGAAGGCGGCTCCGGCGGCGCGCTGGCGATAGGGGTGGGTGACCGCATCATGATGTTGCAATACAGCACCTATTCAGTCATTTCGCCTGAAGGCTGCGCGTCGATATTATGGAAAAGTGCAGACAAGGCCAGCGAGGCCGCAGAGGTGATGGGTATCACGGCGGAGCGTTTGAAGTCGCTGGGCCTGATCGACCAAATCATAGAAGAGCCGTTGGGTTCCGCCTACCGTGATATTGACCGCACCGCAGAGAATATCCGCGTTGCATTAAATGAGGGCCTTGAACGTCTCTCCGCAATGAGTTTAGATAAGTTACTAGATGCTCGCTATAAGCGATTGATGCAATTCGGAAATTACAAATCCAACGGCTAACAAAAGGGGTGGAAAACCAATCCCACAAAGGCGCCCCATACGACCCTGGTGTGCTAGCGCAAGTCTTTGAAAATCTAATTGAAAATCAGTTGGCTCCGGCGCCCACGCGGCTCTGTATCGCCTACAGTGGTGGGCTAGACACCCGCGTGCTGTTGCATAGCATACATAGAATCAAAGACTTACAGTCTAGTCTGAATGTCAATATTCTGGCGTTTCACGTGAATCATGGATTGTCAAGCCTTGCCGATCTTTGGGAGCGCGAGTGCCAGCGAACCTGCACAGAATCAGGGTTCGCGTTTGAAGCTATCCGTGTACAGATTCCTTCGGGGCCAGGGCTGAGCGTGGAAGAACAGGCGCGCGTAGCACGGTATGCCGCGTTACGGGCGCGTGTGCAAAAGGGCGATTGGTGGATCACCGCCCACCACCAAGACGATCAAGTGGAAACGCTATTGTTACAATTATTGCGAGGCGCTGGGGTACGTGGCTTGTCGGCAATGCCGCTCGTCCAGGCGTTCGGCGAGGCCAGTTTGATACGCCCCCTGTTACAAATGCCGCGCTCCGCGTTATATGCCTATGCGCAACAGCAAGGCTTGCTGTGGATAAACGATCCCAGCAATGAAGACCAACGCTATGCGCGTAATTACGTTCGCCATAGTGTCGTCCCCGTTATCGCGGCGCGTTGGCCAAGCTACGGTACTACGTTACAACGCAGTGCCGCACTGGCGGCAGACGCCGCTGCGCTCGCGGAAGATCTGGCAGAGATAGATTTCGAACAGTGTTCCACAAGCGATGTCGGCCAATTGCATGTGCCGTCTTTGGTCGCGCTGCCACCCCACCGATTGCGCAATCTGCTCGCCTATTGGCCGCGCCGTTTAGGTTTGCCGACACCCTACCGTACCCATATCGACCACATCATCGCGCAAATGTTACACGCTGCGAACGACGCGTGTCCGCTGGTGACATGGCCAGGCGTAGAAGTGCGGCGGTACACCCAACACCTCTATATGCAGCGGCCCCTGGCCCCTGCGCCACCCGCAGACTGGCAGGTTGTGTGGGACGGATTGTCTATGTTGGAAACATCGACGACATCGGTACTTTAGTGCGTCACGCGCTGGGGATGGGCGTTAGTCTAGCGCGGTTACAGCAAGGCGCGTTGACCGTGCGGGTGCGTCGTGGAGGGGAGGTCATGCAGCTTTTGAATCGTCGCGGGCATCACCCACTAAAACATCTTTTTCAGGAGGCACGCATCCCACCTTGGCTGCGCCAGCGGCTACCCTTGGTCTTCCAAGGCGAGACGTTGGTGTTTGTTCCCGGCATTGGTGTCGCCGAGGGATGTGCGGCGAAGGCAGGTGAACCAGGCGTCACGTGGGAATGGTCATCCCTCAACGCAAGGGGAGGTCTACCTGAAAAGTGAATAACATGGGTAAATTCCGCGTTGAGGAAAAACGCCTAATCTGGTAAGGTGTACCGGGTTTTATAGAGTCTACATCGATACTTCCATGGTCAAGTATATCTTCGTCACCGGTGGCGTGGTTTCCTCTTTGGGTAAGGGCATCGCGTCGGCCTCGCTTGCTGCGTTGCTAGAGTCTCGTGGTCTCAAAGTCACGTTGCTTAAACTGGACCCCTACATTAACGTAGACCCTGGCACTATGAGCCCTTTCCAACACGGCGAGGTGTTCGTCACGCAAGACGGTGCAGAGACCGATCTAGATCTCGGCCACTATGAACGCTTTGTGCGTACGACGATGACCAAAAAGAACAACTTCACGACTGGCCGCATCTATGAAAACGTCATCGGCAAAGAGCGTCGTGGTGAATATCTGGGCGCGACGGTGCAGGTCATCCCACACGTCACCGACGAGATCAAGGCGAATATTAGAGCAGGCGCCGCAGGTTATGATGTGGCGTTGGTTGAAATCGGCGGCACGGTCGGCGACATAGAATCGCTACCGTTCCTAGAGGCGATCCGCCAAATGGGTACTGAACTCGGGCGGCGTGATGCTTTATATATGCACCTTACGTTATTGCCCTATGTCGTGACGGCGGGTGAATTAAAGACCAAGCCCACCCAGCATTCCGTAAAAGAATTGCGTAGTATTGGTATCCAGCCTGACATCTTGCTCTGCCGCGCGTCACGCAGTTTGGGTGAAGATGAGCGAAAAAAAATCGCGCTGTTTACCAACGTGCGCGCCGAAGGCGTTTTCTCCGCACCGGATGTGGACAGCATTTACAAAGTACCGCTGGTGCTGCATGATCAGGGCCTGGACGATGTCGTTGTGGAGATGCTGGGATTAACCCCGCCCCCCGCAAACCTTTCAGAATGGGAAACGGTGATTGATGCGTTAACGCATCCACAGCAGACTGTCAATGTGGCGATGGTCGGTAAATATATGCACTTGACGGAGTCTTATAAATCCTTGTCTGAGGCGTTGATACATGCCGGCATACAGACCCGTACAAAAGTAAATATCGTATACATCGACTCGGAAGATATCGAGCGTAACGGTACCGACGTCTTAAAAGGCGTAGATGCGATTTTGGTACCCGGCGGGTTCGGCGAGCGCGGCATAGAAGGCAAGATTCGTACAGTAAATTATGCGCGTACCCATAAAATCCCGTATCTAGGCATTTGTCTGGGTATGCAGGTCGCCGTGATCGAATATGCGCGCAATGTTGCAGGGCTGGTGGATGCCAATAGCACAGAATTCGCGCCACAAACGAAGTACCCCGTCATTGCAATGATTACCGAATGGATGACCCGCGAGGGGACAAAAGAAACACGTACAAAAGAGACCCATCTTGGTGGCACCATGCGACTGGGCGGGCAAGAATGCCAGTTGGTGCAAGGCACTCGTATACGTCAGTTGTATGGTAAGGACGTAATCAGCGAAAGGCATCGACATCGGTATGAATTTAATAATCTTTATCGTGATGCATTGACGCAGTCAGGTTTGGTCATATCCGGTTACTCACTGGATGGCAAGCTCGTGGAGACCATAGAGATTGCGGACCACCCATGGTTCGTCGCCTGCCAATTCCATCCGGAATTCACCTCCACTCCGCGTGACGGCCATCCCTTGTTCACGCAGTTTGTTGTGGCGGCAAATGCGCACCATGCGGGTAAACCCCATTAGCAGGCGCCTTGTAACGGGGTGGTATTTGCATGTGCTATGAGACTGCCAATGTCGGCGACTGAGGAGATGTAATATGGAGCTGTGCGGCCACTCGGTAGGCTTAAACAGGCCCTTGTTTTTAATTGCGGGTCCGTGCGTTATAGAGAGTTTACAGTTGGCGTTGGATACCGCCGGTGCGCTAAAAGATGTATGCGCAGGTTTGGCGATTCCTTTTATTTACAAATCGTCGTTCGATAAAGCCAACCGTTCGTCGGCGTCGAGCTTTCGCGGGCCGGGCATGGCGGAAGGACTAAAAATTCTAGAGCAGGTAAAGCGTCAAATCGGTGTCCCGGTATTGACCGACGTGCATGAAGATACGCCGTTGGACGAGGTTGCGGCGGTTGTAGACGTGTTGCAAACACCGGCGTTTTTGTGCCGACAAACGAATTTCATTCAAAATGTTGCGAAGCAAGGCCTGCCGGTCAACATTAAAAAAGGTCAATTCCTCGCGCCTTGGGACATGAAAAATGTCGTCGACAAGGCGCGCGCGACCGGTAATCAACAAATATTAGTATGCGAACGCGGTGTCTCCTTCGGGTATAATAACCTGGTATCGGATATGCGCGCACTGGCGGTGATGCGCGATACGGGTTGTCCGGTGGTCTTCGACGCGACCCATTCTGTGCAATTGCCCGGAGGTCAAGGCGATCGCTCAGGCGGCCAACGCGAGCACGTGCCGGTCTTGGCGCGCGCTGCAGTGGCGGCTGGAGTCAGCGGGTTGTTTATGGAAACCCACCCCAATCCGGCAAAGGCCTTGAGTGACGGGCCTAACGCGTGGCCGTTGCAACAAATGGCCGAGCTCTTGGCGGTGTTAAAAGAAATAGACGCGGTAGTCAAGGCACGGCCTTGGGCAGAAGCGAGTGCGATGAAATAATTTGTTACAGAATACGTCTTTGACACGATAATCTAGATCAAAATACGCAGAGACGTTTTTGTGAGGGTTCAATTTAATGTTTAGAGAGACTGCGAGTAATGAGTAAGATCGTTGATGTAAGGGCAAGAGAAATTATTGATTCGCGTGGCTATCCGACGGTGGAAGCGGATGTTATCGTTGAAGGCGGGATAATCGGCCGTGCGGCCGTGCCGTCGGGTGCCTCGACGGGCTCGCGCGAGGCGTTGGAACTGCGTGACGGTGACATGCGCCGGTTTGGTGGTAAGGGCGTGATGAATGCCGTGACAAATGTTAATTCTTCCATTCGCGCAGCCATCGTCGGGCAAAATGTCAACGCGCAATCGGTTATCGACAAAATTATGATCGATATCGACGGCACGCCAAATAAAGGTCGCTTAGGCGCAAACGCGATTTTGGCGGTATCATTGGCCTTGGCGCGTGCAGCGGCGCAGGCGGCTAGCGTGCCTTTGTATCGTTATTTAGGAACAGCGCAGGAATATGTCATGCCGATGCCGATGATGAATATCATCAATGGCGGCGCGCATGCGGATAATAATATCGATGTGCAAGAATTTATGATCTTACCCGTCGGCGCGCCGACCTTCCGAGAAGCGGTGCGTTATGGCGCAGAGGTGTTTCACGCGCTGAAGAAGGTGTTGCAGGCCAAAGGATTGAACACCGCCGTTGGTGATGAAGGCGGCTTTGCGCCCGATCTGAAATCGAACGAAGAGGCGATCCAAGTTATTTTGGAAAGTATAGAAAAGGCCGGTTACCGCGCGGGCGAAGATATCTATTTGGGCGTTGATGTCGCAAGTTCTGAATTTTATCGTGACGGCAAATATCATCTTGAGTCGGAAGGCAAAATACTCTCCAGCGCTGAATTCGGTGATTACTTGGAGAATTGGGTCAACAAGTATCCTATCCTGTCTATCGAAGACGGCATGGC
>Ga0224495_10002823_pt1 | contig 11055 bp, 8 predicted proteins | sample SF_Jul11_sed_USG_FD_168128 | JGI IMG/M metagenome (GOLD analysis project Ga0224495, IMG submission 168128) | Sediment microbial communities from San Francisco Bay, California, United States - SF_Jul11_sed_USGS_4_1 | ecosystem: Environmental > Aquatic > Marine > Sediment | place: USA: California...
GATAAATCAGTGAACATAATACACCACTCTTCACCAAAGAGATCCCAGATTCTTTTATCAATTATTTCTTTATTAGCACCTGGTTTTAAGCGTTCTGCTATAAGATTTTCTAATCTATCGCTAGAGGCTCTAGTTGTAATAGATTTTATATGACTCATTTTAAAGCACCCTAAATTAATTTATTTTAATTATAGTGTATAAATTTAAAAATTGCAAGTAAAAATAAAAAAGTTTAGAATGAAATAATTTAAACAAAAGATTATAAAAATGTGTACAGCATAAAATTATATTTTTATTGTTAGATTAATTTACAAAGTGTTAATATTTAAAGGTTTTTACAATTTTAATTTGTTAATTTTGAGGTATTTTATGCTAATAAAAAATTATCCTTATTATTTAGCCAATAAGCCTTTAACACCAAATCAAGATCTTGAAGTTACTGATAAATATACAGGAAAACCTGCATTTCGTGTTGCACTGGCAGATGCAAAATCAATTGACATAGCAATCTCTAACGCAGTGAATGCAGATGAACCTATGCGGAAAATGCCGTCTTATAAACGTCAAGAAATATTATATCACTGTGTTAAGCGTTTCACAGAACGATTTGATGAACTTGCAATGACTCTCTGTATTGAAGCAGGAAAACCCATCAAAGATAGTAGGGGAGAGGTATCTAGGCTTATCGATACATTCCGCATAGCAGCAGAAGAATCGGTTCGCATGTTAGGAGAAGTCCTTCCAATGGATATTAGCGAAAGAGCAAAGAATTACTATGGCATGTGGAAGAGAGTTCCCATTGGACCATGTTCCTTAATTTCCCCTTTCAACTTCCCCTTAAACCTTGTTGCTCATAAAGTTGCCCCTGCATTAGCTGTTGGGTGTCCTTTTATACTAAAACCTGCTAGTAGAACACCTATTGGTGCAATTATAATTGGAGAAATATTGGCTGAGACGGACTTACCAGAAGGAGCATTTTCTATATTACCTTGTAGTAGAGATGGTGCTGATCTTTTTACATCGGATGATAGGCTTAAACTATTAAGTTTTACAGGTTCTCCAGATGTTGGCTGGGATTTAAAAGCAAAATCTGGTAAGAAAAAAGTAGTTCTTGAGTTAGGAGGTAATGCTGGGTGTATTGTTGATGAAGATGCTGATATTAAGGATGCTGTAGAAAGAATTATTATTGGAGCGTTTTATCAGTCAGGACAAAGCTGTATTAGTGTTCAAAGAATCCTTGTTCATGAAGCAATTTACAATGAGTTTCGTGATAAACTTGTTTCCAAAGCTAAAAAATTAAAAATGGGTGATCCTAAAGATGAGAGTACTTTTATTGGCCCTATGATATCAGAAACTGAAGCTAAGAGACTTGAAGACTGGATTAAATCTGCTGCAGGTACTGGTGGAAAAATACTTTGTGGTGGTAAAAGAAATGGTGCAATGCTGGAAGCTACTCTCATGGAAGATGTTAATATAAACGAAAACATATGTAGCCAGGAGGCATTTGGACCTGTGGCTGTCTTATCAAAATTTTCCTCTTTTGATGAGGCTTTAAAAACTATTAATAATAGCAAATTCGGTCTCCAAGCTGGTATTTTTACTAATAATATTCATAAAGCTTATAAAGCTTGGGATGAACTTGATGTTGGTGGTGTGATTATTGGTGACATTCCATCCTGGCGTGTAGATCATATGCCTTATGGTGGTGTAAAAGATAGTGGTTTGGGGCGTGAGGGGATTCGCTTTGCTATGGAAGATATGACAGAAATAAGACTTATGGTGTTACGTAAAACTCTTTAAAACAAATATTTACGCTCAGGCTAATCAGACATGAGAAAACTTTTCAGTAAATTATACGCTTCTGTTATACTTTGAAACTTTTGATAAGCAGATTTTGATGAATTAACGTCTGGGTGGTATTTCTTTGCTAGGCTTTTATACTGCATCTGTATCTTATCAAACGATGCACCATAACGTAATCCAAAAATATCGTAACACTCATCTATCTTTCTAGAGCTTATTATAAACTTTTTTATTTTTTTTGCCCTATTTATAAGTTCTGGATATTCATCTTTAAGTGAACTAAAATTGTTTATGTCCAAATAATAACCCTCGACACCACTTGGTTTAAGAAATTGTTCACTAGTTAGCTTTATATGCTTTTCAAGATGATATTTACAGTAAATATCATCATTTTCCTTTTCAGATAAGCAAAAACTAATTGTAGCTTCGTTAAAATGCGGACAATACTCAAATCCCGGCTTTTTTAAAAGATAAATATAAATATAGTTAATATATAGTAAGTAATTCGACTCATGTAAATTATATGCCAATTTATGAAGATGATGATATAGAATAAAATGCATTTGAACAGTATCAAAATCCAGTTCTTTAAAAGAACTTTTTTTATTTGGAAAAAATTCCCTTAGCAAAGTTGTCTCTAACACAGGAACTGGATGTTTTTTTAAAAAAACTAATAGATCTAATTCATTAATATTTAATTCTTTTTCCTTTATCACAGCTATTACCTATAATTATAAATTTAATATTTTTAAACAAAATCGACTACTTAACTTGATAATGTAAAGTATAAAGCAAAGTTTTATTATATCAATTTTTACAGGTAACTTTTTAACGAAATAAAATTTAAAAAGCATAGTTTCTTTTGTGAAACTATGCTCAAATCTAAGGAGAAAGATATTTTTAGTTTGCATTTTTTTAAATATTAATTATAAACCTCTACCTTCTATTGTTATTTTCATTATTAGTATTATGGTGATCATCATTTTCAACGTGAAGATCCCTAGCATGTTCATGGTGATGTCTATCGTGTCTCTCACCCTTTGGATGACAATGAAAATGTCTATGTCTACCAATATGACCATTCCTACTACTATCGTGACTATCATGAGTTTCATGACCTTCATGTCTATGTCTGTGCCAGTGATCATGACAATCAAATCTACTAGGATCAGGGTTAGTACCTGTAGTACCACCTGTATTAGTAGTAGTTGTTGTTGTTGTTTGTCCATATGTTACTGCTAATAAATTACTTCCAGTATCGGTTATATCATTTGTCCATGTAATTCCATCAGTTGATACTACTCTTCTTCCCATATCACCAACTGCAACAAACATACCATTGGCAAAGGTTATGCCATTTAAATTATTTCCACCAGATAAATCAGTCCAAGTAATTCCATCAGTTGATACCATTCTTCTACCCAATGCTCCAACTGTAATAAACAATCCATTACCAAAAGCTATTCCGTGTAAGTCTGAGCCACCAGCTTGATAGTTAATCCAGTTTATACCATCAGTAGAAGTCATTCTCTTGCCAGCTTGACCAACAGCAACGAAAACTCCATTACCAAATGTTACATCATACAAAGCATGGTTACGGAGAGTTCCAGGATGTTTAACTGCCAAAGTCCAAGTTATACCGTCTGCTGATGTCATTACTGTACCTGTTTGTCCTACTGTAACAAACTTTCCATTAGCAAAAGTTACTCCAAAGAAGTTGTATCCTAAAAGTTGCTCATTAGTCCATGTTATACCATCTGCTGAAATCATTGATCTACCAGCATCACCCACTGTAACAAATACTCCATTACCGAAAGCAATGTCTCTTAAATTGTATCCGCCAGATATATCGTTGGTCCATGTTACTCCACCATCAGTTGATACTACTCTTCTACCTGTATCACCAACTGCAACAAACTTTGCGTTAGCAAAGGCAACACTTCTAAGTGCTGAACCAGCAGATTGATCATTGGTCCATGTTACTCCACCATCAGTCGATACTATTCTTCTACCTAGATCACCAACTGCAACTATATTATCGTTAATGACAGTCTGTGTAGTAGTAGTAGTTCCAGTAAGGGAATTAACTATGTCAAATCCACCACCACCTGATGAACAGCTAAATGGAACAAACGCTAAAACTGTAAAAAGAATACCAAAGAGGGTAAACTTAAATTTTATATTATTTTTCATTTTCATACTCCTTCCGTTAAAACTTCTTCTCGATATTTTTTTAAAATAATTCTTTTCAAAAGTAATACATGCATACTACATGCCAATTAATTTAATTTATTAGTTTACGTTTGGAAGAAGAAATTGCTAAAAGTGGGAGGTAAAAATATAAATAATAGTAGGCAAACAATTTCATAATGCATGAAAAGCATTTCATGGTACTGATGTAATCATCAGTTATTCAAGAAGATATCTATTTATTTTCTTCCATGTTATAATCTTTAATTTTTGAAAAGAGACTTCTATAACTAATCTGTAAGAGTGATGCAGCCTTCGATTTATTACCTTTAGTTTTTATAAGTGCCTGTTTAATAGCATTTTTCTCTATTTCCATAACAGTTTTTGCCACAAGCTCTTTGAGAGGGACAATGGTATCACTACTCAGTATGTTTTTATCTCTATTAAGAAATTCAATGTTTTCAGGCCTAATAATACCATCAACAGAAGACAAAATAGCTCTTCTAATAACATTTTTAAGTTCTCTTACATTACCAGACCAAGGATAATCCATTAAAATATCCATTGTTTCAATGGGTACACTTTCAAGAGGTCTGTCAAGTTCTTCGCTTGTTTGCATTAAGAACTTATGTACAAAAAATGGTATGTCTTCCACACGGTCTTTTAGAGGGGGGAGATAAATTGTGAACTCACTCAATCTATAAAATAGATCTTCTCTAAACTTTTTTTCAGTAACACTCTGTTTAATATCTTTATTAGTTGCTGCAATAATGCGTACATCAATATTTACTGGTTTAGTAGTTCCAAGAGGATAAACCACTTTGTCTTCGAGAACACTTAAAAGTTTACTTTGCACATAGAGAGACATATTTTCAAGTTCATCGATAAAAATAGTTCCTCCATCAGCCATTTCAAAATAACCCTTTTTTCTTCTATCTGCACCAGTAAATGCACCCTTTTCATGTCCAAAAAGCTCACTCTCCACAAGAGTTTCGGGTATTGCACCAATATCCACTTTAACAAATGGTGCTTTTGCTCTCTTACTCATGTTGTGTATAGTGTTGGCAATAAATGATTTACCAGTACCAGTATCACCTTGAATAATAATAGAAAAATTACTCCAAGAAACCTGATGAATCTGATCAATAACTCTTTTTACAGGATCGCTAATTCCCAAAAGACGTTCCAAAGAGGTATCAACTGTTGTATTAAGTCTATTAATCTCTCTCTTTAATTCAAGTTTTTCAATTGCTCTGTTTAATGTAAAAGTTAATCTGTCTACTTTTGGGGGTGAAACAATAAAATCATAAGCACCAAGTTTTATTGTTTCAACAGCAGTAGGAATATCACCAAATTCGGTCATTATAATAATGGGAATATCGAAATCTAACTTTTTAAGGTTTTTCATGATCTCGATTCCACCAATATCTGGGATCTTAAGTTCGAGAAGAACCGCAGAAAAGTACTCTTCTTTATATACTTCAATTGCTCGTTTGTATGTGGGAGCTTCAATGGGAAAAAATCCATTTTCGAGGAGAAGCTCAGTTAGGGTTTCACGTCTTTTATCTTCGTTATCTATTACTAGGACTTGTTTCATAAAAAGTTTTTAAAATAATTTAATATTGTTAAATATAATAAATTAATCGAGTATTACATTACAATTCATTAATAAAAAAACTTTTTGTAAAGTTCAGAGCTAAAAAGTAAATTAAGTTTAATTAGTTATTGAGTTTCTTATTGATAAAGTGATTTGCTACAGTTAAAATCGGTAACGAAGACCAATGCTAGGTATATAAATGTAATGATTTTTCTTTCCTAGTTTTTCATGAGTATCTTGGCCCATAAGTAAACTATTATCCAATAATATATAAAAGTTATTGAATGGTTCAAAAGAAAGCTCCAATGCAGGTTTTAATAAAATAAATGTTGAAAGTGGGCTTTTACCAAGGTTATTATGAGTTAATAAAATCATAGATCCTAAACCCATTTTAGGAGTGAGATTAAACCAGCTGGTAATTTCAAGGTCAAATGCCACACTAAATGTAATGGGAAAGGCATGAACCACTTGTTTTAGGGGCAATTTATTAAAATTACTGTAAAATCCATAATAGCCTCCTTCAATTTCCAAAAAGCTTAACCTAAGGAACAGTGAGGAATATGGAATCCAGAACTTGTAATTATCCTTTAAGAATCCAAACATTAGGAAATATCCACCTCTAATCCCAAGTTGGACTGTACCTTTAGATTTATTTTTTTCGATATCTTCACGGATATTTTTTACCCTAAATTCTTCTAATTTGTCTTTTGATTTCTCTTCAGGAGGTCTTTTTTTCATTCTAAATGGAGTAATTTCATATAAATCATTATTTTGGGAGAAATTAAAGCTTGATATAGTAAATATTAAGATAATGGAAATTAAAACTATTTTTTTTAAATTATCAAAGTTCATTTTAATTTCCTTGTATAACAAGTTTATAATTAGCAAGTGCAAGATTATTAACAATTATGTAAGCCGATGTATAACTACTTGCAGGTGTCCAGATGCCTGTTTCACTGTCGACAGTAGCGGTTGCAAAGCTAGCAAGATTTGTAAAACCCAAGTCTTGAACCGATAAATTAATACTATCTGCACCAGTTACCCATGTACAAGTTAAGGTAACACTAGATGAAGTTCCTGTGTTAATTATAAAATAATCACTAGTTGCTGCACCACCAACACCATTTATAGTAGTAATACAACCAGGAGATAGGGTGACACTATAATCGTAAAAACCTGTTGCGGCAGAATCTGTTTCTGTAAAGGTATTTCCACAATTAGTAGATTGTGCATCAAATGGATTACAGAATGACAATGATAAAATTAATATTTGTAAAATGCCAATTAATAAGAGTTTTTTAAGTTTTTGAGTTTTCATTTGTTTCCCTCATAAAGAATTAACATAATATTTCATTAAAAGGAAAGAAAATAGAGGAGAAATTATCTTCCTCCTCTAATTAGCTTGCCTTTAGTCATTTACGTTTTATTTGCTCCAATTAATAGATCTTTCAACTTGAATTGGTCTTGGTGTCATAGGTGTTTTACCATTAATTATTATAGTTTCATAACCTTTTTTAACAGAAACACTTCGTTTACCAGCCAATACTTCAACCTCTCCTCTATAAACTTCAACTTTCATTTTATTGTTTTCATCAATACTTACATAAAATTGTGTTCCACGAACTCCTACTACAGCAGTAACTGTTGAAATCTTAAATTGACTTCCTCTCCTGAGCTTATTAACATTAGCAAAAATTGATCCTTTTTTTAGGTTGACATTAATTCCACCGTTGGATCGATTATAATTATTAAGGGATACAACAGAATTATCAAGGACTCTTAGCAATGATCCATTGTCAAACTGAATCTCAGCCTTGGAATTATGATCTGTTCTAATTTTATCGCTTTGTAACAGAATGGTTCCTACTTGTCTAATAATTTTCCAGTTTGAACTATTATCGCCTTTATGAACGTTTCCCTTAAAGAATTTAAGTTTAGCTGCACGTTCTTTGCTAATGCTGTAGGGGATTTTTAAAGTAATACCAGGCTTAATCTCACTTTTAGTTATATGATTATAACGCAATAAATCAGATTTAAACGACTGGTTCTTTAAGTATTTACCAGAGATCTTTTCAAGATTTTCACCTTTTTTAACAACTATAGTCTTGAAGTCACCAACACTTTGAGAGTAAACTAGTGATGAAACCATGACTAACACGAGTGTCCAAAAACTTAACTTTTTCATGTCTTTTGTCCTCCATATTTTTGACATTGTAACAATATACATGCACATTGTATGCCAAACATTAAATTGTTAAGTTATTTTTTTAAATTATAATAAATTGTTTGTTTTACAGAATGATTCAAATTAATATTATTTTAAATAATTATTAGATATTAATTACTAGGAAATTCAAATATAATTTATTAGTAATTAATAAAATGTATGTTTTAAGATGGGTTTAGTAAAAGGACAATCTAAGGTTAAGATTATTTACTCCACTGTATTGTACGGGAAACTTTTATTTTGCTTGGCTTTAATGGTGCACTATCCTTGCTTACAGTTGTTTCATATCCCCTTTTTACCACTACAAGTTGATTTTTGGCCATAACATTTACTTTCCCTTTATAGACCTCAACTTTTACTTTATCGTTTTCATCAATGTTAACGTAAAACTCTGTTCCTCTTACTCCAACGACAGCGGTAACAGTTGAAATGCTAAATGTACTTCTCTTTCTAAGTTTCCTAACATTGGCAAATAATGATCCCCTTTTAAGATTGAAGTTTACACCACTTTTTGTATATGAATATTCTTCAAGAGAGGCAATTGACTCATCAAGAATCTGAATTATTGATCCATTATCAAATTGGATTTCAATTTTAGCATCTTTAGCTGTTCTAACGTGATGTTTTTGTAGTAGTATTGAGGCAACTTGTCTTATAGGAGTCCATGTAACATCATCTAAGCTTTTATCCACTGTTCCTTTAAAGAATTTAACTCTTGCAACACGATCTTTACTAATGCTATACGGGATTTTTAAGTTTATACCAGCTTTAATTTGATTTGCTTTAAGATGATTATATCTTAGTAAATCGAGCTTAAATCGTTTATTTCTAAGATATTTACTAACAATTATATTTAAAGTTTCACCCTCTTTTACTGTAATGAGCTTATAATCGCCAGTATCTTGAGGGAAAATGTTGGGTGAAACAAGTAATAAAGCAATAATTAGTAATAATAATTTTTTCATTTTTAACTCCTTAAATTATTTATATATAAAAAACAAAAAACGCACCAAAGTGTAAAATTAAATTAATTTGCTTCAATAATTAAAGTGTACGCATCGTTTGCAGCACTACCTGGTGGAGTGTTCCAGTCGGACACATTAACATAACGCATTACACCAGGTGCATCAACAGTCCAAAGCCCAGATTCTATATTAATATTGGTAGAGGCACCAGACGCAATAATTGTTCCAACATTATCACAGATATCAATATCTATAAGATCAGTTCCTGTAGCCCATGTTACAGTAAATGTTACGGTTGTTGCTGTTCCAGTATTAAATGCAAAATAATCATTACCACTATTTTCAAGGCTACCCGTTATAAGGAAAGTTTTTCCAGGTGCTAAAGTAATACCATAAGCATTAGCAGTTAAATATGTATTGTTAGCCTCTGTTTCAGTATAAGGTACAGGGATTTTGCTGGATACCAAAATATTGTTAACTGGATTACTATCATCACCAGCAGAGATTGTAATAATAATATAATAATAACTACCCACTGCAGGCCAGTTTCCTGCAAAGTTTTTAACAACCGATCCACTGCCAGCTAATGCAACATTACTTCCAGAAGCTAAAAGGGTATCACTACCATCCAAAATTGTATCTAGAGAAACATATACAGCCCAGTTAATTGGTGGTACACCTGGATTACCCGATGTCTCTTGGATAGTAAAACCTGGAGTTCCGCTTAATGCAGCACCTGGAGTTCCAGATGCAGGAAAAGTTGGGGCTGTTATGGCATAATCTGGCTGTGGAGGTGGGGTAATACTTATAGGAAGAGCAGTAGCACTTGTATTATCCGCTGCATTGTTATCATCAGTAGCAGTAATTACTACAACAAGATAATAATTATTTGGTGAAGGCCAAGTCCCCGCAAAGGCAATGTTATTAATGCCAGAAGCAACAGTTAAACCTCCAGCAATTGTTCCAGTGGAGACAAGAATATCACCAGTGCCATAAACATTGTCTGTTGAAGCATATACACTCCAAATTATATTTTGAGTGCCATTGTTAGTACCAATATTTTGTATATTAAAATTACCAGTTAAAGCAGCGTTAGCAGTTGTTCCACCCGTATTGTTAACAGTTGTAACGCTATAATTGACGTTACCAGCACCTGTTACAGTAACAACACAATTACTAGTGTTAGGTACACCAGCAGAATCGGTTACTCGTATAGTTTGAGATGTTGGTACAGGCGGTGCTACATAAGCACCAGTACCTGCATTTAGTGTTTCACCAACTCCTCCACCAGCAAATACTGAAAATGTATAGGGTGGTACACCACCTGCTGCTGTAAAAGTGGCTGATCCACCTGTAACAATACTAAGCGTTGAAGGGCCGATAGTTAAAATACCAGATGATGTGATAGTTACAGTAGCATTACTAGTTGCCAAAGTGGCATCTGTTACTCTAATTGTTTGGGCAGCCGCTATTGGTGGTGCTGTATAAGCACCAGTTCCAGCATTTAGTGTTTCACCAATCCCCCCCCCAGCAAATACTGAATATGTGTAAGGCGGTACACCACCTACAGCAACGAAACTAACTGATGCATTAGCACCTACTGTTAGGCTTGATGGTGCAATTGACAAAGGAGCAGATACCAATACATTCACTATACAGTCACTTACTGCCAAGGCAGAATCAGTTACTCGTATAGTTTGACTTGTTGTGGTTGTGGGTGCTGTGTAGGCACCAGTTCCAGCGTTAAGAGTTTCACCAACTCCCCCCCCAGTAAATACTGAATATGTATAGGGTGGGGTTCCTCCTGTTGCAGCAAATGTAATAGCACTACCTATGGTTAAAGTTACTGCACTAGGCGAAATACCAAGACCAGATGGAAGTGTAATTGTTACTACTGCATTGCTAACTAGACCTTTTGAATCTGTAACTCTTACTTGATCAGCACCTGTGGCTGCAGGTGCAGTATAAGCGCCTGTTGTAGCATTAATTACTCCTGTACCTGATACAATTGAGTATGTGTATGGAGCAGTTCCACCACTTGCAGAAAAAGTGAAATTTGCATTGGTAGGCAGCGTTACAGTGGACGGATTAATAGCAAATGTTGTTCCAACAACATTACTAGTTATTTTATTAGCATCGTAAGGATCACAACTCATTACAAATACAATAAATACTAAAACTATTATTTTAAATGATCTAACTAGCATTTTATCAAAACTCATAGGTAAAGCATTTCTTTTAAATTTATATAAAATTAGCATTAGATTTACTCT
>Ga0224495_10002824_pt1 | contig 11048 bp, 9 predicted proteins | sample SF_Jul11_sed_USG_FD_168128 | JGI IMG/M metagenome (GOLD analysis project Ga0224495, IMG submission 168128) | Sediment microbial communities from San Francisco Bay, California, United States - SF_Jul11_sed_USGS_4_1 | ecosystem: Environmental > Aquatic > Marine > Sediment | place: USA: California...
CATGCTCGCGAGTCGTTTTAATGACGCTCTTTCTGGTTTCGCAGGAGCTTTACATGCCGTTGATTCGCCCCTTTGCCGGACTTCGCCCGGCACCCGGACGTGCCGCCGAGGTTCTGGCGCCACCCTATGACGTGCTCAACACCGAAGAGGCGCGCGCCCGCGCCGCCGGCAAGCCGTGGAGCTTTCTTCATATCTCCAAGCCAGAAATTGATCTGCCTCCTGGCGCGGACCCCTACAGCCCGGCGGTGTACGCCAAGGGCAAGGAGAACTTCGAACAGCAGATCCGCGAAGGCGTGCTGAAGCGCGACACCGCGCCTTGCTACTACTTCTACCGGTTGGTGATGGGCACACACACCCAGACCGGGCTCGTAGCGGCCGCCTCGGTACCCGACTACGACACCAATCGTATTCGCAAGCACGAATTCACGCGCCCCGACAAGGAAGACGATCGCGTGCGTCAGATCGATGCGCTCAATGCCCAGACCGGTCCGGTGTTTCTGACCTATCGTCGCTCGGACGTCATCGACTCGCTTGCCGCAAAGCTCTGCGCCGGTGCGCCGGAGGTCGATGTGACTGCCGATGACGGTGTGCGTCACACACTCTGGGTTGTGCGCGAGGCGGCGGATATTGGCCTTATTACCAGGACTTTCGATGCCATGAATTGCCTTTACATCGCCGACGGCCATCATCGTTCGGCCGCGGCATCACGTGTGGCGGCAGCGCGCAAGGCAGCCAATCCGGAACACACCGGCGAGGAGTCGTACAATTATTTCCTGTCCGTGATCTTTCCGGACAACCAGATGCAGATCATGGACTACAACCGGGTGGTCAAGGACCTGAATGGTCGCCTGTTCGAGAAATATCTGGACGAGATCGAAGAGGCATTTACGCTGACGAACGAAACCGGTCCGGTCAAGCCGTCCCGCGCGCGCGAATTCGGCATGTACCTCAAGGGGCGCTGGTACCGGCTGCACATTGATGAAGAATTTGTGCCGGACAACGATCCGGTCAGGCGCCTAGACGTGAGCCTGCTTCAGGAAAACCTGCTCGAACCGATTCTCGGTATCGGCGATCCGCGTCGCGACAAGCGCATCGATTTCGTTGGCGGCATTCGCGGCCTGAAGGAGCTGGAGCGACGCGTGGATTCGGGCGAGATGGCGGTCGCATTCTCGCTGTTCCCGACTTCGATTCACGACATGATGTCGGTTGCCGATGCCAATCAGGTCATGCCGCCAAAATCCACCTGGTTTGAGCCCAAGCTGGCCGACGGGCTTGTTTCGCACCTGCTCGACTGAGGGCCGGTAGCGGCTGCGATGGATTTTCTGCGTTCGATAATCCGTGGCAGCCGTTATGTGCCTGGCCATTTATAACTGTTCCAGTCTGGAATGACCGGGGACAAGTGATTATTTCCTGATTCGTGCTAATTTTTATTTCACAATGAACCCGAATCAGGAGGACTGTAATGACCCTTACCCGTCTGTGTCTTGTTGCCGCAGTGGCGCTGCTTCCAGTCACGCTCTTCGCGGCGGACAAGCATGAGCATGCCCACGATCATGCTGCGCACGGCTCAACCGCTACCCTCACGCTCGATAACGGGCAAAAGTGGCAGACGGATGCGCCGTTACGCAGCGGTATGAGCGCGATTCATCGTCTCGTTGCCCGTATGCCGGACAGCGCGGCGGCCGGCAAGGCGCTTGCCGGAGCGATGCGCAAGGAGGTGGACGGCATCGTCAGGAACTGCCGTCTTGTACCCAAGGCGGATGCCGTGCTGCACGTCGTGATCGGCGATCTGGTCGCCGCCGCCAACGACATCGATCAGGCTGCAACCCAGGGGGCGCGCGAACAGGGCGTACACCATGTGCATCGGGCGATTGGCAACTACACCCGCTATTTCAATCACCCCGGCTGGCCGAAGGCCGAGTAGGGCGGCCGCTCAACGCTGACCGCTGCCGCTGACGCGCACCAACAGCCGGTCAAGGGCGCGTGCGGTGAGGATGCGCCGGAGCCAGGCGAAGAGGTAGGTGGGGAAGGTGACCGGGTAGCGGATTCGCGGCCGGTGTGACTCCAGCGCGTGAATCACCTTTTCGAGCACTGCTTCCGGCGGCAGTGTGAAGGGCAGCGGTTTCTCGCCGCCGAGGCGTTTTTCCACCCGCTCGTAGTAGGCGCGGTGCGCGCTGCGTGTCTTGTCGATGTTTCGTTTGTAGGCCTCGAAGGCGTTGGCGCGGAAGCGGCTGGTGATCGGACCAGGTTCGACGAGCGTCACATGAATGTTGGTGCCGAGTAATTCAAGACGCATCGTGTCCGAGAGCGCCTCGAGTGCATATTTGGTGGCGTTGTAGGCGCCGCGATAGGCGAGGCTGATAATTCCGAGGACCGAGCTGATCTGCACAATGCGCCCTTCGTTCTGACGGCGCATGACCGGCAATATGAGGTTGGTGAGTTCCTGGGTGCCGAACAGATTGGTTTCAAACTGCTCGCGCAGCGCGGATCGTGACAAGTCTTCGACGGCTCCCGGTTGGCCGTAGGCGCCATTGTTGACGAGTGCGTAGAGCCTGCCGCCGGTACGCTTCAGTATTTCATCCACGGCCGCGCGGATTGAATCGGACGAGCGCAGATCAAGCACGAGGCTCTCAAGACCCGCTGACGCCAGCGAGCCTGCATCCTTTTCCTGACGAACCGTTGCGAACACGCGGTAGCCGCGCGCCTTAAGCCCGAGTGCCAGGCAGTGCCCGATGCCGGTCGAGCAGCCGGTGATCAGGACGGTTTTCGGAGAAGAGTCGATCTGGGGCATGACGGTGCAGTCCGTGAAGAACAACGCAGCGGATTATATCAGGCCGGTCCGGCGTGCGTCGCGAAGATGCACGATGAACCTGTTTCATGACAGCCCCTGTTCGCCGTGTTAGGGTTTAACGCGGAGGCAGGTAACGGATGAATGAGACGGTAAAGCTCCGGGTCAGTGAAGGCGCTTCTGCGGCGCGGACGCTGTTTGCCGGATGTCCCCTGGTCCCGGAGACTGCGCCGCTTGCGGCCGCCGGATATTCCGTAGAAGCAGGCGAAGGCGCTGTCGTTCTGGCAACGCCGGCCGAAGCTGTGACGCTGCTCGCTCAGACGTCTGTTGCGTCGTTCGTGTTGATACTCTGGCTGGATCCGAAACGCGCGACCGAAACCACATTACTGTCGCACGCCGCTGTGGCCGGCGTGTTGCATCCCGAAAGCACACCGGAGACGGTTTACACCGTTGTTCAGTCCGCACAACGTCTTCTGAATCAGCCCGTGGCCGCCGAAGCGGCACGCATGCTGGAGGATGTCCTGGAAATCGGACGCGCGCTCGCGGCCGAGAAAGACCTCGACACGCTGTTGTCGCTGATTCTTACTCATGCCCGCAGCCTGACCGGTGCGGATGGCTCTTCCATTTATACGCGCGACCGGGACGGAGTCCTGTACTTTCGTCTCTGGCAGAACGCTTCCACGGGAGCCCAGGCGAACGCGCAAAAGACACTGGTGGGCGAATACAGTGTCGCCGGTTACGTGGCGCGCACGGGTGAAACAGTGCTGCTCGACGACGCCTACGCCATTCCGGCCGAAGCGCCATACAAGTTCAATCCGGCCTCGGACCGCGCCATCGGCTATCACACCCGCTCGCTCCTGACGCTACCGCTTACCAACAAGGGTGGCGATGTGGTGGGTGTGTTGCAGCTCATCAATCGCAAGGACCGGCCGAATGTCCTGCTGCGCACGCCTGAGGATGTGGCCCAGCATGTGCGCCCGTTTGACGCGCGCAGCCGCCAGTTGGCGCAGGCGCTCGGCGGACAGGCGGGGGTGGCGCTTGAGAACAGCATGCTCTACGCCGACATCGAGCGCCTGTTCGAAGGCTTTATCAAGGCCTCGGTTCAGGCAATCGAAGCGCGCGATCCGACCACGGCCGGCCATTCTTTCCGGGTTGCCGATTTCACCGAACGATTGGCGATGGCGGTAGATCGTACCGGCGATGGCGCCTTGCGCGATATTCGTTTCTCGCGCGATGAGTTGCGCGAGATCCGCTACGCGGCGCTGCTGCACGATTTTGGCAAGGTCGGCGTGCGCGAGGATGTGCTGGTCAAGGCCAAGAAGCTTCATCCCCACCAGCTCGATCTTCTCAAGCAACGCTTCAAGATCGCGCGTCTCAATATTGCCGCGCGCGCCTACCGCCGACTGTTCGATCTGTTTGAAAGCGAGGTGACGCTCCGGCCGGACGATCTGCGCCGCCGCCGTGCCGAGATCGAGCGGCAGGTGTCCGAAGAGCATCTGCGGCTTGACCGCTACCTGGCGACGGTGTTGCGTGCCAACGAACCGACGGTGCTCCATGCCAAGGCGCCGGACGAACTGCGTGAGATTCAGGGCTATACCTTCCCGGACGATGACGGCCATGTCCCGTTGCTGCACGATTTCGAGTTCAGCAGTCTGGTGCTGCCGAAGGGCAGCCTGAGCGCGGCGGAACGCTCTGAGATCGAATCGCACGTGTCCCACACCTTTACCTTCCTGAGCCTGATCCCGTGGACGCGCGATCTCGCCCATCTGCCGGAATACGCCTATGCCCATCATGAAAAACTGGATGGAACGGGCTACCCGCGGGGGCTCCAGCAGCGCGAGATACCGGTGCAGTCGAGAATGATGGCCATTTCGGATATCTATGACGCCCTGACCGCGCCAGATCGCCCCTACAAGCTCGCCGTGCCGCCGGAGCGGGCGCTGGATATCCTCGGCAGTGAGGCGCGGGCGCAGAAAATCGACGCCACGCTGCTCGGGGTTTTTATCGAATCGCGCGCCTGGCAGCCGGAAACCTGAAGTGACCCGGGCCTGCCGGAATTCCCGCCAATCGGCTACAATACGCGCCGTTTTTCCTGCCGGATCGGTCCACTCATGAGTTCCAAGCTGCGCGTCGGGGTAGTGGGGGTTGGTTACCTCGGAAAGTTCCATGCCCGTATTTATTCAACGCTTCCGGATGTCGAGCTGGTCGGCGTGGTCGATGCCAATGCCGAAACCGCCCAGAAGATCGCCGCCGACTACAAGACCACGGCTTTTGCAAAACCGGAAGACCTGATCGGCAAGGTCGATGCGGTCAGCGTGGTGGTGCCGACCATCTACCATCTCGAAGTCGCGCGGCCGTTTCTCGAAAACGGCGTGCACATGCTGATGGAAAAACCGATTGCGCCGAGTTACGAGGAAGGCGAGAAGATCGTGGCGCTGGCGGAGAAACACGGCGTGACCTTTCAGGTCGGCCACCTCGAGCGCTACAACGCCGGCTTCATGGAGCTGGTGAAGCGTGTCAGCGGTGCGCGTTTTATCGAAGCGACACGCATCGGTGGTTTTTCCGAACGTGCCACCGACGTGGATGTGGTCACCGACCTGATGATCCACGATCTGGATCTCGTCATGGCGCTGGTCCAGTCTCCGATCCGGGATCTGCGCGCGACCGGTGTGCCGGTGCTGACCGACCACGCCGATATCGCCAACGTGCGGATGGAGTTTGAAAACGGCGCGGTCGCGAACGTGACTGCGAGCCGCATTTCGATCAAGAAACAGCGCCGCATCCGCGTCTTCGGCAAGAACAGCTATCACGCCCTCGACTTTGCCGATCAGCAGGTCGAAGAGGTCATCGCCCATCCGAATCCCGCAGGCGGCCGACCGGAGATCAAGGCCGAGAAGCTCGCCATTACCCCAACCCCGCCGCTCGATGCCGAGCTGGCTGATTTTGTGAATGCCGTTCGCGCAAAACGCGCGCCGCTCGTTGATGGCCGCACCGGCCTCGAAGCGCTGCGCATTGCCCTGATGGTGAAGGAGAAGATGTCCGCATGACGACCGTAACTGCTGTCCCGTTTCTCGATCTGAGCGCGCAGTTTAAAAGTCTTGAGCCCGAATGGCTGGAGATGATCCGCGCCAGTGGCGCCAAGGGCAGTTTCATCCTCGGTCCAAACACGGTCGAATTCGAGAAGGAATTCGCCGCCTATGTTGGCGTGAAGCACGCGATTGGCGTCGCTAATGGTACCGATTCACTGTACCTCAGCCTGCGGGCCCTCGGCATCGGCCCGGGCGATGAAGTGATCACCACTCCCTGGACCTTCTTTGCCAGCGCCGAGTCGATCAGCATGGTCGGCGCAACACCGGTGTTCGCCGACATTCTTCCCGATACGTTCTGCATCGATCCCGCGAGCATTGCAAAATGCCTGACGTCGAAGACCAAGGCGATCATGCCCGTGCACATCTTCGGCCACGCCGCCGATATGGACGCGATCATGCAGATCGCCAGGGACCGCAAGCTGGCGGTGATTGAAGACTGCGCGCAGTCGTTCGGGGCGCGCGCCGGCGGCAAGGTGACGGGCTCGATCGGCGATGCCGGTTCGTACAGTTTCTATCCCACCAAGGTGCTGGGCTGCTACGGCGATGGTGGCATGATCACCACCAATCGTGACGATCTGAATGAGCACATCCGCCGTCTGCGCAATCACGGTGCAACGAAGCCTTTCATTCATACCGAGATCGGTATGAACTCGCGGCTCGATGAGATTCAGGCGGCGCTGTTGCGTCTCAAGATGCGGACAATCGATGATGATATCGCCGGAAGGCGCGCGGCCGCGGCGGAGTACACAAAACGTTTTTCCGGAACGCCGGTCAAGCCGCCGGTAGCACACAAGCCCGACGCGCACAGCTACAATCTCTACACCGTACGCCTGCCGAACCGCGACAAGGTGCGCGAGGCACTCACGGCGGCGCAGATCGGCACCAGTTTCTGTTATCCGCAGGGCCTGCATCTTCAGGATGTCTACAAACACCTCGGCTACAAGCCGGGCAGCCTGCCGGTGTGCGAGCAGGCGAGTGGTGAAACGCTGTCACTGCCGCTTTATCCGGGTCTCCCCCTTGCGCATATCGAACGCGTAGTGGAAGTCGTGCGCGGCGCGCTTGGCTGAGCCGCTCGGTCATTCCTGCCTTGTCGGCAGGAATGACATGCGCGCTCGATCTGCATTTTGAGTGCGCGGCCATGTTGTTCCTATCTTGTTGATTCAGCGAAAGAAAACTGGATGATTCGCACTGCACACAGCTATCCGCAGATTAATCCGTAGTGCTGTTGAATATCTATCCCAGTACTTTCCTTATGGATTAGAGCGGCTATCCTGAAGTTTGGAGGATAGATGCCAGGAAGGGTGCTGCGCCAACAACAAAAAAAGCGCTCCCAGGCCCGCGTCGACGGGCCTGCGCGTCTGCTTTTTTCCCGGAAGATGGGCTTCAGTTCCAGCGACTTGGGTATTTACCTGAAGAGCTTGGCAGTAGCGGCCGCATTGGTAGGCCCGGCAGCGACAATCCAGGTTGTTTTTGTATTCAAGTCGTTTGGCCCGCAGTTTGTCATTGTGCCGGCACTGCTGATTCTGCTGGTAGGCGGACTGCTGGGGCGTGTCATCGTGCTGCGCGAGCAACTTCGCCGCAAAAGCGAGGAATTTCATGCGATCGCGGAGCTGGCCCAGGAGTTTACCTATTTCCGTCGTGTCGATGGACAGTATGAATACGTTTCTTCTGCGTGCACAGCATTAACCGGCTATGGCCCGGAGGCTTTTTACCGGGTCCCCAGTTTTATGGACCAGCTTATCCATCCGGATGACCGTGAGCGCTGGCACCAGCATGTTCATGAGATCAATAACGCCGGAATCCCTGTCAGTCTTGACCTGCGCATTGTGACGCGTCAGGGCGAGGTTCGCTGGATCAGCCATTTGTGCGGTCCGGTCCATGATGAGCAGGGCCGCCAGACCGGGGTGCGCTCAACCAACCTCGACATCACGCAGCGAAAAGATTACGAAGACCGGATCGAGCGAATGGCGTATTACGATGCTTTGACCGATCTGCCCAATCGCCGTTCATTGCAGCGTGTCGTGCGCGACCTGATTCTTGGCGCAGCGCACCAGACCGGTCAGCGGTTTGCCCTGCTGTTTCTCGATCTTGACCGCTTCAAACACCTGAACGACAGTTTTGGACACACCTTCGGCGATCGTTTGCTGCGCCAGATGGCCAATCGGCTGCAGCAGGTCTGCCTTTCACGGGCCAGGCTTACACGGTTTGGCGGTGATGAATTCGTCGTGGTGTTGCCGGAGATGTCCGAACCGGAGGAGGTAATGTCTTTTGCGCAGAACCTGATTGAAGTGATCGAGCGGCCGTTTCAGGCCGAGGGGCGCGAATTGTATATCTCTGCGAGCATAGGAATTGCCATCTATCCACACGATGGCGAGGATGTGGATACCCTGGTCCGTCACGCCGATGCGGCCATGTATCAGTCAAAGCGGGACCGGCAGGGGGCGGCGCGCTTCTACCGTCCCGAGTTTGCGCATAACGCCAGTACATTCATCAGCACCGAAACAAGTTTGCGCAGGGCGTTGCGTGAATCCGAGTTCACGGTTTTTTACCAACCCAAGGTGAATATCGATAGTGACGAAATTGTCGGCCTCGAGGCGTTGGCGCGCTGGCAGGATCCTGAGCGGGGTTGGGTGTCGCCCACCGATTTCATATCTGTAGCAGAGGAGACGGGGCTGATCCACCAGATTGGTGAAAAGATACTTGCGCAGGTATGCCGTCAGGTTCACATGTGGCAATCACGCGGTCTGACGGTGCCAGTGGCGGTGAACGTTTCGGCGCGCCAGTTTTCCGACCCTGATTTTTGCGCGCTGGTTGAGAGAACCGCGCATGATGAGCGCTGCCCGCTGTCCCTGCTTGAAATTGAAGTCACGGAGCAGATTCTGCTGGATGATGTGCCGGGGGCCGTGTACAAGATTGAGCAGTTGCGGCGGCAAAGGGTCAGATTTTCGCTGGATGACTTCGGCACAGGCTACTCGTCGCTCAGTTATTTGCGCAGCTTGCCGATGGATCAGGTCAAGATTGACCGTTCGTTTACGCGTGATTTGTCTCGCAATCCTCGCGACCAGGCGATTTTGCGTGCCGTGATCGGGCTCTGCCGGGATCTCGATCTGGAAGTTGTCACGGAGGGGGTTGAAACTCGCGAACAACGCGATTTGTTGCGCAGTCTGGGGTGCCGGATCTACCAGGGCTTTCTCTATTGCGAGCCGCTACCGGCCAGCGAAATAGAGCCGCTTTTGCGCGCCTCAGCCGACCGTGGCGGTCTTCCTGGGCGAATTTAGCTGGGGAGCGACCTTTTGCGGTCAAGTCAGGGCAAACCGGATTCGCGTCGACAGAGCCGGTTGGTCTCGGCAAATTCCATGACGAAGGCGTAGGCGGCAGGGTTTGCCTCACGCAGCTTGATATCGACGATCAGGCATTTCTTTCCATCGATCACCTGCACCTGGAGAAAGGCCAGTTGGCGACGGCGACGATCGCCGGCGCCGTTCCGGATGCCGTGCTGAGAGCGACGGTCAGTGCCGTAGGTGGTGGCCGTGTCGATCAGCCGTTCGGCCCAGTCGCTGGGGCGGAATTTCCTGCCGTCCTCGGTCATTCCTTCGACGATCAGGTGTGTCGTTTTGTCCGGCATTGCCGAATCCGCGATCAGCGTTTCTGTTGCGTGCGCGCCAGCGCCACCGCCTCGGCAAGTGACGTGGCGCCAAGCGCGATTGTTTTTGCGGCAAGGCCCTGGACGATTTCGCGAACAACGGCCGGGCCCCGGTAGATGAAGGCCGAATAGAGCTGGAGGAGATCGGCGCCGGCCACGAGTTTTTCCCAGGCCTCGGCGGCAGTACCGATCCCGCCGACCCCGATAATGGGAATCCTTCCCTGAAGCATGACGTAAAGACGATGTATCACTTCTGTCGCCCGTGAACGAAGCGGCGCACCGCTGAGCCCGCCGGTTTCGCGTGCCCGTGGTTCGTGTGCGAGGCCCGGTCGTTCAACGGTAGTGTTGGTTGCGATAACGGCATCCATCTTGTGGGCGAGCAGCAGTCGGGCGATGGTATCGATGGCTTCATCGGCAAGATCGGGCGCGATCTTGAGCGCAATGGGAACATAGCGCCCGTGCAGGCCGGCGAGCGCTGTTTGCTCCTGTTTGATGGCGCCAAGCAGGGCGGCCAGCGGCGCTTCTTCCTGAAGGGAACGCAGTCCGGGGGTGTTCGGCGACGAGATGTTGATGGTGATGTAGTCGGCATAGGCATAGGCCGCGCGCAGGCCGATCAGGTAATCATCGACAGCATTGGCCTCCGGGGTGTCCTTGTTCTTGCCGAGGTTGATACCCACCGGGCAGGAGCGTTCGTGTCCCCGCAGATTGTGAAGAAAGGCCGTGAGTCCGGCGTTGTTGAAGCCCATGCGGTTGATGATGGCTCTGTCGTCCTCCAGACGGAAAAGCCGCGGTCGCGGGTTGCCGGACTGGGGACGCGGCGTCACGGTGCCGGCTTCCACCCAGCCGAATCCCATGGCAGCCAATGCGGGGATCAATTCGGCGTTCTTGTCGAGGCCGGCAGCGAGGCCGACCGGATTGGCGAATTCAATGCCGAACACTGTTACCGGAAGCCTTGGCGTCCGGCCGGCATTCAGTTTGCGCAGGAGCACTGCAAAGCCCGGAAGGCGATACAGAAAGCGCAGCAGGAGAAAGGTGAGGCGGTGACTGGTCTCGGGGTCAAGACGAAACAGCAGCGGGCGGATCAGCGCGTACACGTGTCGGTATCCAGGCCAACGGGTTAATGCATCATACCCAAAATTCCGCCTGGCTGCCGGTCAGGGATGGAACAGCGCCATGAAATCAGTGACCGGCAGGGCATCGAAAGCCGCAGGGTTGCCAAATTGATCAATCAGATCATCCACGCGGTGGCCCGTGAGGCGGGTAGAGGCGTTTTCACGGAATTTTTCAATGAGCAGCGGTATGCCTTCGGCACGGCGACGACGATGACCGATCGGATACTCCACTTCAACGCGTTCGCTGCGGCTGCCGTCACGGAAGAAAATCTGTATTGCGTTGGCGATGGAGCGTTTGTCCGGGTCATGGTACTCGCGGCTGTAGCGCGGCTCTTCGGTCACCTCCATTTTTGCGCGCAGGGCATCAATGCGCAGGTCGCTTGCGATGTCGTCCCGATAGTGCTCGGCCTTGAGGG
>Ga0224495_10002825_pt1 | contig 11046 bp, 7 predicted proteins | sample SF_Jul11_sed_USG_FD_168128 | JGI IMG/M metagenome (GOLD analysis project Ga0224495, IMG submission 168128) | Sediment microbial communities from San Francisco Bay, California, United States - SF_Jul11_sed_USGS_4_1 | ecosystem: Environmental > Aquatic > Marine > Sediment | place: USA: California...
TCAATTGTAAATGTGAATAGTGATCTTAAGTCTAGCCTATCTTTTATATCCTCTTCAGCAAAATCTTTAATGTTACTAGCTTCTTGTAATGTGTTTTCTCTAAAGGACGTTGGGATATTATATTTTAAAAGAAAGAGATTTTCATCTTCCTTAAAGACATTTAGTACTTTAAATAAGTTAAACAACGATTCAATGGGATTCCCTTGGATTTTAAAGCCCATATCGCTTTTTAGACCTTCAATTATATCCATTGCCAAGTTTTTTTTCTCGTACTGATCACGAAAAATAACATATTGTTTTACAGGTTCAAGATATTTTAATACTTCATTGGGTGGAAGCAAATTGGAGTTTTGAATTTCATTTAAATTCTCTTTCAGCCAATTAATTGCAAGGTTCTTTTCTTCCTTTCGCTTTTCCTCATTTAGTTTTGAACGTTTTTTTTCTTCAATTTGTTCTTGAACCAATTTATATGGTTTTGGATAGTAATAGTCGTTTTTTAATTTAAAGTATAAAGAATCATTAGAAAGGGCAAGTGCCATTATAGCCAGACTTTCAACAACATGTCCATCAGAAAAATAATACTCAGAGAGAGTTTTAAAAGTATAACCTTCATTTTCGTCTTTAAGAAGCTCATAAAGTTCTTGTAAATTAACTTGGAGAGATTTGCTTTCTAATTCATTTCGAATTAATTTAACATTTTTAGCTAGTTCGTGCTCTTTTTGATTAATAGGTATGTTTTTATTTAATAGTATTTCAATTTTTTCAGGGGAAATATTAGTTTTTTTATTCTCTTCTGATAATAAAACTAATTTATTACTCTTGCCTTCTAAAATAGTGCCCAGCAAGAAATTACCTTTATCGCGATAGGCTACTATATCACCAATTTTTACCATTTTAAATACTTATCATCTAATTAATTTTGAATTTACCCTTTCATTTAATTTAAAGAAGAAATCTTGAGTGATAGGATATTTATAACATATACTGATAATTATTAAAACTAAAGTATTTTATATTAAATGTCATCCCGAATTTATTTCGGGATCTCTTGTTCTAGTGAGATGCTGAAATAAATTCAGCATGACAATAAATAACTTCAAATTTAAAAATGTATTAGTACAAATTAGCTAACTTATCAATTTATAAGAAAATCATTTTTTATATTTAGTCAATCAAATTTAAAAAAGAAATTAATTTATTTATTTTAAGCTGTTGAAAAGGGTAAAGTAATTTGGAAAAGTTTTTGAAACACAGCCTGGATCGTTAATTATTATACCATTTATTTTTAAACCAGCTAAGGAAAAGGACATAGCCATGCGGTGATCATTATATGTATCAATAGCAGAAGGATTATAGTTATCTATTGGATTAATCACAAGACCATCCTCCATTTCAATTATTTTAGCTCCCAGTTTGCTAAGTTCATTATACAGAGCTCGTAATCTATCGGTCTCCTTGACTCTCATATTAGCAACATTGCGTATAACTGTTCTACCCTTTGCAAAAAGAGCTACAACAGCTAAAGTCTGTACCACATCAGATATATTATGCATATCAATATCTATACCTTTTAATGGACCGCCTTTTACCTCAATAAAGTTTTTACCATCATTTATAGAACAACCCATTTTTTCTAAGATCTTTACAAATTCAATATCCCCCTGTTTAGTAGAAAAATCAATATTGTTCACCCTTACCCTACCACCTGTTATAGCTGCTGCTGCAAAAAAATAAGACGCATTTGATGCATCACCCTCTATTGTATAATCTTGGTGTTTATAAACTTGTTCTGAAGGAATTTTAAAATATTTGTAGCCCTCATTTATGCTCTGAACACCAAAGTCCTGCATTACTTTTATAGTAATATCAATATAAGGTTTCGAAACCATTTCTCCAACAACTTCTACTTCAACATCATTTTTTGCATAAGCTCCAGAAATCAGAATAGAAGAGAAAAACTGACTACTAATATTCCCCTTCATTTTAGTTTTACCCCCATTCAAACGGGAAGATATAACTTTTATAGGTGGATAACCTTCATTTTTAAGATACGAAATCCTTGCTCCAAGAGACTTTAAGCCATCAACCAAATCACCAATAGGTCTCTCTTGCATCCTCTCATCCCCAGTAAGGATAAATTCTCCTTCACCAATAGCTGTAAGACTGGTTAAAAATCGTATTGCTGTACCTGCATTACCCAAATATAAATCGTTTTGGGGTTTACAAATTATCCCTTTCTTTCCTACAACAATAATTTCATTAGTAGATTCGTTAGATTTAACTTCAATACACAATTCCTTTAATGCTAACTGCATATACTTAGTGTCATCACTAAATAACGCATTCCTTAAAACGCATTCTCCGTCCGACATTGCTGCTATAATAAGAGCTCTATTTGTAATGCTCTTTGAACCGGGTATGTCTATTTCTGCATTAATACATGATCTTGGTTTTATTTCAATTTTATTTATTTTCATAACCTTATAAATTTAAAAAGCCCAGATATATCTGGGCTTTAATTATTTACTTAACAAATATTAAAAGTCTTATGCTAAATATCCTCGCCAACAGCACGCAAATAAAACTTAATCTTACGCTTGTTTTTGTTTTCAGGATACTTTTCAACCAATTTGTTGAACCACTTCTTGGCATTTTCTTTGTCCTTAGTTTTAAAGTAGCACTCACCTAATCTAAGATACAATTCCTCATCATCTTCCTTCTTCAGTTCAATAGCTTTTTCATAGTGAGGAATCGCTTTATCAAAGTTCTTATTAGAATAGTAAGCTGTCGCTATATTTCTTCTAGTGGACAAATCATCGCCTTTTAAAGCTATTGCTTTCTCTAAAACCTTGATTGAATCATCATTTCTCTTTAAAATAAAATAAACAGTCCCCAAAGTTCTATTTACCTCATAATTCTCAGGGTCTTTACTAATAGCCTTTTCAAGGTGTTCAACTGTCTTTTTTAGATCATCTTCATTTCGAGATCCATCATCTTTTTTACTACGTGCAAAATAAACTGCACCTAATCCAAGATGTGCTCCAGCAAGATTATCATCAATTCGAACTGCCTTTTCATATTTCTGGATCGCTTCATCAAACTTTTTCTGACCATACAATGCTGTACCATAATCGGTATTTAAGTCATAGTCATTTTCCTTTATTTTGCTTGCTTTTTCGAAATTACTAACCGCTTGGTCTACTTCATTTTTCTTAAGATGAATCCGACCAGCATTATAAAGCGCCTCATAACTTTGATTTAATTCCAACGCTTTATTATAGTACTCTAATGCATTACCAAGTTTATTAGAATCACTTTCAGACTGTGCATCATATGTTTTGGCAAGTAAAAATGCTAACTCATAACTCTTTGGAGATGTACTAAATCCCTTATTTAAGGTGTTAGAAGCCTCATCATAAGATTTTTTCTTGTAATAGGCCTCTCCAAGTTGAATATAGCCTTTACTATATTTATCATCAAGTTCCACTGCCTTTTTATAATCCTCAATTGACTCATCAAGCTTATTGAGTCTCTCTTTGGCAACACCCCTATCATAATATGCATTTCGCTGATAAGCTTGATTTAAACCAGGACTTACCGCTAACGCTTTATCAAATAATGAGATACTTTCCTCATTTTGTCCAGCCAAAAGTTTTAAAACTCCAAGTTTAAAAAAAGCAATTGCATTTTTATCATCTTTGTTAATAACATTATTATACTCACTTAAGGCTTGATCATCTTTTCGTTGACCATAATATATTTCGCCTTTTGTGAAATGAGCATTCGGTTCATCAGCTTGTCTCTTTATTGCTTCGTCACTTGCTTTTAAAGCTTCATTATAATCTCTTTTCATGTAGTAAGCAGTTCCCTTGTAAGAATACGCTAAAACATGGTCTGGATTAAGATTTGTTGCCTGATTAAAGTAACGTATTGCCTCGTCATAATTTCCTTTATCTAATTGCTGTTTCCCAATTTCATAAAGCTTTTCAGCATATGCTTTGTTATACTGTCCTAACAATTCATTAATCTTTGATTTTTGCTCAGATGTAGGCTGAGGGTCACTATTGTTGATTGCTTTTTTTAGATATTCAGTTGCTTCCTTAAGCTCACCCTTGTCATAATGCTTTTTCGCATTATCAATAAGTTGTTCAATAAAATTAACACCTGCAATTCCCTCATCCACTGGTGGTTTATCTATAAGAGCCTTTGGATCTTTCTCTCCTGGCGTATCTTTGTCTAGACCAATCCGTCCTGTAACTTTATTATCTTTACTAGAGTCATCAGGCTGACTAGTAGTATCTTCATTATTTTCATCTCCTAACCGTCCTTTATCCCCAAGACCATCATCTGGTATGGTATTACCACTTTCTGATGCTTCATAAATCTCAGAATCAACTGTTGGATAACCTCTTGGTGCCATACCTTCTTGACTTGTAGTTTCAGTCTTGTTTATTTCAGTTGTATGTGGTGAATCCTTTTTCTCTTCAGTTGCAGGTGGAACAGGTTGTACTGATTTCTCTGCTCCATCAGCAGAAACTTCATCCTTTTTAGATGAACTCTCATCCTCACTTTTAATTTCTACTTTCTCTTCTTCTCCACCCAGTGTAACAGATCTTTCTATAGGTTGATTATACTTTAATCTTCCTAGCTTTTTATTTTTTAATCTGGTTATCTTTTTAGTAACTGTATTTTTATAAACTCTTTTTCTGTTTTTTGCTTTACTCTCCATAGATCTAGTCACAAAACTTTCGCTTACCCTTTGACTAGTCACCTTTTTAAGAGTAGCAACTTTACTTTTTCCCCATCCAGAAATATAAACCCCTTGTTCAAATGGGTTTCCTCTTTCTACAACAGAGTTGCCTAAAGTAAATTCTTTTATTGCATGATTAATCGTTAATTTCCGGTTGCCATTCCCTGTATCAATTTTAGAGCATTGAATCAAGAAAATGAAAAAAAGACCCATCACTAAATAACTTAGAATCTTAATTTTATTTTTAGCTGTTCCAAACATAAATTTCCCCTATCCTGGTTTTTACTTATCTTTCTATATCATCAAATTCTTTGCCTTCTTTCTTCTTCTGATCTTTAACCTTTAAATCTTCAGAATCCACTTTCAGATTGACAACGGAATCATCAATTTCTTTATTTGCTTTATCTTCTTCCTTTTGCTGAAGTTCTTTAACAAGTTTATCCTCAGCATCTTTTGTATCCTTATCTGTAGACTTTGCACTTTTATCTTTGCCTTTTTCTTCAAGTATTCGCTTATCTTCATCCCTACCGGCTTTCGCTACACCAGTTTTAGACCCATCTCCTGCAGTACCAACAGTTCCTGTACCAGAAGTTAAATAAATAACTCTCATGTCTTTATTATCCACAGGTCTTTCAGGCCACTTAAAATTCTTATCTTTAAGGTAATCAATCGCTTTACGAACACTATTATATTGCGAATTCTCAGGAGCTTTTACCAAATAGGTTTCCCATGATTTAATGACATCAGCTTTATTCCTAAGATTAAAGTGAACCATACCTTGATAAAGATATATTTCGGGATATCGATCAGTTTCCTTTTCCAGCTTATTATAAACAATCAGCGCTTCTTTAAATCTATTTGAAGCCTGATAACTACGTGCTAAATTATAAAGAAAAGATCTTCTATCCTCTTTTGACGCAAGATCCAAACCTCTTTTATAAGCTTCTATAGACTTATCAAAATCCTTTTTATGGTTATAAATATTACCCAGGTAAAAATATAACTTACTATTTAATGGGTTTTCTTTAAAAGCTTTTTCAAAAAAAACTAATGCAACTTCATACTTGCCTTCACGATAGAGTTTAATTCCCTGTTCATAAGAAGATGGTGTAACATCAGAAAACCCCATCTGAACAATAAATAAACCAATAATTAAGGCTAAAAATATTGACTTTTTCACGTTAATTCCCTCCGCAATAAATACAAACTAATTCAATTTTATCATCTACATCTTTCTTAATTAATTTAACACTATTGTAATAATTTAAATTTAATTCTATTTTATTAATATAAAACAATTAATTAAATTTGTCAAATAAGATGATAATGAAAATAATATCTATCGATTGACCAATTTATGATGAATTTATAATTTATCTAATGAAAAATTATAGATATAAATTTAAAAAAAATCCTGAAAAAACAAGTATAAATTTAAAAAAAATCTTGAAAAAAATAAAAAAATATTATTTTCTATAAAACGTAATACTATTTTATATTATAAAATAAAAATTATAAATAAAAATTAAGAGAAAATTATGCCTATACACTACCTCATAATTATTGGTGCAATTATAATTATAGCATTTATTATAGTTTTAATTAGAAGTTTTTTTTCTTCTGCAAAAAATGAGACCATTCAAAAACTTTTGCAACAAAAGAATTATGATAGTATAATAAAACTTCTTAAAAAATTATTACAAAAAAATGATAATAATTCTTTTGCCCATTTTTATTTAGGTGAAAGCTATTTTAGGTTGGATAATTTTGAATGGGCTCTTCCCCACTTTAGAAAAGTGATTAAAATAAACAAATATACTAAAGATGTGGATGAAGTTAGGACTAGAGAACGACTTGCAGAAATATTTTTACATTTTCAGCAATTGGAAGAGGCACAAAAAGAATTTTTAATGATATTAAAACTTAAACCTGATAATTATCAATATTATTACAGAGTGGGTGAAATCTTTTATCAGAGACATTATAAAGACAATGCAGCAGCTTATTTTGTTAAAGCACTTGAACTTAACCCTTCTCATGTTGATTCATTGTTTAGAATGGGTGAAATTCATTATGATGGTAAACGTCCTACTGATACCTTAAACAATATGAATAAATGCTTAAAGATTGATCCAGGCTATCACAAAGCTCACTATTATTTGGGAATGGTTTATCTGGACAGCAAAAATTATCTTCAAGCAATTCAGGAATTTGAAAAAAGCTACGTTGATTCAGAGTATAGATTAAGATCACTCTATCAAAAAGGAAGAGCAAACATTGAATCGGGAAGTACAGACAAAGGAATACTTGAATTAGAGAGAGGATTGCAGTATATTACATCAGAAGATCCTGCTTCTCTTGCGTTAAGATATTTATTAGCACAAGGTTATGAAAAGGATAGAAATATTACTGCTGCAATTGAGCAGTGGGAAACTATTTCCATGACTAAACCTGATTATAGGGATACAAAAGAAAAGTTAGCCCAATATAAAGATCTCCGGCAGAATGATCAAATAAAAGAATTTATGACTGCTTCAGATAGCAGATTTGAAGGTATGTGTAGGAAAATTGTTGATAAACTTAGTCTTGAAGTACAGGAATTAACAATAAAGAGAGGTTCTGTTGCCAGTATTATCACGTCTGAACGTGAAAGTGAGTGGAGGGGTGTTAGAAAAACAAAGCAGTACATTAGAATTTATAGGGTAAGCGAAAAACTAGGCGATTCAGTAATACGTGAAGTAATTGAGGTAATGAAAGATACTGGTGCAGTAAAGGGAATTTGTATTACATCAGGCGAATTTTCAAGGCAGGCAATTGACTATGCTGCAACACGTCCAATTGAACTTTATGACAAGGATCAATTATCTAAATTTCTTCAATAAATGATAGAGATAAAATATTAAGATACAAATAATTATGCATTTTATTATACTTTTGCTAACTTTAACATTAACTAAATACAATTAACTTATTTAATTTTAGCTGTATTTGCTTAATATAGTGGATATTATTAACAAATAATTACATTTATGATATAAATATTATTATGAAAGAGATTGGACAAGTTGTTGAAATTAACGGAAATAAACTTACACTATTATTAGATCCATCTAGTAATTGTGGCAGCTGTAATTCCTGTTCCAGTGGTGGTAATAGCAAAAATAAGTCTATTTGCCTTGATAATACCATTAACGCAAAGTTAAACGATTTAGTAATTCTCTCTTTGAGTCCATCAAAAGGAATATTTATATCTATTATACTTTATGTTTTCCCTATATTAATGCTTATTTTAGGCTATTTTGTTGGCAATTATTTTGATGATGAAAGTGATATTCACACAACGGAAAGCTACTTAGCAATTATTTTTTCGTTTATTTTTTTATTACTTGGATTATTAATAATTTATTTTTTTGACAAGTTGATGTACCGAAAAAATAAGCTATCACCTAAAATTGTAGGATTTTACACTGGCCAATCCAGTGATTTGTCATAATTTAAAATTCATAAACATAAATTAATGAGTATAAAAATGCAAAGCAAGATACCAAAATTTCTTAAAAAATGGAAAGAACACTCTTTAAACTATAATGATAACCAAAATCTTAATGCTGAAAATGTAAATTATAAATTTAAAGCTATTGAAGATGAATTAGAAACTAAAATTAAAAATCTAATTGACAAAATCAATTTTATAAACGATATTAAAGCTCTTTATAGATATGTTATCGATGGGAAGGCAGATATCATTGAGAAGCTAGAAATTTTCCTTGCTCTACTCTACTTTATTAACCCATTTGATATTATTCCTGATGTTTTACCTATAATTGGATATATTGATGATGGCTTAATAATTGCCTATCTTGTTAAAAAATTAAAAGAAAAAATTGAAATTTATCGCTGATAAGTGTTTAAACAAAGACTTTCTTTTGGATTCTTTAATTAACAACTTATTGAGGTTTTAAAAAATTGCTCGTTTGTATAAGCTTGCCACCCAGGGTTAAATTCTTAAATAATAAGAAAATAACCCTATAGGATAGCTAAGCTAAAATCTAGTGATTTGTAAATATATCGGTTTTTGTGATGAGTATAAAAAATTTTAAATTATTTTTTTAAAAAAATAAGATTTTTTATATAAAAAGCAATTTAAGTTTTAAATTAACAAACAATTAAATTATTACCATTTTTTACAAGGAATTTAAATGTATATTTTTAGAAATCAATTTAAAATAATATTAGGGTCAGTGATAGTCACTATAGGTTTAATTACCTTTATACTATTCGTTTACGGATATTTTGATAAAAAATTAACTACAAATCCCGGCATAACAAATAATTCTAATCCCTTTAATAGCACAGAGAATAAACCTATAAGAACAATTTATAAGATTGTTGACAAAGAGGAAAAACAATTTATCGATATTTATAAATATGCAAATCCAGGTGTAGCAAACATTATTACTCAAGTACATAAAATGAACTTCTTTTACGAGCCAGTAATTAACAAAGGATCAGGCTCTGGATGTGTTCTAGACAAAAAAGGAAATATACTTACAAATTATCATGTAGTTCAAAATGCCGACAAGCTGTTTGTGACGCTGAATGACAAAATACCATATCCTGCAACTGTGGTTGGTATTGATCCAGAAGGCGATTTAGCTATAATCAACATTAAGGCACCAAAAGAAGAACTCCACCCCCTTAAATTTGCTGACTCAAGCCACCTAGAAGTGGGACAAAAAGTTTTAGCCATTGGCAATCCCTTTGGTTTTGAAAGAACTCTTAGTACAGGAATAATTAGTTCACTTGGTAGAACAATTAAAAGTCATACAGGCGGTTATATAAACATTATCCAGACTGACGCAGCCATTAACCCTGGTAACTCTGGTGGGCCTTTGCTCAATATGAATGGTGAAATTATAGGTATTAATACCCTGATATTTTCTCCTGATGGTAGTAGTGTAGGAATAGGTTTTGCGATTCCCAGTTCCTCAGTAATCATGGTAAAGGATGATTTAATAAAATTTGGTTATATCAAGCGTCCAAAGTTGGGTATTGTGGGATTGCCTCTTAGAAGACTGCCTGGACTAAGTAACTATTTAAAATTACCTACTGATCAAGGTGTAATGACAATTGAAATACAAAAAGGTAGTTCAGCAGATAATGCAGGCATTAGAGGTAGCAATGATTATGTTATTGTGGGAAATTGGCGCATTCCTACAGGTGGTGATATTATTGTTACAATTGATGGAAACAGGATCAGTGATATTAATGACATCTCAATAGCCCTTAGAAACAAACGTGGTGGAGATAAAGTTAAATTAGAAGCTTATAGAGACGGTAAATTAAAGACATTCATTGTGAAACTTATCCTTCCAAAATGAAAAAATTGTTTTATTTATTAATATTTTTGTTTTTTGCCCTTTCAATGTGTGTAACCCAAAATGTTAACACTGAAACAATTTATCACGCCAAATCTTATAATATTGACGTCCATGTTTACCCATTACAACAAGAGCTTTTTGGTGTTGCTAAAATAAATGTTTTTGTTAAAGGCCAAAGCAAAGTTATTTTTTTATTAAACAATGGTCTAAACATAAAATCTATATATTATGCTAAAAAATTCCTCTCATTTAAAAGGAAAATTAAAAGTAACTCTAGTTTATCATTTATTGAAATTGATTTAGCAGATATTAAACAAGATAATATCCCCATTACAATTAGCTATAACGGAAAAATATTTGGGCTCCCTAAGCTTAAAAGTAAAATCCCAGACCAAAGCAATGGGGTTATCTCTCCTACTGGCGTTTATCTCGATGAAAATAGTGGATGGTATCCTTTTATGCCTTATAATCTTGCATTCTATAAACTAAAAGTGAGTATACCACAAGAATATGCCCCTGTAAGCGAAGGAAATATTGTTTCAAATAGCATAAAATCTAATATGAGAGTGGTTATATTTAAATCAAAATATCTATTAACACCTATAAGCCTGATTGCTGGCAAATATCATGTTAATAATTCAACTTATAACAATATCCAGATAGGAACTTACTTTTCTAAAGAAAATAATCACCTTTCTGACACTTATATTAAGTACACAAAATATTATCTTAACCTTTATGAAAGGATGATTTCACCATATCCATACTCTAAATTCTTTGTTATAGATAATTTCTTACCTACTGGTTATGGTATGCCTTCATTCACAGCTATTGGTGGCAATATTATACGCTTACCTTTCATTGTGAAAACATCATTAGGCCATGAAATTTTACACAATTGGTGGGGAAACTCAG
>Ga0224495_10002826_pt1 | contig 11035 bp, 10 predicted proteins | sample SF_Jul11_sed_USG_FD_168128 | JGI IMG/M metagenome (GOLD analysis project Ga0224495, IMG submission 168128) | Sediment microbial communities from San Francisco Bay, California, United States - SF_Jul11_sed_USGS_4_1 | ecosystem: Environmental > Aquatic > Marine > Sediment | place: USA: California...
AGTATGGGCTAGTTCCTGGTTAAAAAATTTTTCAGCATAAAGAAGTCCCAGAGCATAATAAATGTCCCGTTTCTGGTCTTTAATGGTTTGCGATAATTTTTTATTCTTAACAGAATTTTTCATGTATGGTTCTAAAACGAGCAGAGCCTGGTGATAATAATCAACGGCATCTTTCCAGTTGCGATAGGTTTCGCTGATTTTCGCCATGTATTGATTTGCGTTGATAAAAAACGCCGGATTTCCCGAAGGATCGCCGCCTTTGGCAAGATATTCTTTAAAGCTGGATACAGATCGCGATATGAGATTTAAATGAAAATAACATTCGCCATAAAGATAATATAAACTTGTTCTGTGTCTTGAATGGGGAAACCGGTTATCGAGTATATTATAGTAGCTGATGGCAGATTCATAATCGCCTTTTTTTCGATGAATTTCCCCAAGATAGAAAATTGCATCGCGAATTTCATACTCAAAGGGTTGCTCTGCAATAAATTCATTAAAATGGGTCCTGGCTTCGTCAAGCCGGTTTTGCTCATAATAATTTGTACCCCTGAAAAATTTCACCAAAGGATCAGCAGCGGAAAAAAGGGATGAATTTGGTATTGAAATCAGTAATAAAAAAATCAGATTGTAGATGGGAACACCCCGCGAGATGACGGAAGAATTCCGTCTTCCGAATAAAGTTGGTAATTTATGGCTGTATCTCATGTTGAATGGAGGAATTATTTTTTTTCCAGAATAATCCCGTAATAATGGAAAATACAATGGTTGAAATTAAAATGTATGCCCTTTGAACGAATACGAGACCAATTTTATTTTCTTTCACTTCTTCCGTTACTTTTCCCTCGTCCATAAATTTTATTATGGTATATTTATCGTCATAAAAATATAGTTTTCTAACAAATTCTTTTATTGCTTCATTTTCATTTTCTATGTGAGTAAGTTTCTTGCTCAGTTCCATTTTTTTCCTGTTTAATTCTTCAATCTGGATTTTCAGATTTTCCCTTTCTTTGGATTTTTCAAGATAAGCCAGATAGCCATTTTTACTTAGCAGAAAGTTATACATTGCTATTTGAATAATTAATAATAAAAAGGGCCAAAATACCCAATGTTCCCGACTGTTTTGAAAGGCTTTGAAAAAACGTTCAATCATGTGGTTTTTTCAGGATCATTGGCCGATTAATTTATTTTTTTGCCAAAAATGCTTTTTCCCGGATAATAAGCGTCATCCCCAAGATTTTCTTCGATACGCAAAAGCTGGTTGTATTTGGCAATACGATCAGAACGACTCATGGATCCTGTTTTAATTTGACCTGCTGAAGCGGCTACAGCAAGATCTGCGATAGTTGTATCTTCGCTTTCGCCAGAGCGATGCGAGACAACAGAGGAATACCCGTTTTTAAGAGCATATTCCATGGTTTCCATGGTTTCAGTAAGAGATCCGATCTGGTTTACTTTTATTAAAATGCTATTTGCAATTCCCGCATCTATGCCTTCTTGTAGAATTTTTTTGTTGGTTACAAACAAGTCATCTCCTACAAGCTGAATTTTATTTCCAAGACTTTCTGTAATTTTTTTCCATCCATCCTGGTCATTTTCGGCCATACCATCTTCAATGGAAATAACCGGAAATTTTTCAGTATAACTTTTATAAAGTTCCGTTAAACCCGTATAATCCAGGGATAGCCCATCACCCTTGACTTCGTATCGATTATTTTCAAAAAATTCCGATGCTGCAGCATCCATGGCGATGTAGGTATCATGACCCGGCTTGTACCCGGCTTTTTCAATCGCCTCAACAAGCACTTTCAAGGCATCTTCATTGGAAGATAAATTTGGTGCAAACCCGCCTTCATCGCCTACAGCAGTATTCAGGTTTTTTTTCTTTAATACGGATTTCAAAGAGTGAAAAATTTCCGCTCCCTGGCGAATACATTCCTTGAAAGTATCAAATTTTACCGGTATTATCATGAATTCCTGAAAATCAATATTGTTATCAGCATGGGCGCCTCCGTTGATAACGTTCATCATGGGTACCGGCAAGGTTCTTGCAAACGGGCCGCCAAGATATCGATAAAGCGGAAGGCCGGAATACTGGGCAGCGGCATAGGCGGCTGCCATGGATACGCCCAGTATCGCATTTGCGCCCAATGATGATTTATTTTCAGTTGCATCAAGTTCAATCATCAATCGATCCAGTGCGCGTTGATTCAGGGCGTCCATTCCGATTATATTTGGTTGTATGATTTCAATAACATTGGAAATGGCTTTTTGTACGCCTTTTCCCACATATCGTTCTTTATCGCCATCTCTTAATTCGAGGGCTTCGCGAGAACCTGTTGATGCCCCGCTGGGAACAATTGCTCTTCCCAAATCTCCGCTTTCCAGAAAAACCTCAACTTCAATAGTGGGATTACCTCTTGAATCAAGGACTTCTCTGGCGTGAACTTCATCAATAATTGAACTCATGAACCAGACTCCTGAAAATAATAACCCTGTAAACGTGAATTTACTTTTTTATAACAAACATCAGTTGGGAACGGCATGGGCAGATTTCGTCGATTATGACGCGCTTAGCGCGTCATAATCAGCATATAAATGGGTTGGATCTTTTTAAAATATTTTACGACTGGATATGTTTTTATTTTATGCGAAAGAGTAAATTGTTTGCAAGATGACCCGGTATTTAAAGGAACTGGATTATTAGGGGGGATAAATGGAAGAAAAAGTATATTTGCCCGTACTATTGAATATTACTGGTAAAAAAATTTGTATGATCGGAGCAGGAAATGCCTGCCGCGAAAAATTATTTAGTCTTGGTCAGGTTGGCCAGAAAATCACAGTGATTGCTCCCGAAATTCATGAAGATTTTTTTAATAAATCCTGGATACATTTAATTAAAAGAAAATATCTTAAAGGAGATTTGAAAGGATTTTCTATTGTTTATGTGGGGGTGAATAACCTGGATCTGGAAAAGGAAATTAAATTCGATGCCCTTACTGAGGGAGCAATGGTAAACTTTCTAAATAAAACAGAATATTCAGATTTTATTTCGCCTTCGGCAATTCAAAGGAAAAACTTTTCAATTTTTGTTTCTACTTTTGGAAAAGGCCCTGGAGCAACAAAACAAATTCGAAAAGAAATTGAATTGAAATTAAATCTGGAAGAACTGGATCATCAAGCAGGTGAATATATTCGATCCCGAAAAGGCGACGAAATCAATGAATAAAAAATTACAATTCAAGTTTTGCTTGTCTGGCTTTATTACAAACATTGACAAAAGAATGTGCCCACCAGCTGGCCGCCCTGCAATGAAAATGAGCATATGTGGCCAGCAAGTTTTTAAACAATAATCCATCCCGATTTTCAGAAATGCCGACCCCCCGGTTCATAAAAAAAATACAATCCATGGTTTTGGGGAGATTTTGCAATACGGAATAATGGAATTCATGGGCTCGAATAAATACGCCCGGGGGAATTTCCCAGAGGGTTTTTTTCGTATCCGGATTATCGAATTTATTTTCAAGCGAAGTAATCAATTCAACATAACCCTTCCCCTGGGGTTTCTTGTGCATGACGCTTTGCGCCGGAATTATGCCAGCCATATTATATTCGTTATTTTCCATGATAATTTTTTCAGTCAGGTACATCATTCCGCCGCATTCGGCAAATACAGGCAAGCCGTTGTCGATAAATTCAAAAATACTTCTTTTCATATTCTGGTTTTCAGCCAGTTCGCGGGCATAAATCTCCGGATAACCGCCGCCAAGATAAACACCATCGGCTTTCGGTAAATTTGTATCTTTCATTGGACTGAAAAACACCAATTGAGCGCCCTCATCTTCAAGCGCTTCAAGATTATCCGGATAATAAAAATTCAAGGCGGCATCGCGGGCTACGGCAATAATTACGGATTGTTTTTTTTTCATCACTGATTTATCGCCAGTTTTTTTCGCTGATCTGAAATTTTCTATGGGTGACTGAACCGCCATTGCCGCTTCAACGATTTTATCGAGATCGATACTTTTTTCAGCAATGGTTTTCAAGGCCGATACAATGTTTTCTGCTTCGGCATTGTTTTCCGTGGTAACAATTCCAAGATGACGTTGTTCAAGATTTACGCCAGAAGATTTATTAACTACCCCAAGTACGGGGACGTTGCAATGTTGTTCTATGGATTGACGCATTTTGTCTTCATGTCTTTTCCCGGCTACATTGTTTAGAATAACGCCGACAATACGCGTTTCGGGTTCAAAGTTTAAAAATCCGTTTATTATGGCGGCTACGCTGCGCGACATTTTTGTGCAATTTAATATTAAAATTACGGGTGTAGCGAGATGTCTGGCCAGATATGCAGATGATCCAAAACCGTCGGAATCGATGGAATCAAACAAACCATGGTTACCTTCAATTATGGAAATATCGAAATCTTCTGATTTTTGCAAGAACAATGACCTGACCTCGTCATGAAATAAATGTAAATCCAGATTATAACAGCTTCGGCCGCTTGCCAGGGTATGCCACTTTGCATCGATAAAATCGGGTCCTTTTTTAAATGCCTGTATTTTAAGGCCGCGCGCAGATAGCGCTGCGATAACTCCCATTGTAATAAACGTCTTGCCAGAACCTCCGTTTACCGCCGAAAACATAATTCGGGGACGCATGGCATTTTTCGTATTTTTGTTTGATATGTTCATTATAATACAGATGGAAAGTTTTTCATGCGATTGGATATATGCTGCGTGTGTCGATATGCAGGAGCATGATATGTCTCTTCATATTCCGGAAATTCCAGGTTAATTTTCTTCTATGTTTAGAAAACCCTTTCTCAAGGATTACTGTCAAATTGAGCAGGTTTATAATATCCCTGGACTGTCAACTTTATTCGATAAATAAAAGATATTCAATATTTATAAAAAATACCAATCTAAAATGATTATAAATATTGACAGGATATGTTTTTAAATTCCCATGGATGCAGAACTTGCAGAGAAACATTCGCCCACATGTACATGCCATGCTGGCTGTACCAGTGAGCATGGCAAGCTTAAAACCAGGAATTAAACGGTTGACGAATTTAGATTATGTCCCATTTTGGCTTGACAGGGGATCTTATCCTGATTTAAATACCCTGCATATTTGATGTATTTAAAGTTTATATTTCGTCTAATGTGGTATGAATATTGAAGCGATTGTTTCAAGATTGCAGGAGGTTACAATGCTAAAAACAAAACAAGATGTAAGCAATTTTCTCAAAGAAAAAAATATATCGCCCACGGCGCAGAGAGTAGAAATGCTTTACAAGCTGATACAAAAAGACCAGCACCTTAGTCCCGAAGTTGTTTTTAAAATGGTTAACGACGATTTTCCAAAAGTTTCCAGGGCGACCGTTTACAATAATTTGAATCTGTTTATTGAAAATGGAATTGTTCGCAAACTTTCACTGGGTTCCATTTCAACTGTTTTTGACACCAATAATGAACAACATTTTCATTTGCACGAAGAAAATTCAGAAGAACTGATTGATGTAAAAGCCAGCGAAGAAACTACGGGCAAGCTTGCGGATGCTGCCGCTCAAATCCTGAAAAAGCAAATTGGATCGGGCTATAAAGTAAAAGACGTGATAATTAACTACGAAAAAAGTTAAAATCCGTTTGGGGCGTCGTTAAGTAATCCTTCCGTATCGTTGTTGGTTTTTTCTTTTTCGGCGCCCGCAGCTTTGTCCTGGGTTTTACCAAATTCAGGGTTAACAATATTACCGCAGTTTAACAGGGTCTCTTCCATGCTGATTCCTGATTCTTCCGGAGGAATAATACAGCTGCCATCTTCGAGCATGGCAATGGCTTTTTTCACCTGTTCGTATTGATTGTCATTCGGGGCTTCTGTAATAAATCTTTTCCAGTATTCTATTGTTTTTGGTTTATCTCTTTTATACATCAAATAAACATACCCAATTTGAAACAACGAAGGCTTGAAGGCGGGATCAATGCTGTAGGCCTGAAGGAAATTACCCAGTCCATCGTTTGGATTTTTTAATTCCAGATAAATCTGACCCATGCGAAAAAACTCATAACCGGGCCGGGCGGATACATCTTTGGCTATATTGTAATATTTTAATGCATTGGCATAACGCCGGTTAAACAGATTTATATCGCCAAGGTAAGAATATGCCTTCGGATGCGACGGGTTTTTATCAATTACTTTTAATAGCGTTTGTTCGGAAATATCGTATTTTTTTTGGAAAAAATATTGCTCGCCCTGTTTAAATAGGTCGTCAGCATTTTCCTGGGCAAACAAGGCTGCGCCGAACATTGCCAGAAGAAAAATATGAATATAATAAATCAGATTGCGCATATTATACTATCGTCAAAAATCGTTAATGCATATTTATGTTTTTTAACAAATGCTCTATTTCCTGATCAAATCTGGAGTATTCAAATGCATAACCCGACTGGATTAATTTTTCAGGAATTGCCTTGCATGAAGCAAGAATCAATTCATCGGCAGTTTTTCCCAACATTAATCGAATTATAAAACCTGGAATTTTAAACATTACCGGTTTGTTTAAAAATTTTGCAATTTTCACAGCAAAATCTTTTTGACGAACCGGGTCAGGGGAGGTAAAGTTATATACACCCTTTGCGCTTTTTTGAGAATAAAGATAAAAAAAAGCCCCGGCCAGATCATCGGCATCAATCCAGGATATCCACTGGTTTCCTGATCCGATAGCCCCTCCAAAGCCTGCCTGAATGGGTTGTATCATTTTCTGCCAGGCAGGAGCATCTTTAGCCAGGACAATACCAAACCTGCCAATAATCAATCGTATATCAGGGTTAATTTCTGTAATTTGTCGAACTGTATTTTCCCACTCAACACAAACTTTGCTCAGGAACAAATTTCCCGGGGGATTTATCTCGGTTACATTTTCTTCATTCGTATCGCCATAAAATCCGGTTGCGGAGGTTTGCCCCCATACTGCCGGTGGGGACTTGCATTTTTGATAGGCATCTATAAGTAAATTTGTGGCCTTGAGGCGACTGCTTAATACGTTCGTTTGCATTTTTTTACCCAACCGACCATCGGCGATACCAGTACCTGCCAGGTTTATTAGAAAATCAGAACCCTCAAGAGCATGAACCGTTTCAATATTGGCGTTTAAGTCCTGTTCCGGATTCCAAACGAAGGTTAATATGTTTTTGTTATTTTCAGAAAGTTCCTGTGAAGTCCGGTTTCGGGTTAAAACACGGATATTCCAATCCTCCTTTTGCGCCCTGGCAATGATATGCCGGCCAATAACTCCCGAAGCTCCTGCAATAGTTAATGTAAGATTATTTTTTTTCATAGAAAATACTTTACCTGTCAATACCGTCACCCATTAAATTTATTAATATTTCCAAGGAGGTGTTTACACCCATCAATACCAAAACATATTTTCTATTAATAATATGCACAAATACTAATTCCGGCACAGATTCCTTTATAAAATTCCGGAAAATATGTTTGACCCGGAATGTCAAATTTGGATTATTAATTAATATATTTTATGGAGGCTCATATGTATAAAAAATGGATAATCGCTCTTTTAAGCGTGTCGCTCTTTTCAACGGCATATTTTGCTGATGAAAAAAAGGGTGAGGGAAGACCATCCAAAGAATCCAAAGGTCAAAAAGGTCAAAATCATGGCAAAGTAACATCTGAAGAAAGAAACAAGGGAAAGCAAGGCGAGAAAATGAGTAAAGAACATGGAAAAAAACATGAGAAGGACTCAAAAGGGACCGAGCATAAACACTAATATCGAATTCTGCATTTTACGTCCTTGAAAAAGGACGTAAAATGTTACCTTAAAAAGCAACTCCGGATTTCACTGCCAAAAAATTTTAATCTCGAAAATTTCCCAGAAAATTTACCAATTTTTTGTTGACCATAGAATCTTTATTCGAACGCTGACAACTAATAATGGACAAGAAACAAAAAAATAGAATATTCGGCATATTGCTCTCTGCCCTCTTGATCATCGTTGGAGCCGCAGGTCAACTTCATGGAAAAGCCGGCGAAAACGAAATTTCAGAAGAAAAATATATCTTATTATACAATACCATATTGCAAGAGATCAAAACAGGTTATGTAGAGGAAATCAACAACAAAGATCTTTGGGTAAATGCCATTCATGGAATGCTCAAGGCAACCAACGATGAACATACGATGTTCCTCACCAAAGATGAATACTCCGATCTGGAAGCAAATACCAAAGGCGATTTTGGCGGATTGGGTATAGAAATTGCATTGAGGGATTCTATACTTACCGTAGTAACTCCCATGGAAGATACGCCAGCTTCCCGGGCAGGGTTACAACCCGGCGATAAAATTATTGAAATTGATGGAAAATCTACCCGTGATTTATCTTTGTCGGATGCTGTAAAACAACTAAGAGGAAAGATTGGAACAACTGTAAATATTTCGATAGCCAGAGAAGGCGAAGATGATCTTATCAAAGTTGATCTGGTTAGAGATCTTATAAAAATTACAGTGCTTGAGAGCGGTATTATTGAAAAAAACAACATAGGGTATATTAAACTAAAACAATTTGCGGGAACCGCCGCAACAGACATGTTAAATGCCATGCGTGTACTTGAAGAAAAGAAAGTAAAAGGTATAATACTTGATTTACGTAATAATCCGGGTGGCTTACTTACCTCTGCTATTGGAATATCCAATTTTTTCATCAAGGAAGGCGTTATTGTTTCAACGAGAGGACGTAACAAGGAAAATGACAAAACTGAAAATGCCGACCCCCGAAAAACAGTTGCGCCCAATATTCCGCTGGTAGTTCTTGTCAATGGCGGTTCGGCATCTGCAAGCGAAATTGTTACAGGCGCCATTAAAGATCATAAACGAGGTATCATCGTAGGAACAAAAACCTTTGGAAAAGGTTCGGTTCAAAGCGTCATTCCCCTGGATTATGGAACAGCGTTAAAAATGACCATACAAAAATATTATACACCCTCGGGAGAGTCGATTCACAAAAAGGGAATTGAACCCAATATTGTAGTAAAACCGTATGAATTTACAAAAGACGAGCGAAGACATTTGAGGGATATTGTCGATACAAAACTTCTGGAAACATTTGTAAAAGAACACAAAGTCTATAATGAAGAATCCGTAGGTAAACTAAAAATCTTGCTGAAGGAAAAGGGATTCAGCTTGAGCGACTACGCTACCAGATATGTTTACAAACAGGAAATAACCAATATCGGCAAACGTCCTTTATATGATCTTGAGCTTGATACCCAGTTAATAAAGGCCACAGAACAGTTTAAATGATCTGATTTTTCCGGTTACGAAAATCGCTGAATATTTTCTATAATGCTTGAATTTATATTGTGATTGGCAAATTCGATTGTTGTTTTTATCGCGCTTCTTACAGACCAGGCATTACTGGAACCATGTCCAATGATAACAATTCCGTTGACCCCAAGCAGGGGAGCTCCGCCATAATTGGAATGATCCATTTGCGATTTTACGGCGCTAAGGGTTGGTTTTAGAAGTAAAGCGCCGGTTTTGGCAAGATTTGAGGATTTAATATTATTTCTCATGGTGTTGAAAATCGCCTTGGCTGTACCTTCGATGGTTTTAATGACAATATTGCCAATAAAACCGTCACAAACAACGACATCCACCGGTTTTCCATAACCAAATAAATCGCGTCCTTCTACATTTCCAATAAAATTCAACGGCAGTTTTTTTATATTTTCAAATGCAGACTGGGTTAAATCATTACCCTTGTTTTCTTCTTCGCCATTGGAAAGAAGTCCAACTGCTGGATGAATAATATTAAAAATTTCACGGGAATAGATTTCACCCATGATGGCCGCCTGAACAAGATATTCGGGCTTGCTGTCAACATTTGCCCCGGCATCGAGCAGGGTTGTTGCTCCATATCCATAACGCGGCAAAGGCGTTGCAATCACGGGACGTTTTACTCCGGGAAGCCTGCCCAACAAAAGTAAAGCTGCGGCCATGCTTGCCCCGGTATTTCCCGGAGAAAAAAAACCAATTGCTCTTTTTTCCTTTACCAGCCTGCTACAAACCATTATGGATGAATCTGGTCTGGATTTTACGGCCCGCGCCGCCTGGTCTGACATACCCACAACTTCTGCAGCATGTTCAATTTCTACGTTTTTTGACGCTGATAGAAATTCATGACGCGATACGAGATTCGTTAATATTTCTTTTTTACCTACAAGTATTATTTTGGCATTAAACTCCCTGATGGCCAAACCAGCGCCATTTACGATAGGCTCATATCCGAGATCTCCGCTTGCGGCATCAATGGCGATCCAGTCATTATTTTTCATGATATCTCCCAATATTAAATTTATGCTGGTTTTTCAACAACAATTGCTGCGTGTGCCAATTTGTTTTCTGCAAGAGGTAAACGTATAGCCGATGTGACTTTTTTTGCCCCATTTAAAGGGGGCAAATCGACTTTACCGGACTATATTATACTTCTGTTTAAAGTATGATACTTCTATGTATCAGTATTCATATCCCAGAGAAAAGTTAAACTTCCACTGGCTTAATGGTATGACATTCTTAAAATCAACCGGAGTCGCCCAGTCAAAATGCAATAAAATTCCAGGAATCAAGACAAAACGTAAACCAAGACCAAAAGATAATCTCAGGTCTTTTAGTATTTTTTTTTGTTCATCATATCCCTTCCATACCTGAAAATCATTAAAGGCGCTTCCTGCATCGAGAAATATTACCGCTGTAAAACCGCGAAGAGCCCATTGTACGGGAAAACCCATGATAAAATAATCTATTAACGGAAAACGTAATTCGAGATTAAACATAAATGTATATACCCCAAGCAAAGAGAGAAAATCGTAACCCCTGATGGTAAACGGGCCGCCAATTTGCCATGGAAAAATATCTTTCTGGGGACCGCTAACGGCGCCTGCAACAAATCTCATCGCAAAAACATATCTTTCAAAAAAATTAAAATATTGGCGCGCATCAAAAACGAGGCTGTTAT
>Ga0224495_10002827_pt1 | contig 11034 bp, 9 predicted proteins | sample SF_Jul11_sed_USG_FD_168128 | JGI IMG/M metagenome (GOLD analysis project Ga0224495, IMG submission 168128) | Sediment microbial communities from San Francisco Bay, California, United States - SF_Jul11_sed_USGS_4_1 | ecosystem: Environmental > Aquatic > Marine > Sediment | place: USA: California...
ACCGCTCTGGAATGGCGGATCCAGAAAGATCACGTCATACCGCCGCGCATCGCGAAGGGCGAATTCTAGCCCATCCTGTGCGTGCGCGAAAACATTTACGCAGCCCAGTTTTTTTATATTGTCCTGCAAGGCGCGAAATGCCGTGCTGTCGCGTTCGACCATCTCCACACGCTCTGCCCCGCGCGAAGCGGCCTCGAGCCCCAATGCACCGCTGCCGGCGAACAGATCGAGACAGGTCCGCCCATACAGCGCCTGCCCCAGCCAGTTGAACAGCGTTTCGCGAACGCGATCCGGTGTGGGCCGCAGACCCGGCACGTCCGGGAAGCTGATCACGCGGCTGCGGAATTCTCCGCCGATGATTCGCAGGCGGTTGGCACTTTTCCCTGCCCTGGCTATTTTGCGGCCTCTGCCGGTGCGCCGACGATCACTGTCGCCATCGCGCCGGGATCGATATGGCGTTTGAACGCATCACGTATCTGTGCCACGGTCACCTGCTCGACCTTGCGCGTGAAATCGTCCAGATAGGTCAGCGGCAGATCGTAAAAACCGATGACACTCAGGTAGTCGAGGATCTTGCGGTTGCCATCGAGGCGCAACGGAAAGCTGCCGATGATGTTCTGTTTGGCGGCGAGCAATTCCTTTTCGGTCGGCCCCTTGGCGACGAACTCCGCCAGCATCTTGCGCACCAGTTGCAGCGCTTCGTCGGCCTGTTCCTTTTTGGTTTGCAGGCCGATCTGGAATGCGCCGGGCAGTTTGAGCGGCATGAAGTAGCTGTAGACGCTGTAGGCATAGCCGCGTTTTTCCCGCACCTCGTTCATCAGCCGCGAGGTGAAACCCCCGCCACCGAATATATGGTTGCCGACATACAGCGGGAAATAGTCGGGGTCGTTGCGCGAAATGCCCGGTGCACCCACCAGGATGTGGCTCTGGGTGGCAGGATGGCTGATGCGCTGCTCGCTCGCCGTGATCCGGGTCTCGACTTCCGGCAAGCCGGCCGCGGCAGGGCCGGTGGGCAACCCGCCGGTGAGTTGCTGCGCGATGGCCTCTGCCTCGGTGCGCGTCACGTCCCCCATGATGGCGACCACGGCACCACCTGCCTGGTAATGCGTGCGATAGAAATCGGTGAGGTCCTGCACGGTGATCTTTTCCACACTGGCGACCTCGCCGGAAACCGGCTGCGCATAAGGGTGCATACCATACAGCGCCTTGTTGAACGCCTTGTCGGCAATGCTGTCCGGCTTGGTCTCGGCTTCCTTCAAAGCGGCGATCACCCGCGCTTTTTCACGGGCAAGGATCGCTTCCGGGAAAAGCGGGCGCTGCAACACGCGCGCCATGATATCCAGCGCCTTGCCGCGCTCCGCCGCGCTGCTCAGGGTACGCAAAGACAGGCTGGCACGATCCGGATCGAAACCGCCGCCGAATTGCGCGCCGATATCCGCCATGCCGCGCGAAATATCATCTTCACTCAGGCCTTCCGCGCCCAGATCCAGCATGTGATGGGCCAGGCTCGCCACGCCGGACTTGCCAGCCGCATCGAAGCTGCTTCCCGCCGGAAGATTCACCGCAACATCCAGCATCGGAAGGTCATGATCTTCGACAAACAATACCCGCGCTCCGCTGGCGCTGTGCCAGTGCTGGATGACCGGCGTCGCCAGCGCAACGGATGCCGCGCAGCACAAGGCCAGCACCCCGATGGATCGAACAAGCATGTTGTTAGCGGGCATGTGGCATTCCTCCAGATTCAGTACCGGGCTTGCCGGAAAGCGGCTGCGGGTCAAGTACCGCAACGGTCAGATGGTCGTCCTGCAGGAACTCTTCCGCGACCTGGCGCACTTGTTCTGCGGTCACCTCTCCAAGCTTCTCCAGCATCACCGGGATCGTCTGATGCCCAAGGCCGATGGTCTCCAGTTGCCCGATCTGCATCGCCTGGTAAAACACGGAGTCGAGCTTGTACACCTCTCCCGCCCTCACCTGCGCCTTGACGCGCTTCAGCTCTTCGTCGCTTATCCCCTCTTTTACAAGCAGGGCGATTTCGCGGCGCAGTGCCGCCTCGACTTCCTCGACCGTCTTGCCTTTGCTGGGCGTGGCTTCAAGCGTGAACAGGCTGGGTCCGCGCGACACCGAGTCGTACCCGGCGCCGACATCCGCGGCGATCTGCTGTTCACGCACCAGATGCTTGTTGAGGCGCGCAGAACCGTTGCCGTCCAGCACGCCCGCAAGGATATCCAGCGCGTAAGGCTTCCAGTCCTGCCCGGGATCGCGCAATGTGGGCGCACGATAACTCATCACCAGATGCGGCAGTTCGGCGGGTGCTTTGACCCACAAGCGCTTGGCGCCGATCTGCGGCGGCTCGGTGAATTCCCTGCGCGGCGGCTGGGTGCGCCTCGGGATCGGCCCGTAATACCGTTGCGCGAGCGCAAAGACTTCTTTGGCGTTGACATCGCCCGCAATGACGAGAATGGCATTGTTCGGCGCGTACCAGCGGTCATACCACGCCCTGGCATCGCTGACCTTGAGCGCTTCCAGATCGCTCATCCAGCCGATGATCGGGTGGCGATAGGGGTGTTCCTGAAAAACGGTTGCCATCATTTTTTCGTACATCAGTGCATGCGGCTCGTCATCGGTGCGCATGCGCCGCTCTTCCTTGACCACATTCACTTCTCTGGTAAATTCGTCTGCAGACAGTTTGAGGTTATGCATCCGGTCCGCCTCCAGCTTCATCGCCAGCGGCAGTTTCGACTTGTGCAGGCGCTGAAAATAGGCGGTGTAGTCGTAGCTGGTAAAGGCATTCTCGCGCCCGCCCGCCGCGGCGATACGGTTGGAGAATTCTCCCGCCGGAACGGTCTTCGTTCCCTTGAACATCATGTGCTCTAGCACGTGAGCGATGCCGGTCACGCCGGCCTGCTCGTCCATGCTGCCCGCCCGATACCAGATCTGCTGGACCACTACCGGCGCACGGTGATCTTCCTTGACAATGACTTTCAGTCCGTTTTTAAGCGTGTGCTCAAATACTTTCGCCTGCGCTTCCGTGTACAGCCCGCCCGACAGCAAGGCGATGCAAAGCAAATAAGTCCTCATGTCCCTAGCCCTGAAAGGTGTAAACATCATAAAATGCACCCGCATTATGCGACATTTTTCCATCTCCCGACTACGTTCACCCCAAGAGACCCCCAAATGCTCGGCTTCCTGAAAAAGAACACCCCCGGAACCCAGGACGAAAAACCAGCCAGCGGCTGGCTGTCGCGGTTGAGGTCCGGGCTGTCGCGCACCGGCGGCCAGATCACCGACCTGCTCAGCCTCAACGGCAAGATCGACGACGATCTTTATGAAGAACTGGAAACCATCCTGATCACCGCCGATGTCGGCGTGGATGCGACGCGCGCGCTGCTCGCCGACTTGCGTCGCCAGGTCAGGGAACAAAATCTGTTCGAAGCCTCGCAGCTCAGGGAAGCGCTCGCGCAGTGCCTGCTCAAGCTGCTCAAGCCGCTGTCGCACCCGCTGCAGGCCGACACCCACAAGCCTTTCGTCATCATGATGGTGGGCGTGAACGGCGCGGGCAAGACCACCTCCATCGGCAAGCTGGCGAAGTATTTGCAGGATCAGGGACTGTCAGTGATGCTCGCGGCAGGCGACACCTTCCGCGCCGCTGCACGGGAACAACTGGTCGCCTGGGGCGAACGCAACAACGTGACAGTGATCGCGCAGCAAGGCGGCGACCCTGCAGCAGTGATCTTCGATGCCGTGCAGGCCGCCCAGGCGCGCAAGATCGATGTGGTGCTGGCCGATACCGCAGGGCGGCTGACCACGCAGGCGCACCTGATGGAAGAGATCAAAAAGGTGAAGCGCGTCATTGCCAAGGCGTTGCCCGAAACCCCGGATTCGCCGGCCGCACCGCACGAGGTATTGCTGGTGCTGGATGCCAACACCGGCCAGAACGCGCTCTCCCAGCTCAAGGCATTCGATGATGCGCTCGGCGTGACCGGATTGATCCTGACCAAGCTGGACGGCACCGCCAGGGGCGGAGTGATCGCGGCGATCGCCCATTCCTATCATCTCAAGGCACACCCGATCCCGGTACGCTTCATCGGTGTGGGCGAAGGCATGGACGATTTGCGCCCGTTCGTCGCGGAGGATTTTGTCGCGGCGCTGCTGGGCACGGGCGAGTGACAATAATCTTGAACCGTCAACGACACGGAACTGGGGCGGCAACGCAATCGCGATGATCAAATTCAACCAGGTCCACAAACGCTATCCGGCCGGCAACCACGCGCTTAAGAACGTCTCATTTGAAATAGGCAAAGGCGAGATCGTGTTCCTGACCGGCCACTCGGGCGCCGGCAAAAGCACCCTGCTGAAACTTGTTGCCGCGATCGAGCGTCCCAACCTCGGCACCGTGCTGGTCAACAACCAGAATATCGGCGTGCTCAAGGATCGCGCACTACCTTACCTGCGCCGCAACCTCGGCATCGTCTTCCAGGATCACAAGCTGCTTTTCGACCGGAGCGTATTCGACAACGTGATGCTGCCGCTGCAAATATGCGGCTTCGACTATCGGGAAAGCCAGAAACGGGTGCGCGCCGCGCTCGACAAGGTCGGCCTGCTACGGCGTGAAAAAGCCAATCCCATCACCCTGTCCGGCGGCGAACAACAGCGCCTGTGCATCGCCCGGGCCATCGTCAACCGCCCAAGCATCCTGCTGGCCGACGAGCCCACCGGCAACCTGGATGCTGCCTACGCACAGGAGATCATGGCGATATTCAGATCCTTCCACCAGGTTGGCGCCACGTTGCTGATCTCCACCCACGATTCCAGCGTGCTTCAGGACACCAGCGTACGCACCCTCGAGTTGCGGGAAGGCGAACTGCAAACCGCTTCGCCCGCCACCACCATGAGCGCGAAAAGAACATGAGGCACGCGCTGTCGCAAAATATCGGCGCCTTGCGCCGCATGTTTGCCACGCCGCTGGCCGCGTTTCTCAACATCCTGGTCATCGGTATCGCGCTCAGCCTGCCAACCGGGATGTATGTGCTGCTGAAGAATGCAGAGGGCCTGGTCGCCCAACTCTCCAGCACACCGCAGGTCAGCCTGTTCCTGAAGATGGATGCCAGAACGGGCGACATCGATGAATTGCGCAGCCGGCTCGCGCAGAATCCCGCCGTCGATCATGTTGAATTCGTTGCCCGCGACGAGGCGCTGGAACAACTCAAGCAAAGCACCGGGCTTGCCGACGTGATCGGCGGATTGAGCCAGAATCCGTTGCCGGACGCCTTCATCGTTTACCCGAAACCCGGGGATGCAAAGTCGCTGGAGGCACTGCGCGGGGAACTGGCCAAACTCCCCAGGGTGGAATATGCGCAACTCGACTCGGCCTGGGCTTACAAGCTCGAGGCCCTGCTCAGGTTCGGGCGGGTGGCGGTGCTGATCCTCGCCAGCCTGCTCAGCCTCGCACTGATCGCCATCACCTTCAACACCATCCGCCTGCAGATCCTCACCCAGCGCGACGAGATCGAGGTATCCAAACTGATCGGCGCAACCAACGGCTTCATCCGCCGCCCGTTCCTGTATTTCGGCGCGACCCAGGGATTGCTCGGCGGCATCATGGCCTGGCTGATCGTCTCCCTGAGCCTGCTGCTGCTGAATTATCAGCTCAAACCCCTGTCCGAACTCTACGCCAGCCAGTTCGTGCTGCAGCCGCTGTCGCTCGGCGACAGCCTGTCGCTGCTGCTGTTCTCGCTGTACCTCGGCTGGCTGGGGGCGTGGCTTTCAGTGGCTCGATACCTTTCTCGAATCGAGCCACGCTGACCAATCCCTCCGTCATTCCGCTACGATCACACGATTCCCTGAGCCACAGGCATGAATACGGATCCTTATTGCAAAGCAAGGTGGCGTTTGCCGCTGGAACTCATAAAACATCTCACCTCCGCTGTAGTGGAAAAGCTGGAGGCGGCTTGGGCTTTCCGCTGGCGATACTGGTTGCGCCCATATCGCTTTCGAAAGGCGTTGTGCTGGGCGATCGGCCCAAGCCGAGGCAAGTCGGCGGCATTGTTGACTTGGCATAATAATGTCAATAAAGTGCGCGCCATAGCTTCCACGGGGGAGAGGTGAAAACGAAGATGAGGGCTATTAGACGGCGTTAATCCGTTACATCCACTTTTCCCGAGAAATATATATGTTAGACGCAGCCGAACGCAGCCAACTTGAAACCTTATTTTACTCTGGACGTTTTACCGAGCTGGAGGACCGTGCCCGCTTATTGCTGACGCAACATTCGGGGTCTGGATTCATCTGGAATGTATTGGGCCTATCCCTTCAGATGCAGGGTAAAGATGGCGTTGCTGCACTGCAGAAGGCCACAGAATTGTTGCCCGATGACGCCGACATACACTGCAAGCTAGGTAACGCACTAAGCGACCAAGGCCGGCTGAACGAGGCTGAAGCTAGCTACCGGCGGGCGCTAGAGATCAAGCCCGATTATGCCGAGATACACAACAACTTGAGCATCACCCTTAAGGAGCTGGGGCGGCTGGACGAAGCCGAAGCAAGCTACCGGCGGGCGCTGGAAATCAAACCGGATTATGCTGAGGCACACTCCAACTTGGGCATCACCCTTAAGGAGCTGGGGCGGCTGGACGAAGCCGAAGCAAGCTACCGGCGGGCGCTGGAAATCAAACCGGATTATGCTGAGGCACACTCCAACTTGGGCATTACACTCAAGGGGCTGGGGCAGCTGGACGAAGCCATAGCAAGCTACCGGCGGGTACTGGAGATTAAGCCCGATTTTGCTGAGGTGCATTCCAACTTGGCATCCGCACTATTGGAACTGGGGCGGCTGGGCGAAGCCGAAGCCAGCTACCGGCGGGTACTGGAGCTTAAGCCCGATTTTGCTGAGGCGCTCTGCGATTTGGGAAACGTGCTTTGGCAGCTTAATCGACTGGACGAGGCCGAGGCCAGCTACAGGCGGGCGCTGGAAATTAAACCAGATCTTGCTGAAGCACACTGCAATTTGGGCAACACACTCTGGCAGCTTAATCGACCGGACGAGGCCGAGGCCAGCTACAGGCGGGCGCTGAAGATCAAGCCAGAATTGGCTATAGCGTGTTGCAATATGGGAGGATTACTCAAGAGCCAAGGCAGGCTCGACGAGGCGCTGGCTTGCTTCCAACAATATGAAAGTCTAAAACCCGGAAACTGCGAGATGCAGCATCAAATTGCATCGCTGATGGGAATAAATACAGACCGCGCGCCTATCCAATACATCGAAAATTTATTCGACACCTATGCCTACAAATTTGATTCTCATTTACAGCAAAGGCTGAAATATGAAATCCCGAAAAAAATTGTAGTGCTCATTACACAACACGCAACATTGCCAGGCGAAAAATGGAATGTTCTGGACTTGGGGTGCGGAACGGGCCTCGTTGGTTCGGCAATTGCTCCATTCGCACGTCAATTAACAGGCGTCGATCTATCCACCAAAATGTTGCATATGGCCCGCGCACGCAACTTATATCAGCGGCTGGAGCACCAGGATTTGCTGGTAATGATGCAGCATGAAAAAGCTTCGAGCTACGATGTGATTATTGCTGCAGACGTATTCATATATTTGGGTAAGCTTGATGGTATTTTCAGCGAAATCAAGAGACTGCTTTGCCCGGGTGGGATTGCCGCATTCTCTATTGAGGCCATGGAAACTTCTTCAGTTGGAGAGGCCAACCAGGGCGTCCAGCCAGAATACCGACTGGAACTTTCTGGACGGTATTCCCATACTCCGGATTTTGTAACCAGGCTTGCAATAGCTGACGGCTTTCAGGTCGAGAAAGTGGTGTCGGCACAGATACGCACGGAAAATGGCAAGCCTGTTAACGGCTACATGGTGCTGCTAAGAAGCTGACGTATCAATACTATTCGACGGACTGCCTTAAAATCATTCGCGCTCCGAAGAGAGCGATTTAAAAGGGCCAAATTCGAATCTCCCGCTGCCGCATCGCCCGCGACCCCTATCGCGCTTGGCCCTTTTAGTGCCGCGTGGCTCGATACCTGTCCCGGATCGAGCCACGCTGACCATGTGCGGCTACTTGGCTTGCGTACCGGCTTCTCCCAGCAACGCCATGGCCTGTTCCGCATCCCTGCGCAAGTAGCTGTCCGGATATTTCTTGACGAAATCGGCGAAAGCGGTCTGCGCCTTGGCCTTGTCCTCCTGGCCGGCCAGCTCCATCGCCTGGGTAAAGGCCTGGATCTCCTCGTCCGCGATGAGCTGCCCCGATGCCTCATCCTTCCAGTACAGGTCTTCGGTCGAGACCTGCGCACCCCGGACACCTCCGGTTGCCGTGGTTGCCGCCGTTTTCTTCTGCGGTGTTATCGATTCGATCTTGGCCCTGAGCTTGTCCCAGAAACTCTGCTTGCTGTCGTCCTTCTCGGCCGCGTAAAGCGCCTGCGAGCCGAAAGCCATCGTCAACAAAAGCAGCATGATCATTTTCTTCATCGCCATCTCCTTAAAATTGTCGCAAACATGGGTCAGACATAATGCATTTGAAACCGTTTCCGGAAAAAACCCGCCATCCGGCGCCTGTCTGCATCACTTCAGAAGCTGATGGTCTTTCGGCAGCTGCTTCGAATACCAGATCGCCAGTTTGTGTCTCAGGGATTTTTCTGAAACCTGATCCTCGGGCAAAGGCTGGATGACCTTGTCATGCACCAGCAATCTGTAGAGGTACAGGAGTTTCTCGCTGGCCGAATCGGTCGGTTCGAACTCGACCACGCCGCGCCCCTCCGCGTATTTCACCCCGGCGACCATCGCTCCTTTGAACAGCTCGGCTTCGTTCTTGAGTTTCTTCACGGCGTCCTTTCATGGCAGACCGAGGATCGGCATCGCGGAATGAGTCGGCAACCGGCGCATCCGCTTGACCATCAGGATATATCAAATTGAGCGCCAAATCGCGGTTTTTTGCGAAGCCTGCAACACCTGCAATTTTCCGCCTGTCCGATTTATACTATGCAATCGATGTTCAAACGTCATATTCTGCTGCAATGCCTTCCTGCCGGGCTCCATGATCGGCAGACCCCTGCGATGGTAAAATCGGCCCCATGCTCAACGAACGCGCGCAAATCCTGCTCAAGACCCTGGTAGAACGCTACATCAGCGACGGTCAGCCAGTCGGTTCGCGCGCGCTGCAACAGTATTCCGGCTTGGACGTCAGCCCGGCGACGATCCGCAACGTGATGGCCGACCTAGAGGAGATCGGCCTGGTCAGCAGCCCGCACACCTCGGCAGGCCGTGTCCCAACCGGCCTTGCATACCGCCTGTTCGTGGACACCATGCTGGTGACCAAGCCGCTGGACAACGAACGCGTACAGCAGATGGAACAACAACTGCAGCCGGACAACCCGTCGCGGCTGATCGCGCAAGCCTCGAACATCCTCTCCGAATTGACCCATTTCGCCGGCGTGGTCGCCACAGCCAGGCGCAATGCGATCACGGTTCGCCAGATCGAATTCCTGCGCCTCGGCGAAAAACGCGTACTGCTGATCATCGTGATGCCGGACGGTGAAGTGGAAAATCGCGTACTGCTGCTGGAGCGCGATTACACCCAGTCGCAGCTCACCGAGGCGGGAAATTTCCTCAACCAGAATTATGTCGGTTGCAGTTTCTCGCAGATCCGCGACCGCCTGCGCGGCGAACTCCGGCAGTTGCATCAGGACATGAGCGCGCTGATGGCAGCGGCGCTGGCCGCAGGCGACGAGGCCGATGCGAAAAAATCCTCGGATTATGTCATCAGCGGCGAGCGCAACCTGCTGCATGTGGAAGACCTGTCCGCCGACATGAACCGGTTGCGCAGGCTGTTCAACCTGTTCGAGAAAAAGACCGAGCTGCTGCAACTGCTCGAGGCCAGCCGCAAGGGGCATGGGATCCACATCTTCATCGGCGGCGAATCCGGCTTGGCCTCGCTTGACGCATGCAGTGTCATCACCGCACCCTATTCCGCCGACGGCAAGGTCGTCGGCACGCTTGCCGTAGTCGGCCCGAAACGGATGAATTACGAACGGGTAATTCCGATCGTCGATATCACCGCCAAGCTACTGGGCAATGCGCTGTCGCAGCATTGAAATGCGATTGCCGATCCTGTCTTGAAAAATGGCTCGAAATGCTCTTTTACTCCATGTAAACTCTGCCTTCTCACCTTTTTTCGTCCTGCCCTGGCTACGCTCATGGCGCTTTCATTGTTGAGACCGACCGCTTCCATATAAGCCCGATGCGATACCAAACCGAACCCGCATTCACCCATGGCACACCTGCCAGGATCGGCATCCTGCTGATCAATCTCGGAACGCCAGATGCACCGACACCCGGATCCGTGCGCACCTACCTGAAAGAATTCCTCGGCGACCCGCGTGTCGTGGAGATGCCGCGCGCACTCTGGTGGCTGATCCTCAACGGCATCATCCTCAACACCCGGCCGAAAAAATCCGCTGCAAAATATGCCAGCATCTGGCTGAAGGAAGGCTCACCGTTGCGTGTCCATACCGAAAAACAGACCTCACTGCTATGCAAACACCTCGGCCAGCGCACCGATGCACCGCTCGTCGTGGGGTACGCGATGCGCTATGGCAACCCCGGCATCCCCCACGGCCTGCACATCCTCCGCGAGCAGAATTGCCGGAACATCCTGATCGTGCCGATGTACCCGCAATATGCGGCCAGCACCACTGCCACGGTATGCGACATCGTGTTCGAAGAGTTGCAGCACATGCGCAATGTTCCCGCGCTGCGCGTCATCCGGAGCTTCCATGACCACCCCGGCTACATCAAGGCGCTGGCGAACAACATCAACGATTACTGGATAAAGAACGGCAAACCGGAAAAACTGCTGATGAGTTTCCACGGCCTGCCGAAACAAATGCATGACAAGGGTGACCCCTACTACTGCGAATGCCACAAGACCGCGCGCCTGCTGGCAGAACAGCTCGGTCTCGGGCCCGAGCAGTACGCCGTCAGCTTCCAGTCGCGCCTCGGCCGGCACGAATGGCTCAAGCCCT
>Ga0224495_10002828_pt1 | contig 11034 bp, 8 predicted proteins | sample SF_Jul11_sed_USG_FD_168128 | JGI IMG/M metagenome (GOLD analysis project Ga0224495, IMG submission 168128) | Sediment microbial communities from San Francisco Bay, California, United States - SF_Jul11_sed_USGS_4_1 | ecosystem: Environmental > Aquatic > Marine > Sediment | place: USA: California...
GCAGAAGCACACCACAAAACAAAAGTAAACAGACCCAGAAACACCATACAGAACAGGCAACAAAACCCAGAATACAAACAGAAAAGCCTAACTTTTACTCTGAAAAATTTTTTCTGCACTCATCCTGACCCTCTTCAGAAAGAGTTTATAATGAGATATGGCGCTATTGCTACGTTATTGCTGGGAAGCACATTGGTAAAATACATTTTCATAACAGGCGGAGTGCTTTCCTCAGTCGGCAAGGGCATCCTCACCTCATCCATCGGCAAAATGCTACAGACACGAGGCTTGAAAGTTACAGCCGTCAAAATGGATCCATACGTCAACGTTGATGCAGGCACTATGAACCCCTACATCCACGGCGAAGTCTACGTCACAGACGACGGCGGCGAAACCGACCTCGACCTAGGCGGATACGAACGCTTCCTAAACATCAACCTCTGCAAACACAACAACATCACAACCGGACAAATCTACCAAACAGTAATAGAAAAAGAACGAAAAGGCGACTTCCTAGGCAAATGCGTGCAAATCGTGCCCCACGTAACCAATGAAATCAAAGACAGAATCCGCTACGTAGCTAAAGAATCAAACTGCGACGTCGTCTTGACCGAATGCGGCGGAACAGTCGGCGACATCGAAGGATTACCCTTCCTAGAAGCGCTGCGCCAAATGCGCTTAGAAGAAGGCTACGAGAACACTCTGTACGTGCATGTTGCTCTAGTGCCAATCTTAGGCGTCACCGGAGAAATGAAAACCAAACCTCTTCAACACAGCGTAAACGAACTGCGCAGAATCGGCATCCAACCCGACACCATCGTGGCAAGATGCGAAAAAATGATCGACAACGACACCCGGGCAAAAATCGCTTTGTTCGGAACAATCCCCGAAAGTGCGGTCTTCTGCTCATACAATGTTTCATCCATTTATCAGGTGCCGACAATTCTGGATGAACAGGGCATGGGCGACTACGTCTGTAAGCGGCTGCAGTTTGGTGAACGCAAAGCCGATTGGAACAACTGGAAAAAATTCGTCAACTCTGTAATCAATCCAGATTTCGAAGTAAAAATCGCATTGGTGGGCAAATATGTTGGACTAGTTGACAGTTACGTAAGCATGAATGAGGCTCTAGGACATGCCGGAGCCGCGTGCCAAACCAGAGTCTCAATAGACTACATTGAGGCCGAAACCCTTGAGCATAACCCCAACGCAGTTAAACGACTCAAAAACCACGATGGAATCTTCATTCCCTACGGGTTTGGTCCAAGAGGCACCGAGGGAAAGATACAAGCCATACGATTTGCACGAGAGAACGACACTCCCTTCCTTGGCGTTTGCTTGGGCTTCCAACTAGCCGTCATCGAATTCGCGCGCAACGCCTGCGGACTGGAAGGCGCCGGCAGCACGGAACTCAATCCTGAAACACCTTATCCAGTCATCGACCTCATGCCAGAGCAGATGGAAGTCGACCAAAAAGGAGCAACAATGCGATTAGGTGTTCACAGAATCGTAATAGAAGAAGGTTCAATGGCCCACAAGCTATATGGTGCAGATGAGATTTACGAGCGCCACCGCCACCGCTGGGAAGTCAACCCAAAATACTGGAACACATTGAAAAAGCATGGAATGGTGTTTTCAGCCAAAAGCGAAGACCTGCGAAGAATGGAAACACTAGAGCTGCCGGACAGATTCTTCTTCTTTGCATCGCAGTTCCACGGCGAGTTCAAGAGTCGACCAGGCAGACCGGATGGCGAATACTATGGGTTCATCAAAGCATGCTTGGACAAGAAGCTGGGCAAAGCTAAACCACTGCAAAATCCTAAGACAAGCCTCGAGATAAAAAAGGCCTGAGGTCACGAAGATCATAAAACCCTGTCGCGAACATCTTGGCTCTATTCGTTACCGAGGCATCTGTGGAAATGAGTGAAGAAAGCCCTTTTCCACTTAAGAAAACAGGCGCCGTGGTAATCGCTGCAGGCTTACTCGTCTTTCTTTTGTACCTTTACTTTTTTGTTCCGTTTGGCGAGTTCTATGACAGTATCCAGCAGGTAGATCCTTTTCTCTATTCATTGGCTTTTGGCTCAATGCTCCTGAGCACAGCTTTCTACTCATTAGCTTGGCAACGTCTACTCGACCTCTTGTCAGTGAAATGCTCTTTTCTCAAATCATTGCAGATTGTCTGGGTCGGTAGCTTTGTCGACTTGCTTGTTCCAGCTGAGTCAATAAGCGGAGACATATCCAGAGCATATCTAATGTCAAGGGAATCAGGTGAAAACACTGGCAAGGTCGTGGCTTCGATAATAGGCCATCGAGTCCTAAGCATGACCATAACACTTGGAGGCTTGGTCATCAGCTCAGTATATTTTGCACTCAACTACCACCCACCACCGCTTGTTTTGGAATTCGTAAGCCTAATCGGATTGGGCACAATTACTGCAATGATTCTAATTCTCTATTTCAGCCGAAGAAGGGAAGACACAGACAAGATTGTCAGTTGGATAATTGGTTTACTGGTTCGGCTTTCTAGGGGTCGCTGGAAGTTTGAGCGGCTGAAAGAGTCAGCTGAGAAAATGCTGAAGGCGTTCCATAACGGGATTGATACATTGACTGCGCAGAAAAGCCGCTTGGCTCTGCCCGGGTTCTTAGCAATAGTCGCTTGGGCACTTGACCTTCTGATCTCTGTTCTTGTCTTCAGAGCTTTGAAGGCTCAAGTCCCTTTTAGCACCATAGCTATAGTCTATTCCATTAGCATCGCCATTCAAACTGCCCCCGTTGGCATTCCCGGCGAGGCTGGCATTCTCGAAGTTGTGATGACCAGTCTCTACACTTTGCTCAATGTTGACATCGGCGTGGCTGCAGCTGCAACCATACTAACGCGCGTTATCACATTGTGGTTGCGGCTACTAATCGGCGGACTAACAATCCAGTGGTTGGGCATTAAAGGCTGGAAACCATCGAGCACAGCAAGCTAGAGCATCTTAGGACTCGACTCGTCTTGTTAAGTGCGGTAGTAGGTGGACCCTACTATGTTTGGAACCAATGTTGAAAGAGTGCGAGAGTGCGAAGAGCCTCAGTTATCCTTGAAGCTATTCGTTTCAAGAACTTGTTTCACGGTTTGCAGAAATCTAGCGGCTGGAGCGCCATCTACGATTCGATGATCATACACCAAACTTAGTTGCATTGAAGGTTTTATCGTCACGTGCCCGTTTACAGCCACAGGTTTTTCGACCACTTTGCCGATGCCTAGAATGGCTGTCTCAGGCGGATTGATGATTGGAATAAACAAGTCAACGCCATACATGCCAAGATTGGTAATTGTGAAGGTTCCACCAATCACATCCTCTCTTGCCAGCTTACTCCGCCTCGCCTTTTCGACCAATTCTTTCAGAACTGATGATATTTCACTCAGCGACTTCTTGTCGGCGTTTCTGATAACTGGAACAATCAAGCCATTTTCCGTGGTCACTGCAACGCCCACATTGACGTCTTCGAACACCTTGATTTGGTCGCCGTTCAAGGTGGCGTTCAAAAGGGGATGATCAAGCAGAGCCTTAGCAACAGCTTTTATCAACATCTCGGTGTACGAAAACTGTGATTCTTGGTGAAACTTGGCAGCATTGGTCATGTCCACTTCCATGATAATTGTGCTGTGGGGCGCTGTCCTTGCGCTCAGAGCGAGTTTTTCGGCTGTCGTTTTTCTTATGCCAGTCAACGGAATAGCTTCTCTTACTTTGGGCGCCAATGTCTGCTCAGCAAGACGCCTTACGTCATCCTCGACAATTCTACCTTCTGGACTGGTGCCCTTCACTTGCTTCAAGTCAACGCCCAACTCTTTAGCCAGTCTCTTAGCGGCAGGAGAAGCTAGAATCCGTTCCCTGATTGTATCTGGTTCTGAAATTGCTGCCGCAACTTCCTCAATCTCTTGCGTTGGCGCAGGAGGCGCTGACACTTCAGCCTCTGTTATGAGCTCATCAACTGCGGCAACAATGCCTATAACTTGGTCTACGGGTACGTCTGAGCCTTCGCTAGCTAGAATTCTGCGAAGAACTCCAGACTCGGGTGCCTCCACATCATACGTCACCTTTTCTGAAAGCACCTCAACCAAAGGCTCACCTTTCTGCACCACCTCGCCCTCTTTCTTGAACCATTGCACAACTGTGCCCTGTTTCATCGTCAGGCTGAGCCTAGGCATAACAATTTTCGTAGCCAATCATAACCCTCTCTTATTCTATGACAAGCTACATGTTATGAGCCTATGCCTTTTACGTTTTCACTTCAAGAAAAGGCACGATCAAGCCTGTCGATTGTCAGGAGGCATCGCCCCTCCCAAAACTTGCCCAAAACAGTCAAATATCACGCGTCATGCCATTCCACCTTTTATTGGATGTTCAACCTCGGATTCACTCTGTTCAACGAGAGTCGCATTCCATGTATTCACCATAGCTGAACAAGCCATGTCATGGAATCGTTAAAATATGTGTTTGTCAACATGAGTGAGCCTCTGCGCAAGAGGGCTGCCTTATGGCTGAAGCAGCTTTGGAATTCACTAAAAAGGAAGAAACAGTCAGCTTCATTTCCGAAAACGCGATCAAAGTCCTCAACTTGTGTCACATACCAGAAGACGGCAGACTCAAAACTCTGAGCTTCACAGCAACAAAAAGTGAAAAAGTCTACGAAATCTTAGACTTGGGCGAGAGGGTTGACGGATCCAGCTTATTCTCGTTTCTGGAGCCTGGTGCGAGCGACATTTACATTCTGCCCCGCCTCGACAGAGCGTTCGTTAATCCTTTCTCGCAGTCACCAACACTCAACGTTCTGTGTGATTATTTAGATTCTGATGGAAAACCCCTGCAGGCGGCACCCCAGAACGTCTTGGCAAGAGCTGAGAAAAGACTACGCTTATCCAATGGCGTTATTCTGAAGGCACTGGCTGAACTCGAGTTCTATGTAATCTGTGAGGCGGCGCATGAACCAGTGTTTCCGGCTCCTCCAGACAAGAACTATCATGAATCTTCTCCGTTCGCAAAGTTTGAGGATCTCAGAAACGAAATCATGCTCACTTTGTCCAGCATTGGCATTGCTACAAAGTATGGACACAGTGAAGTCGGGCGAACAAGCAGGAACGGCGAGGTCATAGAACAACAAGAAATCGAATTATCAGCGCAGAGTTTGGTCAAACTTGCTGAGTCTGTGGCAATAGCAAAATGGACGATAAGAAACGTCAGCGTAAAGCGCAATGTTTCTGTTTCCTTCTCACCCAAAATAGCTGTGGAACATGCTGGAAACGGAATGCACATACACATGTGCGCATTGAAAAAAAGCAAAAACATCGTTGCTGACCCGGACGGAACACTGAGCAGTAACGCGCGGAAGATGATCGGCGGGATCTTAAAGTTCGCACCAAGCCTCTCAGCGTTCGCAAACCCAACACCCGTGTCATACCTGCGCTTCATTGCACGCAAAGAGTCTCCCATGCACATTTGTTGGAGTTCGAGGAACCGCTTGGCCCTGATACGCATACCATTATGGCGCAATCCCAGAAAGGCTGGTCGCCAGTTAGATCAATGTGGAGAAACCTTTGAATACCGTGCGCCAGACGCTTTTGCGAACCCGTACCTGCTCTTAGCTGGATTAGCTACAGCTATAGATTATGGATTGAGCAATTCTGAAGAAGCTTTGGGAATAGCTGAGGATCTTCACGTGGAGGATCGAGGCAGAAGACGGCAGCTAAAAACCTTGCCGCTTTCTTGCAGTGAGTCCGCTGACAACCTTGAAATAGACAGACAACTGTATGAGGCCGACCAAGTTTTCCCCAAGAAACTAACAGACAAAACCATTGAGTTGCTGAGATCCCACAAAGACAGAAATCTATGGCAAAAACTGACAAACAAGCCTGATGAAGCTGAAAAGCTGTTGAGGCAGTACCGGCATTTTGGCTGATTAGCCCTTTGAGACCACGCTCTTCACGGCTTGAATAATGTTCTTCTCGTCTGGTATGACGAATTTCTCCATTGACGGACTAAATGGAATCGGTGTATCCGGCTCAGCCACTCGTTTGACCGGCGCATCTAGATAGTCAAGTGCCTCCTCCGCCACAACTGCAGCGATTTCAGCGCTCACGCCCGCGGTTCTACAGTCTTCGCTGACAACTACTAGCCGCCCAGTCTTTCTCACCGATTTCGCAATGCCTTTTATGTCCAGAGGCGACAGCGTTCTTGGATCAACAACTTCAGCGCTGATCCCTTCCTTACTCAATTGCTCAGCTGCGCTCAGGGCTTTGTGAACCATGAACAGGGTAGCTACAATTGTTACGTCTTTGCCTTCACGTTTAACATCAGCAACTCCAAAAGGAACGGTGTATTCTTCGTCTGGGATCAAACTTTTAACAGGATACAACAACTTGTGTTCCACGAAGAACACTGGATTGCTACCTCTAATGGCGGTCTTCAACAATCCTTTAGCATCGTAAGGAGTTGAGGGCACAGCCACCAATAGACCCGGCGTGTGCATGAACCATGCTTCGAGGCTCTGAGAATGATGTGACGCAATGTTGACACCCGCTCCGAACGGAGTTCGAATCACCAAAGGCACACTCACCTGTCCACCGAACATATATCGAATCTTAGCTGCTTGATTGCAGATCTGATCCACAGCCAAGGCGGTGAGGTCGCCGAACATGATTTCGGCTACAGGCCGCATGCCTGTTATTGCGGCGCCAACACCGGCACCTATTATAGCGTTTTCAGAAATCGGTGTGTCTCTAACTCGTTCATCTCCGAATTCTTCTGCCAACCCTTTTGTGACGCCGAAGGCACCGCCCCAATAGCGCCCAATATCCTCGCCAAGTAGGAATACAGATTTGTCTCGTTGCATTTCTTCTCGTAAGGCTTCGCGAAGAGCATCACGTATGGTTACTTCTCTCATTTCTGCGTTTCACGCTCCTCTGATGCATATACGTCTTCTAAAGCCTCATCCGGCTCCGGAAATGGACTGCCCAGAGCAAACTTTGTTGCATTGTCAACGTCGTTCTTGACATCTTGAAGTATCCTTTTGGTTTCAGCCTCAGTCAGGATGCCCCTTTCGAGAAGTTTGGTTTGAAAGAGTGCAATCGCGTCTTTTTTAAGCCATTCATCAACTTCTTCCTTAGGTCGATATGCCGCCGGGTCAAATCGTGAATGCCCTTTCAGCCTGTAGGTCTTGCATTCGAGCAAGGTTGAGCCTTCGCCTCGTCTCGCTCTCGCAACAGCCTCACGAGTCGCTTCGTAAACAGCTAATACGTCGTTTCCATCCACGACTACGCCCGGGATTCCATAAGCGACCGCTCTATCCGCAATGTTATCAACGAGCATGACACGTGACTGCTTAGTGCCCATCGCGTACAAATTGTTTTCACAAACAAAAACCACTGGCAGACCCCAGACCGCGGCTAAGTTCACTCCTTCATGGAAAGTGCCCTGATTGGATGCTCCGTCACCGAAAAAGCAAGCTACAACCTGATCTGTCCCTCTCAGTTTGACAGATAAGCCTGCGCCTGTTGCAATGGGGATGCCAGCGCCCACCACTGCTGTTGCGCCTAACATGCCGATGCTGAAGTCAGCGATATGCATCGAGCCGCCCTTGCCTTTGCAATACCCAGTTTTCCTGCCTAAAATCTCAGCCATAGTCTTGTCCAGTCTGGCACCTTTAGCGATGCAGTGTCCGTGCCCACGATGCGTGCTCGTTATGTAATCCTCTTGGCGCAGGTTAGCACACACACCAACAGCAACAGCTTCTTGGCCAGCATACAAGTGAATAGTTCCCGGCACAAGATTTTGACCATACAATTCGAAAACTTTTTCTTCAAAAAAACGAATCGTAAGCATTCGGCGATACATTTCAAGCAGTTTGCTTTTTTCAAGCATGGAAAGACTCCCTTAAGGCAACGCTAAAAGCGTTCAAACTAACTGTGAGAAAGCACTAATAATCTTTTTCAGCCAAATGAAATAAACGCTGTCCTCTGCGCTTCTCTTGCTTGTGATGAGATTTCAATGATTTCCATCTCAGATTTCCGACGCCAATTTACATGCAACAACATATTTTTCCTTCCTCTAACAGCACAATTTATCTTAACATGCAGACGATGATTGAAGCGCACGAGCGAAGGGGTGTTGTGAATGATCGGTGAAGTGGAAAAAACACTATCTAACTTAAGGGCAAACAATTTTGACGCCAATTTTGCTCAAAGTGGCACTGCAGCTAAAGAGATTATTCTGAGTTCGATTTCGGACGATGCGCTTGTTGGTGCTGCAGACTCTGCTACAATCCGCCAGATTGGAGTCATAGAGGCGCTGAAAAGGAAGGGGATCAAAGTTCTCGACCCTTTCTCGAGAGAATTGACCACAGATCCAGCTAAGACTGCAGTGCGCGACAATATGTCGAGGCAGTTATTTTCATGCGATGTACTCCTAGTTGGCACCAATGCTGTCACAGTTGACGGAAAACTCGTCAACATAGACGGTGTTGGTAACAGGGTTGCTGCAATGATTTTCGGTCCAAGAAAGGTCTTTGTCGTTGTTGGCAGGAACAAAATAGTGAAAGATGTTGACGAAGCTCTCCATCGAATAAAGAATGTTATTGCCCCGGTTCACGCCAAAACTAAGGAGTTTGCAACTCCATGCGCCCAAACAGGCAAATGCAGCAATTGCAGCGCACCAAAAAGAATCTGTAACGTTGTTACAATTATGGAGAAGAGACCATGGCGAACCGATATTTCAGTAATATTGATCGATGAAGACTTGGGGCTGGGTTGGGACGAAGCTTGGCAACAGAAACGTATCCAAGAAATAAAATCAAATTACGAGAGAGTGACATGGGTTTTCGCAAATGCAAAGACACCTTGAACGTGGAAAACATAAATTGAATTATGCTCTTATCAACACACTGCTACCTAGGAAGCTAAAGCACGTTGATGGTTGGTATAGTCGGCAAGCCTAACACGGGTAAATCAACCTTTTTCAGCGCTGCCACTTTAGCTCCTGCTGAAATCGCAAGCTACCCCTTCACAACCATCAAGCCCAATCGAGGAGTGGGATACATTAGAACACCATGCGTCCACGAAGAATTTGACATACAAGACAACCCTCAAAACTCGCTCTGCATGAAGGGGGTGAGGCTAATACCTGTCGAACTAATTGACTGTGCAGGGCTCGTTCCAGGCGCTTGGCAGGGACGCGGCTTAGGCAACCAGTTCCTAGACGAAATTCGGAAAGCAGACGCTCTTATTCACGTTGTAGACGCCGCAGGCGCAACTGACAGCGAAGGCAAACTGGTCAAGCTTGGCAGCCACGATCCCCTTGAGGATGTTCGGTTCCTAGAAGTGGAGATTACAATGTGGCTGTCGCAAATAATCAAACGGGAATGGCCAAAAATGGCGCGGACAGTAGATTCAGGCGCAACGGAACTGTACCCACTTCTAGAAGAGCGACTGAGCGGACTAGCCATAAAAAGAACTCACATCTTCGAAGCTGTGAGAAAGACAGGACTTAACGCTGAAAAGCCAACCTCATGGAGTGAAGATGATCTGCTAAGGTTCTTGGACGCTTTGCGAGGAATTGCCAAGCCAACGCTTATTGCAGGCAACAAAATTGATTTGGAACCATCTGAGCAGAACGTTGAGCGTCTCAAATCATCTAACTACATGGTTTTGCCATGCTCAGCTGAAGCAGAGTTAGCGTTGAGAAGAGCAGCTGAGAAAGGGATGATAGATTACAGACCTGGCGATGGCAACTTCAATATACTGAAGCCTGAAGGACTAACAGAAGCTCAAAAGAGGGCGTTGCAGACAATAAAGGAGAAGGTCCTACTTAAGTTCGGCACAACAGGCGTGCAAGAAGCCATCAACACGGCGTATTTCAAACTGTTGAATATGATAGTTGTGTATCCTGTGGAGGACGTTGAAAAGCTGACTGACCACAAAGGGAACGTGTTGCCAGACGCATACGTTGTCCCATACGGCACAACAGCGCGGCAACTGGCATACTTAATTCACACTGAAATAGGCGAAAGCTTCATCTATGCCATTGAAGCGCGAGAGAAAAAGAGAATAGGAGAAAATCATGTTCTAAAGGACAGAGATGTAATCTCAATCGTAAGCGCTAGAAAGCGAGCGTAATTTGCGCTTAGCTATTGCCCAAAACGTCGCTTACGATTCTGGTAAGTCCGCACAGCTCGCAATAAATCTATTCGTCGGAAATCAGGCCAATAAACGTCCAGAAAGAATAGTTCGCTGTAGGCTGATTGCCACAGAAGAAAGCCGCTTAAGCGCTCTTCACCTGAGGTTCTAATAATCAAGTCCGGGTCTTGTTTAGGCAGATATGACGTGTACAAATGCTCAGCGAAAACTTGCTCGTCTATCGCGTCAGGTTTCAACTCGCCTTTCTCAATTTTCTGCGCGATCTGCTTGGTAGCATCCACAATTTCGGCTCTGCCTCCATAGGCGAATGCGATGTTGAGAAAATGCTCGTCGTAATCTTCGGTAGCTTCTTCGGCCTTCAAAATTAGCTCTTGAATACCTTTAGGCAGTAACCCTAACCGTCCTATTACTTTGACTCGAACATGGTTTCTGTGGATTCTTTCATCAGTCAGAATTTTTTCGAGTCTTTCGCTTGCGATTTGCATGATTTGTTCGACTTCTTGCGACGGGCGCTGAAAGTTCTCAGTTGAGAAGGCGTACAGCGTAATCGACTTCACCTTTAAGCTGAGACACCATTCGAGCAAGTCTTCAACTTTTGAAGCGCCAAACTGATGCCCAATCCAAGGGCTGTTCAACATCTGCTCCGAAGCCCAACGGCGGTTGCCATCCAGAATAATAGCTATGTGGTCTGGCTTGCTTCCATTCTTGACTTGATATTGGAGCCATTTTTCGTAGATTCTGTAGATGCCCGCAGCCGAAAGCAACGTTTTCAGCATTATTTAACCCTTAAACCTTGCCTCTCCAAGCGCTTGACCGTAATGACGTTGACGTTTCTCTGGCAAATGAATCACCGCCTCTTTTAA
>Ga0224495_10002829_pt1 | contig 11033 bp, 8 predicted proteins | sample SF_Jul11_sed_USG_FD_168128 | JGI IMG/M metagenome (GOLD analysis project Ga0224495, IMG submission 168128) | Sediment microbial communities from San Francisco Bay, California, United States - SF_Jul11_sed_USGS_4_1 | ecosystem: Environmental > Aquatic > Marine > Sediment | place: USA: California...
CGTTATCGGCGACCGAGACTATATCGAGCATAGAAGTTCCTGAGCCCTCTTTAGATTACCTGAAAAAGTTAACGGACAGCACGGGACTTTTTCAGCACGCCAAACTGACGATTCCAAACCGTGACCTCGGCTATACAACCGACGATAATGCAAGGGCCGTTATCGCGATGGCCGATTATTACTCACAGTACCCGGAGCCGGAAGCCCTGAAGCTTTTTGATATATATCTGTCTTTTATCCTTCATTCACAAAACAAAGACGGCACAGTGAAAAATTTCATGAATTTTGATCGAAGCTGGCGCAAAAACGAACCTGCGAACGATGCGTTGGGCAGAGTTCTATGGGCGTTTGGAACGGTTATGGCCAGACCACCGTCCACATCGTATTTATCCATCATCAAAGACAGCTTTGACAAGTCTGTGCAACACGTTAAGAGACAGTATCCCCGAGGGACGGCTTATTCTATATTCGGGATGTCCGACTATCTGAAGCAGTTTCCGGGAGCGAGTGACATCAAGCGTCAACTGGATATAGCGGCGGATGAACTGGTGATGCAATATGAAGAGAACAGTGTTCCTGACTGGCAGTGGTTCGAGGACATATTAACTTATGACAATGCGGTTTTGCCGCACGCCCTTTTTGTTGCGGGTATGACTTTTGATAACAAAAGATACCTTGAAGCAGCTCAAAAAACGTGCGAATTTCTGCTGGACAATATTTTTAACGGGGAACATTTCAGTTTTGTGGGGTGTAACGGCTGGTTTGAGCGAGGCCACAAAAAAACCTCATTCGATCAGCAGCCGATAGAGGCCGTAAGTACGGTCATGATGTTAAGGGCCGCTTATGACGCCACACAAGACGGGCGATACCTGACACTACAAAGGAAAGCCTTTGACTGGTTCCTCGGGGCAAATGATCTGTATATTCCACTTTATAACTTCAGGAACAAAGGTTGTTACGATGGTCTTACACAGGACGGCATCAACCTGAATCAGGGTGCCGAGAGCATATTGAGCTTTCTGTTGAGCATATTGGCAGTAGTGGAAAGCTACGCCTCACTCGACAAGGTCAAAAGCAGTAAAAGCGAACCCCGCCAACCAGCCAATTCCGTAGAGCAACCAATCAAAAAAAAAGTGACACCTATAAAAAGCATAAGCGCTAAGGACAGACCCCAAAGAATGCAGGTCGAAAAACTCACGTGATGTCATTTTCACAGTACCGGATTTCACAGGTATGTGAAAAGCGGAGCCGGCATAGTCAAATAAATCCGGTTAGAAAAAGGAGAGCAGGCACGGTCATTGCCGGTAACAACCGGTTGAGAAGTCGAAATCAATTATTTGGCCGGTGAGTCGCTTTATTATTCCACAAGCTCAGAACCTTTTTCACCAACCCATGTGATATCCTCACCCAGACCCTGAACAGTCTGACAGCCAACCAGTGAAAAGACCACAATAACTAAAGCAACTACCAAAAGGACTCTTCTAATCATATTCTTAGGCTCCCTTTTTCCACTGATAAGATTAAGCTTGGCAACGATATATAAAGATATCGGTAGAAAAACGGAAATTATCTTAATAAAATAATATAAACTGCAGGTAAGTTTGGTAAATCTAATCTGTCGCGGATTTGGCATATAAGGCCTTATAAAGAGTCAAAGATTAGATATTATAGGGCCAATGTAAAAAACCGGCAGTTGCGGGGATTAACACCATTGATGCGACCGGAAAGACTGATGAGACCTGGTGATAGGCATTGACAAAATGATAAGATTACGGTTAGGCTTGTAACTGAAAATGACTATCCTTATCCAGCGGCTGCGGACTGACGCTGCATAGGCGGTGCACGTTAGCAGCATACTATTTATGTAATGAAACAATTATACGTTGCCAACAGAGTTAAATGGCGTGAGTGGCTTGGGCGGCATTATGCGACAGAAAGCGTGATATGGCTGGTCTTTTACAAGAAAGGGACGTCGAAACCTACGATTGATTATGAGGCCGCGGTTGAAGAGGCGTTATGCTTTGGATGTATAGACAGTATCATCAAGAAAATTGATGATGAAAAGTATGCCCGTAAATTCACTCCCCGAAAGGATCAAAGCTACTGGTCGGAACTTAATAAGAAACGAGCAGTGAAAATGATGAGGGAAGGCAGGATGACGTCTGCCGGGCTTGCGAAGATAGAGGTGGCCAAGAAAACGGGGCTATGGGGGCAGACCGGAAGGCCTAACATATCACTTGATATACCATTGAAATTTGCACGGGCTTTGGATAAAAATAAAAAGGCAAAAGAGAACTTTGAAAAACTTGCACCTTCTTATCGGAAACACTATATCGGATGGATTCAAGCGGCCAAACGAGACGAAATAAAAGAGAAAAGGACAAGGGAATCAGTCTTTCTTCTTGAGAAAGGAGAAAGATTAGGTTTAAAATAAGAGGTCAGTTCAATGAAAGTGTCGAGTTTTAATGTTAATTCGTTACGTATGCGGCTGGAGGTAGTGCTTGGGTGGCTTGCAGAACATCAGCCGGACGTGTTCTGCGTTCAGGAGACGAAGGTCCAGGACGTGGACTTCCCAAGCGATGCGTTTGACGGAAGCGAATACAAGTACGTTTTCAAGGGAGAGAAAAAATATAACGGAGTGGCGATTTTCAGCAAAGATGAAATTAACAATGTTCAATTCGGCTTCGCAGATGAGCCAAAGGACGAAGCCCGGCTTATAAAGGCTGAAATCAACGGTATTGTCATTGTCAATACATACGTTCCGCAAGGTTATAGCCCCGAATCTGAGAAGTTCGAATACAAGCTCAAATGGTTTAAGCGTCTGGGGCAATATTTTAAGAAGAACTTTAAAGCCTGCGACCCTGTGCTGTGGATGGGTGACTTCAATATAGCACCAGAGCGTATAGATGTGTATGATCCCGATAGCTTGCTGGGGCACGTTTGCTTTCATCCTGAGGTTCATAAGGCATTAAAGAAGGTAACAGAGTGGGGATTTGTGGATGTGTTCAGGATGCACTGCAAAGAGGCGGGCCAATATACATTCTGGGATTACAGAATGAATGCCTTCAGACGGAATCTTGGCTGGCGATTAGACCATATTATGGCTACGGAGCCGCTTGCGAAGAAATCCATTTCGTGCACTATCGATAAAGAGCCGCGGTTCGTAGAAAAACCGAGCGACCATACGCCTATTATCGCTGAGTTCGACTGGTAAAATCGGCCACGAGCGGTTATAATCCTCTCAAGAAGCACAAGAAAAGGAAGGACACGATGAATAAAGTCCTGATTATTGTCGGTGAGGCGACGGAGACCGTAGATACGCTTTATCCTTATTACCGGTTGCAGGAAGACGGTTTTGAGCCTGTTGTGGCGGGACCTGAGAAACGCCGTTACCATATGGTTCTGCACGAGATCCCGCCGGACTGGGACGGTCAAGTGACACGAGAATTCGAGGGCTACACTATACAGGCGGACATCGCTTTTAAGGATGTTGACCCGAAGGAGTATATTGGTATCTTTTTCTCCGGCGGGCGGGCGCCTGAATACCTGCGGTATGATGACGATTTAATGCGGATTACGCGCCACTTCTTCGAGAAGAACAAGCCCATAGCGTGTGTATGTCACGGAGTGGAGATTCCCGCACGTGCAGACTGCGTTAAGGGGCGCAAGATGGCGACTGTGCCAAAGTGCAAGTTCGACCTTGAAGTCTGCGGGGGTACGTTTGTCAATGAGGCGTGCGTCGTAGATGGAAACCTTGTGAGCGGGCGAACGTATCACGACCATGGGCAGTACGTCGGCGTCTGGATAAAAATGCTCAAGGAGGCCCGCGAGAGGTCATAATGGCAGAGGAGCTTTGGGAACGGGTGGAAATGAAGATGAATGGCCAAAACGAACACATCTCGCGACGTAAGTTTATAAAGGCAGCGGCTGTGGGTGCTGCCGCACCTTATATCGTTCCATCGTCGGTATTCAGCAGCAAGCAACCAGCACCAAGTAATCGGCTGACGTTGGGGCTCATCGGCCTGGGCAGCATGGGGATGCGGCACGTGAAGGGATTCCTGCAGGAAGAGGACTGCCGGATTGTTGGGGTCTGTGACGTCGATGCGAGCAGGCGAGGAGAGGCCATCCAGGAGATAAACAAACATTACAACAACACTGATTGCGCGGGTTATAATGACTTTCGGGAACTGATTGGGCGCAAGGACATCGACACTTTGTGCATTTCTGTGCCTGACCACTGGCATGCAATTATCGCGATAGAAGGTATTCGGGCAGGTAAGGACATTTACGGCGAAAAACCGCTTGCTTATACGATTGCCGAAGGCCGGGCTATGGTTGATACGGTCAATCGCTATAAATGCGTCTGGCAAACGGGGAGCTGGCAGCGTTCGACGGCACATTTTCGGTTCGGGTGCGAACTCGTGCGAAATAAGCGCATCGGAAAGCTACAAAAGGTGGAAGTCGGTATCGGTCCGGGCTTCAAAGGCCCCGACAGGCCGACGGTATATGGTATCGGACCTCAACCTGTCCAACCTGTGCCGGAGGGTTTCGATTATGAGATGTGGCTTGGGCCTGCTCCATGGGCGCCATACACTGAAAAACGCTGCCACTGGAACTTTCGGTGGATTCTGGACTATGCAGGCGGGCAGGTCACCGATTGGGGCGCCCACCATATCGACATCGCACACTGGGGGATGGGCTGCGATGAGACGGGGCCGACCGAGGTTGCAGGAACCGGCATCTTTCCCGAAGACGGTTTGTGGGACGCGGCGGTGGATTATGATTTTGGATGTAAATATGCTAACGGCCTTGTGATGCAGGTGGCAAGCAACAACCATATTCCACAAGGTGTTAGGTTTATCGGCGCTAGAGGATGGGTACATATCATGCGAAGCGGTCTGGATACTAATCCGAAGAAGCTGCTGAAGGAAAAAATCGGGCCCGGAGAAATTCATTTAGCCAAGCCGAGGGGTGACCACCGCCAGGGACACCGGAGGGATTTTCTCGACTGCGTGAAGACACGAGCACAAACTATCAGTAGAGTCGAGGTGGGGCATCGGTCGGCAATCCCCTGCCATTTAGCCAACATTTCGATGATCCTCGGCCAAAAGATTCGCTGGGACCCGGAACGCGAACAGATTCTCAACGATTCGACGGCGAACCGGATGCTCAGTCGGCCAATGCGGGCACCCTGGCATCTATAGAAACCGGATCGGTTAGACGCCAAATACACCCCTATTTTTGCTGAATTCTTATAGTAAAACACCTGGGGAACCAGGATTCGGACCTGGACTAACTGATCCAGAGTCAGTCGTGCTACCGTTACACTATTCCCCATTATTTTTTTTCAGCCTGCTTCTTCACTGCAAAAATCGCGTCTTTTGCCTTAAAAAGCAGCTTTTTCAACTTTTCTGAGTATACCTGTTTCCCCGGCTCCTGTCCATCAGAATCCGTAGAAGTTCGAGATTTTCCATCAAAAAACGCCAAGTTTTGCACCAAGTATTTGCCCCTGTCCGTACCGGCAGCAATCGCCTTTTGTTTCTCCTTGCCTGCTAAAGAAAAATCCGGCAGAGATTTTACAGCCGCAGATTCCTGGCCCTTTAGGGTGTGTGTACAGTGTCCAGATAGCTTATTGTCTACGACTAATATCCGGAACTTTTAACTGTCGCCGGAAGGGTAAGAATGATTGTCGCTGATCACCTTTTTCACCGCAGCTTTTTTGGTTGCGGTTTTTCAACATTGTAGCGACAGCTCTATGAAATTATTGACGTCGCTTAAAAATATGTTACAATCAATAATATGATTTTCCTCTGGTTTTGAGGAGTGACAAGCCATGAATGAAATCATTGATCTGACCTGTCAGCAATTATTAACGTCTTTCTTTAAAAAGTATCCAAGTCCTCATTTGCAAATTGAGGTTAATCGTATACTGAAGAGGCTTCTGGCTCTTAAAATTCTAATGCCTGGCAAACAAGGCGGCTGGGCTGGCGGGATGATCTATGCATTGGCCAATCAGTACTGTCGGGCCTGTGGGATACCAGGCCTTCTCAACAAGGAGAGTGAAGAGTTTTTCAATGTTTCGATTGAAACGATCTATAGACGGGCTATAATATCTCTATTTCGGATTTGGCATATTTAGAAGTTATTTATTTGACTTTGTGCTATTCATAAGTGGTCGTTTTGATTTCATCTCCTGACTTCTCCTTCCTTTGACCGGTGCTAATAAGGCGGACACATATTTTTATACTTCTTAAAAGATTGTTAATATGCCTCAATGATGTATCCATAATCCTCACGGTTGTTGACATTGCTGTGTGGTTATGGTATTATTGGTTTTGGATTATACAGAGGTCTCCCGGAAAAGTTATCAAGGCATACAGAAATGTCGTTTACTTCTTTTATTCAATGTAATAGTGCTCAATTGAGTGGAGAATAACATGGCTACACAAAACCGGATCAAAACATTTTTTACCCTCGCCGCGATGGCGGTGCCAATCCTCGTCTTTAGCACCGCTGGATCGTTCGGAAAGCCTGTGATAGACTATAGCCGCCCACTTGCTGTTAGATAAAGTGTCTGAACACAATTTGGAGTAAATACCACATTAACGAAAGGAAGCAAAGCTATGAACAGGAAGATGATATTTTTTGTATTGTGTCTTACGGCGGCGATGATAATGGTCGCCTCCAGTGTATCGGCTGCCGGGAAGATTAACACGGACCCGAAGCAGCAATTGCCCGATCCGGACGGTAAACCGGCGGACATGAGCAAGCCCGTACAGGTGTACATTTTGCTGGGCCAGTCCAACATGGTGGGTGCTGGTAGGGTTGCCGGAGACAAGGAAGGAACCCTTGAGCATGCGGTGAAAGCCAAAAAGAAATACCCATACCTTGTGGATGACTCCGGAAATTGGACAGAACGCAAGGACGTGCGATACGTTCGTGTCATGGGAAGCGGCACAGGAGAGATGCGGCAGTTCAACAACGAATGGATGACCATCAAGGGCGGGAGAATCGGCCCGGAGTACGGAATCGGGCACTATGTGGGTCATGTCACGGATGCGCCCGTAATGATCCTCAAAAGCTGCATCGGCAACCGCAGCCTCGGTTGGGACCTGCTCCCGCCGGGCAGCGAGCGCTACGAGGTCGAAGAGAAGGACAAGAAGACTGGAGAAACGAAGACCTTCGTCTACGCGGGCTATAAGGATTCGCCAGCCAAATGGGAAAAAGGCACGGAGCCCAAGAAGATCGGCTGGTACGCCGGCATGCAGTACGACGGTGACGTCGCCAATGCGAAGAAGGTGCTTGCGGAGATCGAAAAGTACTACCCCGGGGCAAAGAAGTACGAGGTCGCGGGATTTTTCTTCTGGCAGGGCGACAAGGATCGCTACAACGCCGCACATGCCAGCCGCTACGAGCAGAATCTCGTTCAATTCATCAAGCGGTTGCGCAAGGAGTTCAATGCCCCCAACGCGAAGTTCGTCGTCGCCACCCTTGGCCAGACCAAGAAAGGCGCCGGGGGCAATGAGGGAAAGATTCTCGAGGCTCAGCTCGCGGTGGACGGCAATAGCGGCAAGTATCCAGAGTTTAAGGGCACTGTGGCCTCTGTCTATTCCAACCCCTTCTGCCATGGGGGCGCCTCCAACAGCCACTACGGCGGCAACGCTGAAACCTATATGGACATCGGCGAAGCCATGGGCTGGGCCATGGTGGACCTATTGACCTGGAAGGACAAGTAACCGGGCCCGATCTCAGTTCAGAACGAGTCAAAGCGGCATTCCATCGCCGGACTTCCCAAGAGGTGGATCGTAACGTGTGGAGGCAGCAAAAGGAAAAAAGTTATGAATAAGATGAAATTACTTGGTGCATTCTGTCTGATGGCAGCGATGGTAATTTTTGTCTCCAGCGTATCGGCGGCAGAGAAGGTCAATACCGATACTAAAGAGAAGTCGCCCGCCACGGAGAAAACGGTCAAGATGTTACAGAACGAATTCCTGAAACTGAAATTCGGAATGTTCATCCATTATAATATGGCAACATATAAGGGTGTTCAATGGGTCTCGGGATACCCTGATCCTTCCACTTTCAATCCAGGCGTTGATACTGTTAACACTGATGCGTGGGCAGATGCTGCGGTATCTGGCGGCATGAAATATGGCGTACTCACGGCAAAACATGTCGCGGGCTTTTGCCTTTGGGACAGCAAGTATACGACATATGATGTTATGCACCCTGATTGTCCATACCAGAAGGACCTCGTGGCGCAGTTCATCAAGTCATTCAAAAGCAGGGGATTGAAGGTGGGGCTTTACTATTGCTGGCGTCACCCGGGTTTTGACACAGGGAAGAACAAGGGGAAGTTCAAGGTGTTGCCGCCCGAATGTGATCCTGCGACGCATACACTCGAACAGCAAATCGAATTTCAGAAGGCGCAGATCGCAGAACTGCTGACGAAGTATCCGGATGTGTTTTACATATGGAACGACGGTCTCGATCCCGAGATCATGGCGGCCGATGAGGCCCTGGCCTTCTTTAGAGGTATGCGTTCGGGTGTTCTGGCCAGCGCTAATTGGTGGAGTTGGGCCAAGAAAGGAACGCCTTATGTGGATATTGCCGTCAAAGAGATGAGACCATTCCCGCAGACCAATACGGCGCCGGGCGAGACGTGCTGTTGCCTGGAACAGAAATGGTTCTGGAACGAAGGATTTCGCTCCAAACCGGCTAAGCAAATGATCGGTCTGATGGCCACGGCACATAGCAGGAATTCGAACTTCCTGCTCAATGTCGGTCCTGACAGGGATGGCAATATTATTGAATCAAGCATAAAGATATTGGCGGAAATCGGAAAGCTGTGGGATCCAAATGCAGCTCCCGATCTTCCGCAATGAGGATTCTCGCCTGGCTGAAAAGCTGAATGTGCATGCGCAATTAAGGCATAGAAGAATGAAAAGAAGTATTGGGATCGTATCGTGTTTCGCTATTCTGGCGACCTGTTCCGTTCACGCAGAGTATGTTTTGACAACACTTCCGTTGAACGGGACATGGAAATTCCGTCTTGACGCCGAGGACGTAGGCGTAGCGGAGAAGTGGTTTGCACTGGAGTTTGACGACACCGTTCAACTGCCCGGTACGACCGATGAGAACCACAAGGGCATCAAAAAGGACGAACAATGCATTGATCGGCTCTCGCGGGTGTGGTATTGGAAGGGGCCGGCTTGGTACCAGCGCCGTGTGACAATTCCCGACGCATGGGATGGCAAGCGAATCACGCTGTTCCTGGAGCGATCCAAACACACTCGTGTGTGGGTCGACGAGACTTTTTGCGGCTGGGAAGACACGCTCAGTGCTCCCCAGGTCTTTGATGTGACGAGTGCGATGACGCCGGGCGAACATACAATCACAGTACTGGTCGATAACGCCAGGTCGCCACCGGTCGGCCCATCCCATGCGGTCGATGAACGGACCCAGACCAACTGGAACGGCATCATTGGTAAGATGGAACTCCGTGCCACTGCTCAGGTCTGGTTGGAAGACATACAAGTCTATCCGAATGCCGAAAAGAAACAGGCGGTGATTCGCGTGGTGATCGGCAACATCACGGGCAAGGCAGCCTCGGGCCGAATCGCGGTCGGGTGCAAAAGCTACAATGTCGCCAAACCGTCAACTTTCAAGATGCTATCAGTCAAGGTCAAGGCCAGCGAGCGGGAGAACGTCGTTGAGTTCACCTATAAACCGGGTGACGATGTACCGCTCTGGGATGAATTCCAACCGGCTATGCTCCGCCTGAATCTCAGCCTCGAAACAACGGCCGGCGGAAAGCTGACCCGCGACCGGCGGTCCGTCAGCTTCGGCATGCGCGATTTCACAAGGAAGCGGAATCGTCTCACCATCAACGGTCGCCCGGTCTTCCTACGGGGCAAAAACGATTGCTGTCTCTTCCCCCTGACCGGTTATCCACCTATGGACAAGGCCGGTTGGGTGCAAATTTTGTCCATCGCTAGGTCTTACGGCATCAACCACTACCGCTTCCATTCATGGTGTCCGCCGGAGGCGGCATTCGAGGCGGCGGACGAATTGGGCGTGTATTTACAGGCTGAGATCCCGAACAAACGCAGCGGTTTTCGGGCTCCCGAAGACAAGGAGGCGGTAATCCACAACATCGACCGGCTCGACGTGGAAAGTACCTTGAGAAAGAAGTCGCTTTACGAATACGCCAAACGCGAGGGCGAACTGATCTTCAAGGCCTTCGGCAATCACCCGTCGTTCGTCATGTTCACTCTCGGCAACGAACTGGGCCGCAATCAGGGCATGTTCGAAATGGTCGCCCACTTCAAAGAGATCGATCCGCGTCACCTATATGCCCAGGGAACCAACAACGTACACTGGAATCCACACTTGGCTGAGGGCGACGATTTCTGGGTTACCGGCAAGACAAGCAAGACGCTGCCGCTTCGCGGGTCATTTTCGACGCTCGACTATCCAAATCCGCACATCGAGCATCGTTCTCCCTCGACGATGGTCGATTTCAGCGAGTCGATCAGTGGCATTCCGGTTCCGCTTATAGGCCACGAGACCGGGCAGTTCCAGGTCTACCCCGACTACCGGGAGATTCCCAAATACACAGGTGTGCTCAGGGCGAGGAACCTGGAGGCCTTTCGCGAGCGGCTCAAAGAAGCGGGCATGCTCGATCAGGCCCATGACTTCATGCGCGCCTCGGGCGCACTGTCGGCGATTTGTTATCGCGAAGATGTAGAGGCCGCCTTGAGAACACCCGACTTGGGCGGATTCCAGTTGCTCGATCTGCAGGACTTTCCCGGCCAGGGCACGGCGCTGGTCGGCATACTGAACGTATTCATGGAATCCAAGGGCCTGATCACACCCTTGGCATGGCGCAAGTTTTGTTGTGAAACGGTGCCGTTATTACGGATGAAGAAGTACACGTGGACAACGGATGAAACGTTTATTGGTAGGGTGCAGATTGCCCACTACGGCCCAGTTGACCTGCCCGATGCCCTAATTATATGGTCCATAAAAGG
>Ga0224495_10002830_pt1 | contig 11031 bp, 11 predicted proteins | sample SF_Jul11_sed_USG_FD_168128 | JGI IMG/M metagenome (GOLD analysis project Ga0224495, IMG submission 168128) | Sediment microbial communities from San Francisco Bay, California, United States - SF_Jul11_sed_USGS_4_1 | ecosystem: Environmental > Aquatic > Marine > Sediment | place: USA: California...
CAGGAATGAAATGGACTACCGAGGGCGCGAATGCTATTGCAAAACTTAGAACAACCTATCTGTCGGGACAATGGGATACCATTTGGAAAGCTGCATGATGCCCTATATAATTCACTCACACCCCCGAACTTTAGTCGGAACATCAGATTATACTGTTTGACATTTGACATAATTTTTTAAAAATGGTTAAAATAGTCATAAAATGAAATTTACTATACTAAATTTATCGTCCTTTAAAAATTCAGTAAATTAAAATACATATGAAAAAATATATTAAAAAAGTCTGGAAAAAAGTAAATAACAGAGGACATGAGCGAATTACTTTTATGGTAATTCCTCATGGAGAAGCAACTATCGTCAGTATTCAATTAAGTAAATTTACTATATATTTTGCGCTTTTTATAACCATTTCTGTTTTATTTGCGTCAGTCGTCTCTATGCAATTGCAGGAAAGTATTCGGCCTGAAGTAGATCAGTTAAATGACAGTAATCGTACATATTATTATGAACGAGAACAGTATGTTGACAAGTTTAAGGAACTTCAAAAATATCAGCAAAAATTGAAAAACAAGTTAAATTCATTGTTTGAGATGGCAAACATGTCTGAAGCAGATGTAGATATTTTTTTAGATGAAAATATCCTGAGAAAAAATGCTGCCAGCGATATGCAAACCGAAAGCGATCAATTTTCGGTTCATATGATCGCCATGCTGAATGAATACAATAAAAAGAAAAAAGCCGGCAATGGCTCCAATGAAAATATAAAAGGTGTCGACTCTCAATTGTTGCAGGAGTTTTCACAGGTTTATTCTCAGCAGAAAAGTTTTAAATACAGTTCAGAAGTTGTTTCATATCGCGAGTTGTATCTTGATATTAAACAAACAGAGTATATTTTATCGATTTTTGAAAACTTTCTTGAAGAACGTGATATCGTACAAAAAAATCTACCTTATTATTGGCCTTTGGCTGGCGGTCATTTTACTTCTTTTTATGGCCCAAGGTTTTCCCCATTTGGATATTCCAGCGAGTTTCATCTCGGCGTTGACATGGCAGATAGAATTGGGACTCCCGTATATGCCTCAGCGGAAGGTCGGGTAATTCATGCAGTTTATGATAATTCCGGTTATGGACGAAATGTACTTATTCAGCATAAATTCGGATACACAACGCTGTACGCTCATTTAAACAGCGTGAGTGTATATGCCGGCCAATATGTTTCAAAAGGTCAAAACATTGGTACCCTTGGCGAAACCGGTAGAGCCACCGGACCTCATCTTCACTTTGAAGTACGCATTGACGGCAAACACATCAATCCATTACCGTATCTGACCAGTTTATAACCCATGGTTCATGTTGAATAACGATTCTAACCGGCAAACCTGGAATACCCATTATTTAAGAGATAAGTCTAAACTTTACATCCCCGATGAAAATATCGTCAGGTTTATTCAGCATTATTTTCGACGCTTTCCTGAAGTAACAAATCCTGTGATTCTTGAGATAGGTTCCGGAAGCGGCAGGAACATTGCATATCTTCGCAGCGTTACGCCAAATGTTTTTGGAATGGATTTTGCCCAAAACTCGCTAATTGGCCAGCCCGGGGTTGTCTGCGCTTTAAGCGATGAAAATCCATTTCAAGATCAATCTTTGGACATTGTCATTGCCTGGGGAGTTCTTCATTATTTAACCAATGAGCAGGTTGACAAAACCCTGAATGAGGTACGGCGAATATTAAAACCATCAGGGATATTTTTTGGCACAATTCGCTCCGATAAAGACACCCACTTAAGTGAAGTTTTAAAAACAGGAGATTTAAAAAATGGTAGCGCCAGACTATATTCAGACATGGAAGTTATGAGTCTTTTTAAAAACTTTAAAAATACCCGCCTGGGTTTTATTTCACGCCGGCAGCCCGGAGAAAAAACCATTGTGGCGCATCATATTTTTGAAGCCGCAATATGATTTGCCCCGTTTGTGAATCTTCAAATACAGTTTTTGCCGGAGACATTTTCCGCTTTGATCAACCTTTTTCGATTCGAAAGTGTCAAGATTGCAAGAGCTCATACCAGTATCCGGCGCCCAAAAATTCAGATTTATTTTATACAGATGATTATTATTCCGGCAAAGCTGTTTTCAGCTACATCGATGAACGAAAAATCGACAAATACGCAAGGTATGTCTGGAATGCCAGAATTCGAAACTTGCAGAAATTTCAAAAAGGCGGAATTTTTTTGGACGTTGGCTGCTCTTTTGGCGGTTTAACCCGATCGGCATCAAAATATTATCTCTCTTACGGGATCGACATCTCAAGATATGCCGTAAATCAGGGCAACGAATTTTCAAAACAAACCAGTCAGAATAAAAATTTTAAAGGATTGTTTTGCGGCGATCTATTAAATTTTCCAATTGCCGAAATTAAAAATTCTTCAGTTGCTGTCGTTACCATGATCGAGGTCGCCGAACATCTTGAAAATCCCGTAGAACACTTTAAAAAAGCCTGGGAACTATTAATGCCAGGCGGTGTTTTTTTAATTCAGACAGCCAATATGACGGCTCGCCAGGCCGCACGCGCGGGACTAAACTATCACTATTACTTACCAGGTCACCTGACGTATTTTTCTGAGCAGGGCATTGAGGCATTGTTAAAAAAAATCGGGTTTACTTCCGTTATTAAATATTTTCCCGTAGAATTTGGTCTTTTACCAAAACTGTTGAAAATGCGAGGCAACTTTACTTCATGGCGCGATTATTTTCGCTGGATTAATGTCATTTATTACCACCTGTCTTCTTTTTTACGATACAAGGGAGAACCATTGACTTCTTCCATGGTTGTTTATGCCATTAAATAAAAGGGGCGTAGCACGCCCCTAAGCAGGTACGAGGTACCTGCTTACCCCACGCGATATTGATGTTGATAAAAAATACGTAAAAGTATATCAGTCAGTGTTTTAAAACAAGATTAACGAATCACTTGGGATAAAACGTTAGGGGTAGGGGCTGTCTAAAAAGTCTCACAGCAAAGGCTCGAAGGGCGCAAAGTAAAGAAATATAGGGATTTTTCTTATCATTTTCTTTCATTTCTTTGCGTTCTTTGCGTCTTCGCGGTTCAAATTTTGACTTATTAGACAACCCCTTAGGGGCAGACTTGCCCCTGTTTATCAAATTAATCTTCTACGATTTCTTCATGAAACCTTACGAGTCTCATATAAATCCCCGGATTTTTTTGAATGTACGTAGATATGTCTTCATGATCAATCATGTAAATTTCTGCTTCGGAAGTTGTTTTGGCCGTAAACGTAGATTTAATGTTTTTCAATAATCCAAATATATCACCAATAAAATCGCCAGGTTTAAATTCGTATTTTACTTCGCCGTTTTTAATGAGTTGAACGTTTCCGCTGATTAAAATATATCCCATTTCGACCGGTTTATTTACTTCAATTAAATTTGTATTTGCCTTGATTCTCGTCAACTTCATAAGGCTCTCAATCTGGGTTTTTTGATGTGAAGTCATAGAACCAAATATTGCCGACTTGGATAATATATCCCATGAGTTTGATTTTCTGGCATTGATGAGTTTTCTTAATTCTTTCTCAAGTTGGGTTCCAGAAATTAAATGCAAGAAGGCCGCTCTTTCAATCGTTAAGGCGTAGACATCTGTTTCTGCAATGATATCAGCCGATCGTGTTTCGCCGGTGATGATCGAGCCTTCGCCAAAATATTCATATTTGCCGTATGTTTTTTTAACGTCGGAGTCGATTCCTGAAACGGTTACGTTACCCGAAATGATGATAAAAAAAGTATCTCCCGGGGTATCTTTTCGAATGATGTAGTCTCCACGGTTGTAATTTACTTCTTTAATTACCATTAAAATTTCTCTGGCCTTGGTGATGCCAAAGTCGCGAAATAAATCCACGTGATTTAAAACATCGAGAAGTTTAATCGCATCTACATGTTTTGATGCTGTAATTTTTGGGTATAGAGTGTTTTCAATGCCAAATTTTGCCATATTTAAATGAGAGCTTTCAGGAAAATCTTTTCTGGCAATATGATATACGGTGATTTTCTTTTGAACTTCTTCCGGCAGCGATGCAAGATAAGCTACAGGCGTATGTAACGGCGGAATGCCGCCTTCATGATAGATAATCTTGTAATGCCATGGAAAGCTTTGTAGAAACTTATGTCTGCTTTCAGGAAACATTCCCATTCCGTTCATTTTTTCCAGAGTCACCGGATCGTTAAGATGATCAGATGTGTATAGAAATGATTGATCCTGATAATGCATTCTAAAACCTATTGTAGGTATGGAATGAAGGGTGTAATGATAAATAAATTTAGCGCCTTCAATAAACATGGGCGTATCGATCATAACGGCTTTAAATTTAAATAAATTGTACAATTGAATTTCAGACATTTTTGTGAGAGCCGTATACTTTCTTATAAAACTGCTCATGATGGTTTCTGTTGTGTGAATTTCAACCGGAAACTCTTCCAGGATTTTTTGAAAAGTTCCGGCATCATGATCGGCATGAGTATGCGTTAATATAATATGGTCAATTAATTTCGGGTTTACATTTGAACTTCGCAGCCATTCGGTTGAATTTACGGGAGGGTCAATCATGATTCCTCTTCCATTGACCCATATTATAAAACCGGATGTGTTGTCTTTGGGATCAAATCCATGGCTTGGGCCAAGACAGGTGATTCCAAATTCAGGCGCTTCATACGGCTCGGGAAGACCGGCGCCAACATCGTGTTTGATGCGGTAATCGATCGTCAGCGGGAATTCGGCAACCAGCTTGTCTTCATCATATACATTAAAACCTTTTTTATCAACCCTTTCAACAGTCACATTGTTGATTTGAATGCGATTTTTTTTAAATACCCCAAAATGAATGAGATCTTCAAGCTTACGATCGCCTCTAAAAAATTTTATTTCTGCTTTTATATCCGGAAAACCTTCTGATTTATCACCGTTAGGATATTCCCCGCTCAGGTCAATGTTTTCGGGACCAAATACTGACTCGCTAAGTACAATCATCAACTGATCGTATTGTTCCTGGGTACCTAGAATGTAAGTTTTTTTCTGACATAAAAAGTGATTGTAATAAATTGGAAACTCAAGCTCTGCGACGGCTATTCCTTTTTCAATGCTGAACATTTGATCCGGCAAGACAAATATTCGCGGAACCTTCTCAGGCAGGATCATTGTATCTTTAATGGTTTCTGGCGGGGCGCCAAATTGCACCAAACCGCTCGACGTGGGTACAACGTAGCCGCCGCGAGGCAATTGATTTAATCCGGGTGATATTGTAAAAACTTCATGATCTTGCATAATTTTTTAATTCCTTTTGATCTTTGAACCAACGTTTCTTTGTTAACTGAATATAGTTAAGTTTTTATTTATATTCTTTTATAAAATGTAAACTACCATCTTTAATGGAACGGTAATAACAGGTGAATCTGTATTTTCCTTTTTCGTTTTTCGTATGACAGGCGCCATCATTACGAACTTTTACCAGGAATAAAAGTGAATTTTGTTCACAGTTTACCCGTATTTCTACAACATCAAGCACTTGTCCTGATGTATCTCCTTTAATCCATAACTCATTTCTTGACGTGCTCCAGAAAGTAGCTATACCCGTTTTTATTGTTTCTTCAAGAGCGCTTTCACTAACGTATGCCAATATCAGTACCTGCATACTTATAGCGTCTTGAACAACAACGGGTAGTATATTTTCGTAATTTGAGGCTGCCTTCTTGAGTTTCTTAAAGTCCAGAAGTAATTTTTGTCCTTCTTCTATGTTATTCATTGATCCCCATTTAATATAATTTCAACCGCTTCCTCAAAACAATCGTCTTTTTTAGTACAATATGCGCAATCATCAAATATTTTTTTGGGGAAATTTTCCTTTTTAACAGGGTTCCATCCCATTTTTATAAAAAAGTCAGGGGTCATTGTAAGCGCAAAAACAGTAATTTTTTTATTTGGATATTCTTTTTTTAAAAATTGTATTAATTTTTCAACTATTCTTTTACCAATACCATGTCTCTGGTGACTCTCGCTAATGGCAAGTCCCCGTATTTCAAAAAGATTGGCGTCATAACGGTATAAATTAGCAGCTCCAAGAATTTCGTGATCAACACAATATACTATTGTTTGAGGTAAGTCGTGTTCAATTTTCTTAAGGTCTTTATACAATAAAACCCCTTGTTTTACGAAGGGTTCATGAAGTTTTTGAATTTTCTCAAGATCAGAAATTTGTCCGAACCTTAGCTTACTGTCTATAGATTGATCTTGAGAATGATCTGATGTTTTAAGGTCTTTATTTTTTGTATAAAATGGCACTGTTAGTAAATTCAGGAATACTTTTTACTCTGGCCAGCATTTTTTCTGCGGTTTTTTTACCCTTCATGGGACCAACGTATAATTTTATGTTTTTTCCGCGGATGGAGGGAACTACTTCAAAGTTGTAGTCTTTTGTTATTTTATTTAAAACTCCGGCGTAATACAATGCTCGATCTTTTGAACCGTCGTTATATTTTTTAGCCAGTATAATGTATTCATTTTCAGGGTTCAAGAGAGTTTTTTTTAAAACAAGTTTGGCATTTTCAGATTCTTCTTGATTTTTATCAACATCATTATCATTGTTTGGAATTAAAGAAGGCTGGTTTGAAGATTTTTCAATATGATCCGGATTAATATTTGCTGAATTGATTACATCAGAGTTTTCGCTAAATTTTTCATTGGATTTTAAATCGGAACTGATAATTTTTTTACTTTGAAAATTAATCCCCGTCATTAGTCCGGTAAAAAATAAAATTAAACCAAAAACGATGCCAATAGATATTTTACGATACATCTTGTGTACAATGGGATCTCCACTTTTCGCGATGGCAGTTTGTTTATGACTGCCTCTGTAATATTTTCCAAAATCGTAATTGTTCATTGATACATTTTCGATGGATTAACTCAATAGCATGAGGAAAAAATTGTTTTTATTCAGCAAATGTAAAGAGTAATAAAATATTTTTTTGACTATTTTTCGTGAATTTATTTTGTACGATGTTCGAGCTCGTAAAGAGTACATCAATGTCGTAAACGGTTCCAAATAGGTTTAAAAGGTTATAAATGAAACATGTTTTAATTTAAAAAGAAAATTCAATGTTTTTAACTTGATAAAGTTATTGACAATTCAAGATCTTTTTTTACAAACTATTTATTTATAAAAATGAGTATCACAGAAAAAAAAATAAGAACCATCATTGTAGAAGATGAATTACCTATTCGAGATGAAATTCTTGAACTTGCAATGCTAAGCGAAGATCTTCAAGTTGTTGGTGTTGGAAAAAATGGTAAAGAACTTGCAGAGTTACTGGATCAAAAAAAGCCAGATCTTGCTATTCTAGATATTGAACTGCCTATTACGGATACAATGACAGTATTGGCAGATAGAAAAAATATTCCTCAGATTATTTTTATTACGGCCTATGAAATGTATGCTCCAAAGGCATTTGAAATTGCTGCAATTGATTTTCTGGTTAAACCTGTAAAAGAGGAGCGTTTTAATAAAGCCCTTTTACGTGCAATTAACCGAATAAGAGTTGATCATCAAAATATTAATTCGACAAAAAAAAATCAGAAATATTTTGGGTTCGTGAGAATGATAAAGTTGTCCCCATTCCCATTCATAGCATAACTTATCTTGAGGCACAAGATAAAACAACATTGATTTATTTAAATGAGAATAAATTTTATTCTATTTTGCGACCACTTTCCAGTATGTTAAAACAACTTGAAGTTATACAGTTTATACAAATTCATAGAAAATTCGCAATAAATGTATCGGCAATATTAGAGATGCATCCTATGTTTCATGGTCGATATGAGCTTTCTGTTAAAGGTTTTTCAAAAAAGTTGCCGGTAAGTCGACGATATGCGTCGAGTATTTTAAAAAGGTAATTAGACCAATTTTAAAGATGAAAAGAGCTAAATGTATATTTTTATTGTGGTCTGGTTTGTTTTGTTCAAATTCTTTATTCTCGAATATCGCTTCAGATCAGTTTTTAAATTTAAATAATGATTCTGAGTTGTATGACTTATCACCTTATTTATCTTTTTATAAGGATTTTGAAAATAAACTAACCATTGAAAAAATACTTCAGCTTGATAAAGCATCTACTTTTTTTAATCGGGACAACAATGGTACTAACTTTGGAATTACTCATGCACGAGTATGGGGTAAGTTTAAGTGGAAAAATGATTCCTCAAAAAAAAATGACTGGTATTTTATTTTTGAATCTGAGAGAATTGGAGATGAACTAAATATCTATGTTGTATCAAATGGACAAGTGATTTCAAATTATCATTACGATTCTCATATGCCTTTTTCAAAACGACTGATAGAGCATCGTAAATTTATTTTTCCCGTCTCTGTCCCGTTAACACCGCAAACTATCTATTTTAACGTAAGATCTTCAGATGCCATGGAGCTTATTTCTTTCGTTGGAACGCCAATGGCTCTTTCTCATAAAAACTATCAGGATATGTTGGTGGTGGGGATATATTATGGGATCATGCTTTCGATGATCATTTACAATATAATTATATTTTTTTCTACAAAAGATAAAAATTATTTGTATTATATAATCTACATCTTAGCATATTCTATTATTCAGGCAAGTTTGGATGGTTTACTTCATCAGTATTTCTTCAAACAAAGTTATGAATTTTCTCGTAACTTTAGAACATATTTAGCAACCATTGTCTGCGTATTTGCCTTACTATTTGCCACTTCTATTATGCAAATCAAGAAATTCAATCGGAAATTGCATTCCGCATACCTCATTATGATTTTTGTTTGCATTTTACCTTCAATAGTTCAGTTTGTATTTGGATTTTCTGCCGGACTTATTTGCCTTGTATATGTTTTATTTATTTTTTGTATTTTTCAAATCTCAACAAGTTTGTTTCTGTCATTTAAAATAAAATTAGCGAGATTTTATTTTATAGCCTGGTTTGTTTTTGTCTTTGGTATTTTTGTTCACTCATTAACATATATAAATATTTACATTCCATTTTTTCAAAAGCTTACATATCCAATGCAATGGGGTAGCGCAATTGAAAAAGTAATGATTCCCTTCCTTTCATTACAGCCAATTGTCGAGAATGCTTTTAAGCATGGAATTAGAAAAATTGAAAATGGTAAAATTGATATTCTGATAAAAATTAGTAATTTGAAGGTTTATATCGAAGTGAGGAACACATCTAATGGAAATGCGATAAAATCACCCTTTCAAGGCACTCTGGGCGCAATTAGAAGAAGATTGCAGCATTTTTTCAGCGAAGGAGAACTAACCATTGAAAATATTGAAAACGAAACCATAGTTCGAATGAATTATCGAAATAGCAATTTTTCTGACGAAAAAATTATCCGATCCCCGAAATTTGATAAGATCTAGCAAGTTCTAAATAAACAACAATTATGCGACATTCGTTATCGCGATTTTAGGGTTTTAATCCACCCACTTTAGGGTGTGAGTGAATTATAGGGCATCATCAAGTCTTAGAACCATCCAAACCAAGCACCCTGAAACCTTTATAGGCCTTATAATCAGTGTCAGAATAAAATGGATCTATAATACCTTCCTTGTTCAGCTCAATAAATGCTTTACGGTCATTTTGCTATTCGAATATTGCGAAGAACGAGTTGGACGATTGGGTGAGGCCACGATTCAAAGCCCGAAAGTCCGGGCTGCAATGGAAGAATGCTGGTCTTTGCGATGTCCTTTCTTCCGGGCATGGTCATCAGCGCATCCACATTGAGAATATGTTTGGTGTTGTTGTGGATGTGAAGCATCATCATGGCGGTGCCATCGGGCTGAACCTCTTGAGTAAATTTGAGCGTCACATCTGCCTTCTTCACGTCCGGCTGGTATTTTACCGTGCGAATTGAGTTGTCTTGGATGTCGAGATTGAGTCCGAATTCGTCGCCCTTGAAGAGATATATGTCGCCGTCATGGATAAAGGGAATTTTTTCGAACTTCTCTTCGTAGAAGTGCTCCTTATCGATGTGGAGGTTAAGTGTGAACGGCTCGCGGAAGATCGAATCCTCGGCGGACTTCTTGGCGAAATCGCCTATTGCAAACGTGATGCTGGCAGAAGCAAGAAACAGAAATGTTGAGATGAGTATTTTCATAGTGTGTTTGAGTGTCCGAGTAATGTCTAACGCGCGCGTCACGCGCCGCCTTCGGGCGCGTCGCTGTGGACGCGCTTGTTGAAATTTGATACGATATGAAATTGTCGTCTCATCATTAAAGGTTATGCATTCTTTTTGTCATTGTTTCTCGACTTGCCGTAAGAATAAACATACAGTGCGCTCACGAACCCCAGATGGATTAAGAGCGGCATTGAGCGCCAAAGTTCTATTACGTGTTGCTGTATTCCGTATAGTGTGGCCAAGATTATCCCCGTAACCACAGGAAATATGGTGATGATCAGTATGTCGCGTCTCTCAATAGGTTTCAGTGAGCCCCATACCAATAGAACTGTCCAACCTGCCATCAATGAGGCACCTATACCCATTGCATAACGATATTCGACTCCGAGCCGCTCAAAGTCACCTCCGAATAACAGTGTCCCTACGCTTGGCAATAGCATGGGAAGAATCGCCAAACCGTCGGTAACCGCTCCGATCAAAAAACATACTCTGAGCAATGTGGAATTATTTTTCATGTCTCTTTTCTTTCTTGTGGTTCAACATATAATTATATAGTTTCTATATAATTCCTGGTATAGATGTCAAGGAATATTACTGATGTTCCGACTAAAGTTCGGACATCCGGTTTAAAAACCCGAAGAAAATGCCACCCTGCCTTCAGCACGGCAATTGCCATTTTTGACTGGCCAAAACGGGTGACTCCCAAAAGCCAACCCAAAGTTATACCGTTTAAGAAACAGGATGTTTCGTAAAAAGGCGAGGCAGGAGGCCGAAAGCCTTTTCGGGCATGGCTTTGGGCGGTTTCTGTGCA
>Ga0224495_10002831_pt1 | contig 11030 bp, 9 predicted proteins | sample SF_Jul11_sed_USG_FD_168128 | JGI IMG/M metagenome (GOLD analysis project Ga0224495, IMG submission 168128) | Sediment microbial communities from San Francisco Bay, California, United States - SF_Jul11_sed_USGS_4_1 | ecosystem: Environmental > Aquatic > Marine > Sediment | place: USA: California...
CGAGTGCGCGCAGCACCGGTTGAATGCGTTGACCTGCCGGGAGGATTGTCCGGCGCGCATGGCCTGTCCCATGGGATTCTCGTTTCACTATCACCTGGCCCAAATGCGGCACCATTATCGCGCCAGCATGCGTGAGGTGCGCGCCCACCTGGCCCCGCATCCGCCGGTTGCATCCCTCCGCAATTCCCATCCCGGCGAGACACCTTGACGGTTCCGTGTTCCGCGCGGGAAACGCCCGGCATACGGTTCCCGACGGCGTGGACGTTGACTGCTCTTCCGCATCTGTTATAGCTGGAACCCTGGATACTCACGCGGCTTCCATTGCCTAGGACAAGGCAGAATGGACCCCCGGAGAGTTCAGCCTTCAGACCCGTTCGAATTCAGGGAGCGTTTTCCCCATGCCTCAGATAACGGTCAACGGTGTGCGGTTATATTATGAGGAGGCGGGACAGGGTCCGGCCCTGTTATTCCTTCATGAGTTCGCGGGAGACTATCGCTCCTGGGCGCCGCAGGTCCGCTTTTTCTCCCGGCGGTACCGGTGCATCGTATACAGCGCCCGCGGGTATGAGCCCTCGGAGGTGCCCGCGGAGCCGGCGCGTTACAGTCAGGCCAACGCCGTGGGGGATGCCCTGGGTGTGCTGGAGGCCCTGGGGATCGAGAAAGCCCATCTGTGCGGACTGTCCATGGGCAGTTTCACCACGCTGTTTTTTGGGTTGGCGCATCCGGACCGGGTGCGCTCTCTCACGGTGGCCGGGGGAGGGTATGGAGCGGGGGGCAATCGGCAGGCGTTCGCCAGAATCATGGAAGCGCAGGCGGCGCGGCTGATTCACGAAGGCATGGAACGCGGCGGGGCGGAATACGCCGAGGGTCCGGCCCGGGTGCAGTTGCGCAACAAGGATCCACAGGGATTTTCCGAATTCCGTGCCCAGTTTCTGTCCCACAATGCCCTGGGCGCCGCCAATACCCTGCGGGGCATTCAGTGCCAGCGCCCGGATGTGTTTACCCTGGAAACGGAACTGAAGGCCTGTGATTTGCCCACGCTGATCATGCTGGGCGATGAGGATGCCCCCGGAATGCAGGGCAGCCTGTTCCTGAAGCGATGCCTGCGGCGCTCCGGACTGGTGGTGTTCCCACGCAGCGGACACGTCATCAACCTGGAGGAGCCGGCGTTGTTCAACCAGCATTTGCTCGATTTTCTGACCGCGGTGGATGGCGGTGCCTGGGGAGAGCGCGACCCCAAGGCTCTGGCCGAATTGTAATCGCACGCTCCGTATCAACGCTCCTAGGACCTTATGGCACTCCGGCGACGTAAACCCGCGCCCGCATCTTCTGGCCGGGAACGCACTCCCCGGCGGGAAGGACCCGGCGCCCGTGGCGGCAAGGGGCCGCGTCCTCCTTCCCGTCCCCCCACCGCGCCTGGCGGCGAGGGGCTCTATGGAATCAATCCGGTACAGGCGGCGTTGCAAGCCCGGCGGCGGGTGCTGCGCCAATTGTGCCTCAAGGCCGGGCGCCCCTCGGAAAAACTGGCGCTGTTGCGCTGGCTGGCCGAGCAGGCCCGGGTTCCCGTGAGCGAGCATACCCAGGCCGAACTGGAGTCCATGGCGGGTTCACCGAATCACCAGGGGGTGGTATTGCGCTGCGGTCCCCTGCCCCTGCTGCCGGAGTCCAAGGTCTGGGAGACGCCGCTGGGGGACCCTCCATTATTGTTGGCCCTGGATGAGGTGGAGGACCCCCGCAATCTGGGCGCCGTGGTGCGGTGCGCCGCGGCCTTTGGGGCGCAGGGGGTGGTGTTGACCCGCCGGCATACGGCGCCTCCGGGCGCGGTGGCGTCCAAGGCCTCCGCCGGCACCCTGGAAACCCTGCCGGTGTACGAGGTGGGCAATCTGTCCCAATTTCTGGCCCAGGCCAAGGAGCGGGGCTACTGGGTGGCGGGCTCCGCGGTAGGGGGCGGCACCCACCTGCCGGAGTTTCAGCGCGACCGGCCCCTGGTTCTGGTGCTGGGCAATGAGGGTCGCGGCATGCGCGAACTGGTAACGCGCCATTGTGACTTTCTGCTGACGATTCCCCTGGCCGGGGGCGGGAGCCTGAATGTGGCCGCCGCCGCCGCCGTGCTGCTGTACCACTTGCGGCCCAAAACGGAGCCTCCGCCTCCGGTGACCGGTGCGGACGAATCCGGGTGAACCCACTTGAACAACACCCCACCCTTGCGCCCGGTGCGGGATCATGGTGGAATCGGCCCAATCCAATCGAAACACCCACATCCGAGATTTGAGGTAGGAATGACCAAGCACAATGCTGTTTATGCGCAGTCGGGCGGGGTGACCGCCGTGATCAACGCTTCCGCCTATGGCTGCATTACCGCGGCGCTGAAGTCCGGGTTCATCGGTCAGATTTTTGCGGGCAAGGATGGCATGAATGGCGTACTGGAAGAAAGATTGATTGATCTCGGCGCGGAATCCAAGGAAGCCCTTGAAGCGTTGCGGCACACCCCCTCGGGCGCATTTGGTTCCTGTCGGCTCAAATTGAAAGATATGGAAAAGGATTTCGCCCGGTTCGAGCGCATCCTGAAGGTGTGCGAGGCGCACCAGATCCGCTACTTTTTTTACGATGGCGGCAATGACTCCATGGACACCGTGGCCAAGTTGGCCGAGTTTGCGCAAAAGGCCGGGTCCCCGCTTCAGGTCATCGGCATCCCCAAGACTATCGACAATGATCTGCCCATCACCGACAACTCCCTGGGGTTTGGCTCTGCCGCCAAATACAATGCGGTGTCCATGATGGAGGGCAGCCTGGATGTGGCTTCCATGTACCATGATTCCACCAAGGTATTCGTGATGGAAACCATGGGGCGTCACGCAGGCTGGCTGGCCGCCGCCACGGGTCTGGGCAGCCGGATGGAAGCCGAGGGGCCCCACGTGATTCTGTTGCCGGAGGTGCCTTTGGACCGCCATGCCTTTCTGGCAAGGGTGGAATCGATGATCGCCAAGCATGGGCATTGCGCCATCACCGTTTCAGAGGGTGCGGTGGATAAGGAGGGGTACTTTTTGGCGGATTCCGGATTGAAAGATGCCTTTGGACACGAGCAACTGGGCGGGGCCGGTCATGTGGTGCAGGAAATCATCAAACACGAGCTCAAATTCAAGGTGCATGGGGCGCTGTTGGACTATTGCCAGCGTTCCGGGCGGCATGTGGCGTCCAAAACCGATGTGCTGCAGGCGGTGGCCTGTGGAGCGAAGGCGGTGGAATTGGCGGCCCAGGGACTGAATGGTGTCATGGTGACCATCGTTCGCGAAAACGCCGCACCCTACCAGTGGAGTCTGGGGCACACCGAGGCCGCCAATATCGCCAACAAGGAAAAGAAACTGCCCCGGGAGTTCATCAGCGAGGATGGGTTCCACATTACCCAGGGGTTCCGTGATTACTGCTCGCCCCTGATTCAAGGGGAGGACTACCCTCCCTATCAGGCGGGTCTGCCAGCCTATCAGCGGCTGAAAAAGGTTTTGCGGCCTATTCGCCTGCCAGAGTTCAAGAACGGAAATTAAGCCGGAACCCGGCTCTGCCGCGAGGTCTTCGTTCGTGGCAAGGACTTCCGTAGTGGAGCACCCAGCCATGACCCAAATGATACCGATTACCCGGCTTGGTCCGTGCCGTCACAAATCCCCCCTGCCTGAATCCACGGCGCGGGCGACGGGGCAGTTCCCCTTCATGTCCGATTTGGCAGCCACCCCCAGTGCCTCCGGAGAACCGGGGTCCGGGGGGGAGACGCGGGGCTTTGAGCGTGCGGGACCCCGGGAGCATATTTTCTTTGACCCGGCGAACACCGCGGCGGGGATTGTCACCTGCGGGGGACTCTCTCCGGGCATCAACAACGTCATTCGAACGCTGGTCATGCAGTTGTATTACCACTACGGGGTCAAGCGGCTGCTGGGCTTTCGCTTTGGCTTTCAAGGCTTGGCGCCCCGCTATGGTCATGACGTGATGGAACTTTCTCCCCAATCGGTCAGGGATATTCACGCCCTGGGAGGCAGCATTCTGTCCAGTTCCCGCGGGCCCCAGGACCCGGCGGAAATGGTGGATACCCTGGTGGCTCAGGGGGTGAATATTCTGTTTTGCATCGGGGGGGACGGAACCCTGAAGGGGGCCCATGCCATCGCTCAGGAGGCGCTGCGCCGGGGGTTGGCGCTCTCCGTGATCGGGGTTCCCAAGACCATAGACAATGATATTGCCTATTGCGTGAAAACCTTCGGGTTTGAAACGGCCTTCGCCAAAGCGGTGGAGGCGGTGCAGTCGGCGCATGTGGAAGCCAAGGGCGCGCCCAACGGCATTTCCATCGTGAAACTGATGGGGCGGGATTCGGGGTTCATCGCCGCGAATACCACCCTGGCCTGCCCGGATGTGGATTTTGTGCTGGTGCCCGAAGTGCCGTTCAAGCTGGAGGGGGAAAATGGATTCCTCGCCTGTCTGGAACGGTTGATGCGGGAGAAGGGCCGAAGCGGAGGGCAGCCCCATGCGGTGATCGTGGTCGCCGAGGGCGCCGGGCAGGAGTTGTTCCAGGGGGAAAAAGGCCGGGATGCCTCCGGGAATGTGAAATACGGGGATATCGGTCAGGTGCTGAAGGTCGAGATTGCCCAGTATTTCCGTGACCGGATGCCGGTTACCCTGAAATACATAGAACCCAGTTATCTCATCCGCTCCCTGCCCGCCAATCCTCATGACGCCATTTTTTGCTATTACCTGGGAGACCATGTGGCTCATGCGGCCATGAGTGGCCGCACAGACATGATGGTGGGATATTGGAATGGCTACTATACCCATGTCCCGCTGGAACTGGTGGTTGGCCATCGAAAACGCATTGATCCCGCCTCGGATTTTTGGCGTCAGGTACTGTTCTCCACCGGTCAGCCCGCACGGATGGATTAGGCGGTGTGCCGGGAGGAGATACCCGCGGCGTGCTCATCAAGGCTCGGCGGCTTTTGTTAAACCCCCAATTCTGACCGATGGAATTATGCAGATTACGGTATTGTCCGCGGGAACCTGGGGCATCACCCTGTCAGCCCTGTTGCAAAACAGAGGACACCAGGTGCGGGTGTGGGAGTATTCCCCGGAGGTGGTGAAGGTGATCACCGAAACCCGGCGCCACCCCAAGCTTGCGGAATTTTTGGTGCCGCCGGAAGTGACGTTGACCACGGATATGCCGGCGGCGCTTTCCGGGGCCGAGGCGGTGGTGTGCGTCGTGCCGGCGGAGCATATGCGGCAGACCTGCCATGCCCTGGCCGCGGGCGGGTATGCCGGTCAGCCGTTCATCATCTGCACCAAGGGGATTGAGAAGGACTCGCTGTTGCTCATGACCGAGGTGGCGGAGCAGGAACTGGGGACGGCGTACGCCGGGCAATTGGCGGTGCTCACCGGGCCCAGCCACGCGGAGGAGGTGAGCCGGGGGCTGCCGACGGTGGTGACCGCAGTGGCGGTCGATCCCCGTCTGGCCGAGGCGGTACAGCAGATATTCATCACTCCGCGCTTCAGGGTCTACAGCCACACGGATGTGCGGGGCGTGGAGTTGGGAGGGGCGCTGAAAAATGTCATCGCCATCGCCTGCGGCATTTCCGATGGCCTGGGCAATGGCGACAACGCCAAGGCGGCGTTGATTACCCGGGGGCTGCATGAGATTCTGCGGCTGGGAGTGGCCCTGGGAGCGCGGCAAGAAACGTTTTTTGGGTTGACGGGGCTGGGCGATCTGGTGGTGACCGCCATGAGCCGCCACAGCCGAAATTGGCGTTTTGGCTCTCTGGTGGGCTCCGGGGTGAGCCCCAGGGAGGCCCTGGCGAAGGTGGGTATGGTGGTGGAGGGGCATTATACCGTTCAGGCCACCGTGGCTCTGGCCCGGCGTGAACAGGTGGAGATGCCCATCAGTCAGGCGGTGTATGAGGTCTTGTTTGGAAAATTATCGCCAGGGGATGCCGTGGCGGCCCTGATGGTGCGGCAGCCCAAAAGTGAAACGGGACGTTGACCTCCTCCCACCCGGGAGAGGCCAGAGGAAAGTCCAGATTCAAATTTGACTTGTCATTCAAAGAGGATGGCTATAGAAACAAGCCTTACTACCGAAGCACTGGATGGGTTGAATACGAGCAGCGGACTTGCTCCTGGTGTGAGTGAACGGGTCTGAGCATTGCATACGGCACAACACGGGAAAGGAACTGAAAAACATGGCCCAAGTCATTCTGAAAGGCATCCGGAAGTCTTATGAAAAACAAGAGGTGGTGCATGGAATCCACTTGGATATCGCCCATAACGAGTTTGTTGTTCTGGTAGGCCCCTCCGGCTGTGGAAAGAGCACCACCTTGCGCATGATCGCGGGGCTGGAGGAGATCAGTGGCGGCGAGATCTATATCGGGGACCGGTTGATCAATGACGTTCCCCCGAAGGACCGGGATATCGCCATGGTGTTCCAGAATTACGCCTTGTACCCCCACATGACGGTGTTTGAAAATATGTCTTTCGGTCTTCGGCTGCGCAAAACGCCCAAGGAGGAAATCCGGCGGCGCGTGGAGGAGGCCGCGGATATATTGAACATTCGCGAATTGCTGGAGCGCCGCCCCAAGCAGCTCTCGGGTGGGCAACGTCAGCGGGTGGCCATGGGCCGCGCCATCGTGCGGCATCCCCAGGTGTTCCTGTTTGACGAACCGTTGAGCAACCTGGATGCCAAGCTGCGCGTGCAGATGCGTACGGAAATCAAGAAAATTCACCAACGGGTGAAAACGACCATAGTGTACGTGACCCACGATCAGGTGGAAGCCATGACCCTGGCGGACCGCATTGTGGTGATGAATGGAGGAAACATCGAGCAGGTGGGTACCCCGCAGCAGATGTACGAGCAGCCGGCCACGCGCTTTGTCGCGGGATTTATCGGTTCGCCCTCCATGAACTTTATTCCGGCAAAGGTGGTGGAAAACGGCTCGGCCTTGAACATCCAAATGGGGTCCCTAAAGCTGAAGGTGCCGCCCAGCCGCGCCTCCCGCTACAAGCCTTTTATGGGCAAGGAGATGATCTTTGGCATCCGCCCGGAACATTTGACGGAAAAGAAAGCCCACACCCACCAGGAGCAAGAGGATTTCGACGCCAAGGTGGAAGTGTTGGAACCGATGGGGGTGGACACCATGGTGTTCATCAACATCAATGGACAGGATGTGTGCGCGCGTTCCGCACCCAGCGCCACCAAAGAGGTGGGCCAGAGCATGAGCTTCACGGCGCAGATGCAGAACATGCACTTGATTGACCCCGCAACCGACAAGGTGGTGTAAGGGACGCTCGCCAGAGGGAACCCGCACGCTCCCCACCGGAGCCAACAGGATCCGGGTCGCGGACGGGGGAACATTCGGGGCCGGGATTCGGATGAACCCCGGCGCTGGACGGGGAGTCAGTTCAGCTTGTTCTTGTCGGGCGGATTATAATTTTTCAACATGCGGGTGTATTCGTCCTCATCCAGCCCATCCTCCACGGCTTTGCGAATTTGGGCCTCCTCCGCCGGTTCTATTTCCATGTCGGTTTCGGCGGTCAGGCCGACTTCAGACACCTCCCCCTCCTCGCCTTCGCGAATCTTGAAGTCAGCCGGATTGATTTTGGAGCGTTCCAGCACATGGTCCGCGACATAGATGGGCGAGGTGGCGCGCAGGGCCAGGGCGATGGCATCGCTGGGGCGGGAATCCAGCGTGAATTCCTGTTCTTTCACGGTGAAATAGATGCGGGCAAAGTAGGTGTTGTCCACCAGATCCACCACCTCCACCCGGTGCACCTGACCGGCCATCACCTCAAAGGTATTCGCCAGCAGGTCGTGGGTCATGGGCCGGGGAGGCTGCACCGATTCCATTTTCATGGCGATGGAATGGGCCTCGAATATTCCGATCCAGATGGGCAGCAGGCACCCGCTGGCATCGTCCTGGAGAATGACGATGGGCGAATTGGTGTTGGGGTCCAACACCAGACGATGCACCTTCATCAGGGTGAAACCTTTGGGGGTATTCATGGGATTGCTCCCTTTCCAACCAGGGAAAATTTTCTCGAAGCGACGATTTCCACGGAAAGCACCCGCCCCGGGGGCTCGGCGCAATCCAGGATCATCACCGGCTTGTTGCCCCGGGTTCGACCCGACATGGCGCCTTCGCCAAGGGGGTGGGGGGCTTCCAACAACACTTCCTGCCGGGTGCCCACCAGGCGTTCCTGCTGCGGCTGAACGATCTGATCCTGCCGGTCAAACAGCCGTTGCAGGCGTTCGGTACGCAAGGGGCCGGGCACCTGATCCGGGTACTCCCCCGCGGGGGTGTCGGCCCGGGGAGAAAACTTGAACGCGTAGATCTGATCAAATCCCACCGTCTCCATCAGCCCCAAGGTATCTAAAAAATCCGCTTCCGTCTCCCCCGGAAACCCGACGATGAGATCTGTGGAGAACACCATCTCCGGGACATGCTCGCGCACCAGGGCGATCTTTTCCAGGTATTCGGCGCGGGTATGCCGGCGTTTCATGGCTTTCAGGATGCGGTCCGAGCCGGATTGCACCGGCAGATGCATATGCTCGCAGAGCTTGGGCAGTTCCCGGTGGGCCCGGGCGAGTTCCGGCGTCACATCGCGGGGATAGGGGGAGGTATAGCGCAACCGCTCCAGACCGGGCACCTCGTTCAGCCGCTTGAGCAGTTCGACAAAATTCACGCCGCTGGCGGTGTAGGAATTCACGTTTTGCCCCAGCAGGGTGAGTTCCTTCACTCCCGCCGCCGCCAGGCGCCGCGCCTCTTCCAGGATGTTTTCCGGCTCCCGGCTCACCTCCCGGCCACGGGTGAAGGGCACCACACAGAAGGTGCAGAAATTATTGCACCCCTTGGTGATGGCCACGCTGGCTTTTATCTGTCCAGGGGCGATGGCCTGCGGTCCGAAATCCGGGATGAAATTGGCCACCCGGGGTTTTTTATCCTCCCAGTCCAGGCGCGTAACGCGCTCCCCCGCCCGGGCCCGGGTGATCATTTCCGGCAACTGGAACAGGGCGTCGGTGCCAAACACCAGATCCACGGATTTCTCGCGGCGAAGGATCTCCCGCCCCTTCTGCTGGGCCACGCACCCGCCCACGCCAATGACCAGATCGGGATTTTCCGCCTTGAGCCCGCTCAAAGTCCCGAGCAGGGAGAACACCTTGTGTTCGGCTTTTTCCCGCACCGCACAGGTGTTGACCAGGATCAGGTCCGCCGCGCCGGGAGTCGACACGGGGACATAGTTTTCCCCGCGGAGTTGCTCCAGCATCTTGGCGGAGTCATACTCGTTCATCTGACATCCAAAGGTCTGGATAAACACGCCCCGAGGCTGTGATATTGGCTGTGTAGGGTCCGGCATGGCGCTCCATCGGGACGGGCCCGGATCAAAGGGGTAGCGAGTGTTCCTTTATCTTAGCATAGCGCTTTGGGTTGGGCATCCGTGGGGCAATCCGCGGGTGAACTCCCCGCGCAGGTAACCCAATGAGGGCCAAGAGTGATTGATCCGGAACAGATTTCCGCCCGACCCCTGATAGCCGATGGCGCGATGGAGCCGGCTCTGCGCCGGGTGCGCCCGGACACGCCGGAGCCGATCGAGGCGCTGAACCTGAGCGATCCGGAATCCGTCCGGGCGGCGCATGCGGCCTATGTGGTGGCCGGAGCGCGGCTGATCCGCACCAACACCGCCGGGGCGGGCGCCCCCGTCCTGGCGCGCTTTGGATTGGAGGCGCGGGTAGAGGCGATCAACAATTCCGGGGTCGCCAGCGCCCGGGCTGCGCAGGGCCCCGAGGGTCTGCTCATGGGCACTCTGGGCATGATCGATTCCGCAATGGCCACCCCCCTGGAGCGCGAGCGGGCCTATGGGGAGCAGGCGGTATATCTCTCAGATACCGGGGTGGTGTTTTTCATGCTGCATCACTTCAATTGTTTGGATGAAGCCCTGCGGGCGGTGAAGGCCGTGAGCCGCGTCAGCGATGCACCCGTATTGGCGCAATTGGTGCTGGGGGCTTCCGGATGCACCGCCGAGGGGGTCGCCCTGGACGAAGCCGCACGGCGGCTGGTGGCTGCGGGCGCGGGGGCGCTGGGCCTCGAGTGCGCGCCGGCCCCGGCGGTGCTGACGCCCCTGGTGGAAACCTTGCTGAACTTCCAGGTTCCCGTGAGCGTGATGCCGGGACTGCGCACGCCGGGATTTCCCGGCCCCCATGCGCTGGCTCCGGCGCTCACCCCGGAGGATTTCGCCGCCGTGATGGCGCCCCTGGCCGCGCTCGGGGTGGCCATTCTGGGGGGGTGCTGCGGCGTCACTCCGGAGCACATCGCCGCTCTGGCCCATGCCTGCCAGCGCCCATAAAGTCCCTCGACCCTTATCGGCCCAGCCCGGGAATTTCCTCCAGGTGCGGCAAAGGATGCTCCAGCACATCGGAAAACAAGGTAAGCACGCGGTAGGTGAGGCCCCAGATCACCGTCTCCTGAAACTGGATGGCGGGGTAAATGACCCGTTTGCCCAGGCGCTCCAGCTCCAGATGGGTTCCCTGCGCCGGATGCCACAGTTGGGTCAAGGGAATCCAGTAGGCTGCGGCGACCTCCCCATTAAGATGAAAAGGCGGGGGTTCGCCCGGCAGATGATACACCAGCGGGGACAAAACCATCCCCGTGTCAAAGCCCCCCAGGCGGATCGGCATTTCAGACAGGGGCGCGATGAGACTTCCCAAGGGCAGACGCAGTCCGATTTCCTCTTCGGTCTCGCGCTCAGCCACGGCACGGGGACTGGCATCGCTAGGCTCGGCCCGCCCGCCCGGAAACGCCATGTGTCCGCTCCAGGGGTCTCCCTCATGCTCGGCCCGGCGGATGAAGCACAGCCGGGTCTGACCCTGATGTTCATTCAGGATCAGGGCCACGGCGGCGCGGGTTTTTTCCGGCACGAAGGGACCCAGGGTGGGCTGGTGGGCGGTGAGGATCGCGCGAATCTGGTCCGTGTTCAGGTTCATGGTCATTCGTATTCCGGCAGGGTCAGGGAGCGCA
>Ga0224495_10002832_pt1 | contig 11024 bp, 12 predicted proteins | sample SF_Jul11_sed_USG_FD_168128 | JGI IMG/M metagenome (GOLD analysis project Ga0224495, IMG submission 168128) | Sediment microbial communities from San Francisco Bay, California, United States - SF_Jul11_sed_USGS_4_1 | ecosystem: Environmental > Aquatic > Marine > Sediment | place: USA: California...
CAAGCCCAGAATTATAATTACCACGGGAGGGCTTGGACCCACTTTTGACGACAAGACCCTTGAAGGAATAGGCAAAGCGTTGAAACGCCCATTGAAAGTCAACTCCGAAGCCAAGAGAATGGTCGAAGACAAATACCGTCAATACTTGAAGGAAGGCAGAGTTGAAGACAAAGTGGAGCTTACACCTCCCAGAGTTAAGATGGCAACTTTACCAGAAAGCGGCAAACCGCTGCTCAATCCAGTTGGAACAGCGCCAGGTGTTCTCATCAAATGTGATGATACGAGCATTATTGCGTTGCCAGGCGTGCCGCCAGAGATGGAAGCCATATTTGACGGGTCAATTCAGCCCATGCTACGAAAAATTGCTGGAAACGCTGTGTTCTATGAATCTAGCATGGCGGTTGAAGGTGTCATGGAGTCAGATCTGGCGCCTCTCATAGACAAGACAATGCATGATAACCCTTACATTTACATAAAATCCCACCCTGGGCAAAGAAGCGAAGGCAAATCGCACCTAGAACTTCACCTGTCCACAACAGCGAACGACTCAGAAATAGCTAAGAAAAGAGTTACCAAAGCGCTGCTGCAGATCACAGACCTGGTTGAAGAAGCAAAACACGGCAGAGTCAGATTCAAGAAACAAAGATGACAGCAGCTACCATTGAACAAAGCGCTGCAGCTGCATCAGGCGCTGTAAGGAAAACATGATGCGAGAGCACAAGGCTGGGCTAGGGCGTGTATTTCTCGCCTGCGCTGAGTATGCGTTCAAGTGCAGCGTTCAAATTGTTGAATCCTTCGTTGGTTTTGGCTGCTACGGGTACCAAGAGGAATTTCAAGCCGAGGCGCTGAACTGCATGCATCGTTTCGCGCGCTAGCAGACGCTTTGTGCCGTCAAGTTTCTCTTCTATTGCTGTTTCCAACGCGTAAGGATTCGCTGACCAGTCTACTATGCGCTGTGTTTCTTCAGGCGGCAACAAGTCGCTTTTGGACAGGACGTGCATTTGCGGAATTAAGAATCTGTTGTAAACCGCGGCTGCGAGAAACATGTTTGACACGTAGTTCTGTGGATGCGAGCTGAACACTGAGTCGAATAGGTAGATGAGAGCTTTGGATTCTGTGGTCAGCTCGTTGGCGAGGTATGGCCCGCTCTGCCGGAAGGCAAACAACTCCATCTGTCCAGGCGTGTCGATTAGGGCAATATCAGGTTTGAATGAGGCGATTTCATCGCTCAGCCGCTCGACTTCGTCGGCTATCAGATCAGCAGCCATTATGAGGGCGCCGTTTGGTCCAAGCTGGTAATCGTGCATGAGTCGCTCGATCTTTATGTAGTCTCTGATGTCGATGTCAGGCGTGTAGGGCATTGAGATGACGCCTGGATCCAAGTTTATGGCGATAACATCCTGTTTCTGGAGGTGAAGCCAATTAGAAAACGCGGCTGTTAGTAGGGATTTGCCTGAACCTGCGGTGCCGATAATGAATACGGTGAACATGAGCTTAAAGGCTCCAATGAAGTTTCTAAAGTGGCTAGTTAAACCGGATGTGTTCTCGCCCTATTTATCTTTAAGACGCATGAGCCTCTAGCCAAGCCGTTGAAAATAGTGGATGTGAGCGTCAGCAGTGGCTTGCCAACACTGTCAACAAGAGAGCCCCAGAAAATGTCTCGTCACGCGGCTCTGATGAAAAGCATGTTACCTAACTAGTCGCCTTGGGCTGAGGGTTATGGCCTATTTTTTCTTGTCGCTTAGCCACCATTTCAGGTATTCTTTACGTTGTCTTTGGCGTTGTTCCTGTTCTGTTTCTTCCGGTGGCCTCATCTGGTCGCGCATTTCAATAAGCTCTTGATGGGTCACCGATAGCCCGCAGCTTTGGCATGCGTAACGCTTGGTAGCGGATGAGTAGCGCATTTGGCCTCCGCATTCTGGACAGAATGGCATATTGTTTCTTTCGCCTTCTATTAGGGGACCGATAAACGAGTAGATTCCATAAGAAATATCTTTTGGTACGATGGAAATCGTTTTCTGATTAATGTTTTCTTATCTTGATGACATGCACAGCCTGACCACGATTATGCACGCTGAAAGAACAAAAACGTGCGACTTAACCGAATAATCATCTTCTTGCTCAGGTTATGAAATTAGTCAGTCCAGCTTCTTTGGCTAGTTGGATTGCCTTTTCCATCTCGCTTCTTGTGAGCCTTCGTCCAAGTTCTGGGATTTCGTGGGCTCTCCACTCAGGTCGATATTGGAACATAACGTTGACTCGTACCCACGTGCCAAGGTTCTTGGAAATCCAGTTCAAGACTGGCTTAACGCAACATTCAAGATGCCCTGGCAGAACTAGAACGCGAATCAGCAACTCTCCGTATCTTCTAGCAAACAAGTGATTTTGCGTGCAAGTCTCCCAATAATCAGGCGCGTCTGAAATGCGCACTGCGCACTCATTGTTTCCATATTTGAAGTCGAGAAGATAAACGTCAGCAAAGCCTGCGAGCAGCTTAGCGGTTTCCACGCTGTAGTAGGAATTGGAGTTCCAGACTACGGGCACATTGACGCCGACATTCTTGAATGTTTCCAGCCACTGTTCCAACCACGGCGTAGGCTCGCCACCTACAAGATTGATGTTTCGGCAGCCCTTCTGTCTTAGGCTCTCGACGCTGTGAGCTAATCGCTTAGGTGTATAGATCTCGCCTGTCTCTTCCCATTGAGATATAGTCCAATTTTGACAGTGCTTGCAGCGCATGGTGCAGCCCATAGTGAAGATTGTTCCAGAAGGTACGAGTTCGGGTTCCTCGCCCATGTGTTCGAACATTGATGAAACTGTGATCTGATTGCCGCTCTTGCACCAGAGACCCAATTCGCCTGCTGCACGGTTGAAGCCGCATCGACGAGTGCACAGGTGGCATTTTGCCATTATGTGTCTCGAGATTTCAGCTTTCAGATCGAGATAGGATTTTTCGGGATTGACTATTTCCTCTGGACTCTGTGCGGTGTCCATCTGTTTTTCCAGATCATAGTATTGCTCGGTAAGTTGGCGGTGTATGGTCCAGAGCTGCTCAAGTGTGTTGTCTGGACTGAAGTCTGCCGCGAGCTTCTTAGCTATCATGAACTTGGCGAGTTTCTCATTCTGCATAACGCTGAAGTATCTTGGCATGCTTTGCCTAGCTTTCTTGTTGTTGAGCACAGCTAGGGCGTCCGGTCTCCAAGCGGCGAATTCCTCGTGCAATCTTCTCTCTCACATGATTCCTTGGCACTATCAGTCTTTTATGCAGTTTTCTTAAGGCTTCATCTTACCATGCGTTTGATTTTGGTTGAGCTGACTGCTTTTCTGTAGGCTCTCTGCACCTGCAACCTTTTGTAGTCATCGTAGCTCATTCTGGCGCTCGGATACAACTCCATATACCGCTTGTACGTCAAACGCAGATCAACTTCTCTCTGCAAATTGTACTCTTTAGGAGAGTAGCGTCCGCTTGCGCCAATCCACTTTGCAATGAGCACAAGAGCAAACGAAAAGAGAATACCGATGAAAAGCAACCACATCAGGATTTCGATCACTGTCACTTGCTTGTCACCTCAGATCCACCGCTCTGACCGCCACGTTTGATAGGTAAAACCGCTGGACCACCTTCAAAGCCTAAGACTGTGAGTATGTCAGATGTTGCGGGCACAATGATCTTGGTCTGCTGGGCAAATGTGTCTCTGATGACGTCCAGTTTCTTGTTCAACTGTGCGTTTTCGAGGAAGTACTGGTTTGCTGCTTGAGATACCACTTTCACGGCTTCGGCTTGAGCTGTGGCAACTAGCTCAATGGCTTTTGCTTCTCCCTGTGCCTTTAGTATCGCCCCTTCGCGTTCTTGCATCGATGCCTCTTTGTGTCCAGTTGCCAGCAAGCGTATCTGTCTCCGTTCCTGCTCAGCTGTCTTCTGTTTGTGCATGGCCGTTTGAATATCAGCCGGCGGGTCGATACGTTGCACTTCAATGCGGTTGACTTTGGTGCCCCATTTGTCCGTTGCTTCGTCCAGTACCTTGCGCAGTTCAGTGTTGATCTTCTCTCTTGAAGTTAGGCACGTGTCTAGGGACATTTCTCCGACTATGTTTCGAAGGGTTGTCTGCGCCAACTTGACGATGGCGAGTTCGAAATCCTCGATTTCGTACAATGCCTTTACCGGGTCAGTTATCTGGTAGTAGACCACAGCGTCAATCGTGACGACTACGTTGTCTTCTGTGATGATTTCCTGGGGTGGAACGTCTATCACTTGTTCCCGCATGTTCACTCGGAAGATTCTGTTAGCGAATGGTAGGATGTATCTGAGGCCTGGGTCAACTGTTTTCTCGTAGGCGTTCCATCGTTCAACTATTCCGCGCTCATATTGATTTACCTTTTTTATGCCCATGCTTAGCAGCACTACTACTACGAGGATTATGATGGCCAGTGCAAGGATTATTTCCTCATACATTTTTTCACTTCACCTCTTCCACGATCAAACTAACACCTTCGACGCCAACGATGTGTATAGGCGAACCCTTTTTTATTATTCGGTCTTGTCTGGGTCGACAGAACCACAGTTCACCAACTAGTTTTATCAGGCCGCCATCTACAGGGTCAATGTCCGTATGTGCTATGGTTGTTCTGCCCACGAGCGCATCTATGTTTGTCTTGGTCAGGTTGACGTTTACCAAGCCTAAGAAACGCTGAGTTTCGTACATTTCTTGGATTTTGTATGTGGCGTCTTTTATGTGGCTCAGTCGCCTGATCAACTCGCCCAAGTCGTTGGTTTTTACTCGCAAAACGAAGTGTTCATTCTGACGAGTCAAAGTGTAGCTGACCTTGTATTGGCCGGCGAATTTGTCGAGCATTTGGGTTAGTTTGAAGTCGTCTGCTTTAATTGAGAGTGTGATTATCATCGTTGGTCAACATTGACTATCATTTGGGAATATTTAGGTTTATCGGTTCTCATCAATGGAAATAACATTCGCGGAAGATCAGGGCAAGAACACTTTCAAACTCTCGCTGACGGGGGCTTTGGGCTGAAAACGTTAGACTATCGAGTGTGGGTGAGATGCTCCTGTGGGTTCGAATTGCCCTTTGATGGGTATGTTATAGCCGCACGCTGGGCATCGCATGTCTTTGGTGAGATTCCATCTGACTATTTCGAAGCTGAATCTCTTGATCAATACTTCATGGCATTTGGGGCAGTAGGTGTTCTCAAATGGGTGTCCCGGAACGTTTCCGATGTAGACGTAGTTGAGTCCAACTTCACGTGAAATACTGCATGCTTTCTCAAGTGTCTGAATCGGTGTTGATGTAAGGTCAGTCATTTTGTATTCGGGGTGAAAGCGTAGTAGGTGGAAGACTGTGTCTCTGCCCATTTTGTCGCGTATCCATGTGGCCAAGTCTTTGATGCGTTCTAGAGAGTCGCCGGTTTTTGGCACGACAAGGTTGGTGATTTCTACGTGGATGTCGTGGCGCTTCATCTCCAGTAAGGCGGCGTAGATGGGTTCCACCGAAGGCACTGCAGAGAATTTCTTGTAGAACTCTGGGTCGGCTCCGCCTTTGAAGTCAACTGTGGCTGCGTCCAAGTATGGCGCTATTGTGTGGACGGCTTCGCGGGTCATGTAACCGTTTGTGACGAAAGTGTTGAAGAAACTGACTTGGTGTGCCAGTTTTGCTGTGTCGTAGGCGTATTCAAAGAAAATAGTCGGCTCAGTGTAGGTATAGCTTATTCCCTGACAGTTGTTGTCTCTTGTGGCTCGCACAACCTCGGTTGGTGGAAGATCGGTGCCACCGATTTTCTCTTGGCTGATCATCCAGTTGTCGCAGAATTGACAGCGGAAGTTGCAGCCGCCGGTAGCTATCGACAGCACAGATGCGCCAGGGTGAAAGTGCGCTAACGGTTTCTTGGTTATCGGATCGACAGCAACTGAACAAGCTTTGCCGTAAGCCAACGCATAGAGCTTGCCTGCCTCGTTTTTTCTTACTTGGCAAAAGCCCACGCCACCTTCAGGTATGGTACAGGTTCTGGCGCAGAGAAAGCAGCGAACATTTTTGTCTGGCAGTGGCGAATAGAGCATGGCTTCGTGAAAAGGCTCTTTTGGGAAACTTGGCAATGTCATGGGTTTGTCACCACTTCAGGCTGGATCAATAAGAAGGTCTCATCTTTCTAGGTATTTACCTTTTGAGGCTGGGTGCAGAAGGCTTATATATTACCTTTTGGTAATTGATAATTGATAATTACCAATTAGTAATACGAAATCTGCCACCGATGGACTGAGAAAAGGTGAAACTTAAGCTCCTGCTCAAAAGCAACGGCAAGGTCCTGTTCGAGATACCCTTGTCGATGGAAGAGTGGACCAAGCAAGGTCTCGAGCGAGAACTAGTCTTCTCTGAACTGGAGCTTGAGAAGTTCTCGAAGTTGTTCGATGCTTTGTCTCATGGAACTCGTTTGAAGATGATGACGCGACTGCTAGGGGAGGAGGATTTGACGCTTGGTTTCGGTGAATTCATGCGTGACTTGAGACTTAACCCCAAAACTGTGTGGGAAAGCACGCGCAAACTGCAGGAAGGCGGCTTACTCGTCAGATCGAAGGATGGTAGGTACCAGGCTTCTGAGCCGGGAGCCGCGGAGTTTCTGCTTCTCAGTCTAGCCTTGAGACAGTTGTTCAAGGCGATGGAAGAGCTATAGGAGGTGAAAAAGAGATTGTCAGACGATTTTCAGGACATATTTGACGATGTGGATAAGATGTACCAGAGATTCGCGAAGAAGATGTTCATGGAAATGAAGGATTTTGAAGAAGCAATCAAAAGCGGCAAGATTGGCGGCGAGTGGGACATTAAGCCGATTGAGGAACCAGGTGTCAAAGGCTACATTGCTCGCGGACGTTTCGAACTTGGCGACAAAGCAGGACCCAAAGCACTGACGTTGCCCAAAGAGATTTCTGAGGAAGCTCGTGAACCGTTGGCTGACGTTTTCCAAGACAAAGATAACATCAAATTGTACATCGAGTTGCCAGGAGTCGAGAAAGCGGACATTCAACTCAATGTTTCGCAAGGGCGAGCAGAGGTCAAGGCGAAGAATTTCTACAAAGTCATTGACTTGCCATCTGTAGACATTGAGGTCGACAAGGTTGTGGCCAACTACAAGAATGGTATCCTAGAAGTGACTGTGCCAAAGAGGAAGAAGTCAGAGCCTGAGCAAACCAAAACAACCATCAAAATAGAGTGATCAGCAAAGAGCTGTGCACCAAGCCATGCAGACTGAAATCTACAACATCGACTACACCCAGTTTGTCCACCTTTTGGGCACAACACATTTTTCTAAGCGCAGTTTGCTCGACGCCTACACTACCGTAGATCGGCTCAAGCCCACGGATTTAGCAATCGAACTAGATATGAAACGCTATCAAGTCCTGCATAGCCAGTGTGCTACCTGTCCGCGGCGTATGAGTTGTAATAGAAAGTGTGAGTTCATAGGCGCAGTTGAAGCCTTGGAAAACCGAAACGCGAGCATATGGTTGATTGACATGTCAAGAGGTGAGTTCCGAGAGAGGTTAAGTCGGCTGCAGGCTGGGTCGTCTCATTGGCGGGTTTTGCTTCATGAGAGAGACGCGCTTATGGCTGCGAGGTTGACGTGGATAACGACTCGGAGTTTGGAGAAGGATGAGACTCCGCGTGTTTTGGCTCTTATTGGAGCTGCTCACGTGAAAGAGGTCAAGTCTCTGCTGAGCGATCCTGTGGTTTTGAAAGGGAGACTTCGCATGTTTGAGTTGCCTTTCACTCCGCCGTTGTTGATGAGGCGGGTTATGGTGATGGGAGACTAGCCGTCGCAAAGAGCAGGTTCGATCCGTATCGTGAGCTGTGCCTCGATTGTAGTTAAGTTATTATACGGTTGATCAGTAGTTAGGTTCCGCTCTAAAAGGTGCATGAGGCTAATACATGAAGGATAAAACCTCTCAACTAACAGGCTTTTACAAGCTGAGTCCGAGAGAAAGAGTGCGGCTTGTGAAGGATTTTGCGGATCTTACGGATGAAGAGGTTAATTTGCTTCAGTCCACGGGTTCGTTGGACCTCGACCTAGCTAACAGAATGATTGAGAATGTTGTGGGCGCTTTTCCCGTGCCATTGGGCATTGCTGTGAATTTTCTTGTGAACAAGCGTGACTATTTGATTCCTATGGCTATTGAGGAGCCGTCGGTTGTTGCTGCTGCCAGTTACGCTGCGAAGATGGTGCGTGAAGGAGGCGGGTTTTTCGCTAATAGCACAGCGCAAATCATGATTGGGCAGATTCAAGCGGTTCATATTAAAGATCCGCATCGGGCTAAGATGGCGATTTACGCTGCTAAAGAGGAGATTTTGAATAAGGCGAATGAGCAGGATCCGATGCTGGTTTCTGTTGGCGGTGGCGCCAAAGATTTGGAGGTTAAGGTGATCAATGCGCAGACTGGCCCAATGGTTATCACTGAGTTGCATGTGGATTGCCGAGATGTGATGGGTGCAAATGCTGTGAATACTATGGCTGAGGCTGTGGCTCCGCTTATTGAGAGAATCACGCATGGAAAGGTCTACTTGCGTATTATTTCTAATCTGGCGACTAAGCGTTTGGTTCGAGCTTGGTGCACCGTGCCCAAGAAGGCGGTGGGCGGCGAGGAAGTGGTTGATGGCATAATTGAAGCATATGCGTTTGCGGCTGCTGATCCTTATCGCTGTGCCACACATAACAAGGGCATTTTGAATGGTATTATTGGCGTTGTGATTGCAACGTGTAATGATCACCGGGCTGTTGAGGCTGGTGCTCATGCTTACGCGGCGCATTTGGGTGGTTATCGTCCGCTTTCTGTTTGGGAGAAGAATGAGAATGGTGATTTGGTGGGTGCGATTCAGTTGCCTATGGCAGTGGGCATCGTTGGCGGCGCCACGCGGGTTCATCCGATTGCGAAGATTGCATTGAAGATTCTGGGTGTTAAGACGGCTTCGGAGTTTGGCGAGGTTTTGGCTGCAGTTGGTTTAGCTCAAAATCTCGGCGCGTTGCGTGCTTTGGCGAGTGAGGGAATTCAGCGGGGGCACATGTCGCTGCATGCTAGAAATATGGCGATTGCGGCTGGTGCCACAGGCGAGTTAGTTGATCTGATTGTTGAGCGTATGGTTTCTGAGCGTAAGATAAGGTTGGACCGAGCTAAAGAGCTGATTGATGAGTTCAAGGCGAAGGGAAAATTATAACATCGTAGAAGCCTGATACTCTCTCTTTTAAGAAGCCATATGAAGTGAGCTAGCTATGATGGTGGTTCCGGGTCCAGCATCAACCGAGTTAGGCAAGCTGGTCGCTGCTGAGCTGAAGGCTAAGGTTGTTCCGGTTGAGTTCAAGCGTTTTCCAGATGGTGAATCTCGTATTAGGTTTGAGGGTGATGTGAAAGGCGAGGATGTGGTTGTTGTTCAGACTACGGGTCCGCCTCAGAATGAGAATTTAGTTCAGCTCTTTCTGTTAGCTGACACTGCTAGGGATTTGGGTGCCAAGTCTATAACAGCGGTTGTGCCCTACTTTGCTTATGCCCGGCAGGATAAGCGTTTTAGACCGGGTGAATGCTTCAGCGCGAAAACCATTGTGACGTTGCTGCGTACCTGTGGTGTTGGGAAGATTGTTACTGTGAATTCGCATAATCCTGCTCTTTTGAAGACTCTCAGCGTGCCTGTTGAGGATCTCTCAGCTATTGGTTTGTTGGCTGAATATTTTCGGAAGCGTGGTTTTGAGGGCGCGTTTTCGTTGTCCATGGGCAAGAAAGGCTTGGACACAGCGGTTGAAGCTCGTAAGGTGCTTGGCGGCGATTGCGATTATGTTCCTACGCAGAGAGATGTGGTCACGGGCAACGTGACGCTTGGGAAGAAGCCGTTGGCTGTGAAGGGAGAAGTTGCGATAGTCTTTGATGACATCGTTAGTAGTGGTGGAACTATGATGAAGGCAGTTGCTTATGTGAAGGAACAAGGTGCCAAGCATGTTTATTCTGCGTGTGTGCATCCTTTGCTCACGGACGAAGTGCGGGAGAAGATTCTGAAAGCCGGTGCTGAAGAGGTTGTGGGAACTGACACTGTTCCTAACGTTGTGAGTAATGTTTCTGTTGCGCCCTTGATTGTCAAGGCTTTGAAGAAGAGAGTTGGCCCGGTCTGTGGCTGAGCTGTTTTTTCTGTTGTCGGGCGAGCACGAGACTCTGCCTGTTTCTGAGTTGAAGGCAGTTTTGGAGGCAGAGGGACATCGGTACAGGGTTACGGGTCAGCTTAGACAGGTTGCTCAGGTTGAAGCGGGTCTTGACTGCATAGAGTCTATTGTGCGTAGGGCTGCGTTGACGCGCGTTTGCTGTGCCGAGATATTCTGTGCAAAGGCTGAAAAGGAGGAGATTTTGAGGCAAAGTCGTTTGGCTTCGTTTAGACGGCACCTTAAGAAAGGTGAGAGTTTTGTTGTGCGGGTGAGGAGGATCGGCGAAAGTGCGCCAGAGATTGCCAGAGTTGAGTTGGAGCGGGAAATCGGTGCTGCTGTTCTGGACAGAGTTGTAGGCGCTAAGGTGAGTTTGACGCGTCCTGATGTTACGTTTTTTGGCGTGTTGAGTGGTGGCTTTTTCGTTTTGGGGCGTAAGCTTGCGGAGGTTGTTCCTAAGGCTTTTGTGATGCGTGGGCCTCGCAGGCGTCCGTTTTTTCATCCGTCGGCTATGCCTGCTAAGTTGGCGCGGTGTATGGTGAATCTGGCTCAGCCTCGGGCTAGTGATGTGGTTTTGGATCCGTTTTGTGGCACGGCTAGCATGCTTATTGAGGCTGGGTTGATGGGTTGCAGAGTGGTTGGTTTTGATGTTCAGCGGCGTATGGTGAAGGGTAGTTTGCGCAATCTTAGGCGCTTCGGGGTTGAGGCTGAGGGTGTTTTGATGGCTGATGCTCGGCGTCCGCCTGTTCGGGGTGTTGATTGTGTTGTTACTGATCCCCCTTATGGCCGGTCTGCTAAGACGTTGGGTCGTGAGGTCGCCGATATTGTGGAGGATTTTTTGCGTGTG
>Ga0224495_10002833_pt1 | contig 11018 bp, 8 predicted proteins | sample SF_Jul11_sed_USG_FD_168128 | JGI IMG/M metagenome (GOLD analysis project Ga0224495, IMG submission 168128) | Sediment microbial communities from San Francisco Bay, California, United States - SF_Jul11_sed_USGS_4_1 | ecosystem: Environmental > Aquatic > Marine > Sediment | place: USA: California...
ACGCTCATCCTTGTCGGCGATATCGATCAACTTCCTTCTGTCGGCGCTGGCAACGTGCTGAAGGACGTTATCGATTCCGGCTGCATCCCCACTGTGCGGCTGAACGAGATCTTCAGGCAGTCGCGGGAGAGCCTGATAATCGTCAATGCCCACAGGATCAACAGCGGTGAGTTCCCCATTATCGGGTCGGAGAAGGACAGGCTCCATGATTTCTATTTCATTGAACTCGAAGAGCCGGAAAAGGTCTCGGAGATGATCCTCCATATGTGCAAAAACAGAATACCGGAGCGGTTCGGCTTTCATCCGGTGAACGACATACAGGTGCTCACCCCGATGCACCGCGGGATCGTCGGCGCGTCGAGCCTGAACGCAGCGCTCCAGAAAGAGCTGAACAGTTCTCCCGACGAGTTCCAGAGGGGCGGAAGGATATTCAAGCCCGGCGACAAGGTGATGCAGATCAGGAACAACTACGACAAGGACGTTTACAACGGCGACATCGGTCGGATCACTTCGATCGACAAGGAGACCCAGGAAGTGTCCGTCACCTTCGACGGAAGGCCTGTCGCCTATGACTTCGCAGACCTCGACGAGATAGTCCTTGCCTATGCGGTCTCTGTTCACAAGTCGCAGGGCAGCGAATACCCGGTCGTCGTAATGCCGCTTCTCACCCAGCACTATCTGCTCCTGCAGAGGAACCTCCTCTATACCGCCATCACACGGGGAAAGAAACTCGTGGTGATCATCGGCACGAAGAAGGCGCTCTGGATCGCTATCAGGAACAACAGGCCGCAGATGAGATACACCCGCCTGCGTGAGCGGATGAGGGACTGATCCGGCGCTTTTTTTTCGGGTTTGCGTACTCTCCTCTTTGGTGCTATTCTGGTCTTAGCCATGTACAAGAAAATCCTTGCCGCGGTCAACGAACACATCAATTCAGAGGTCGCCGCCCGTTACGCACTGCGCCTCGCGAAACAGCTTGAGGCAGAACTTTTCTTCTGCTTTGTTGCCGAAGAAAGCATGCCCCAGCATACGCGCTGCACCGCCGAAGATGCCGTGAACCGGCTTTACACAGAGGCCCTGGACCTGAATATTCGGGCCGAAAGAATCTCGATACTGGGTGATCCTGTTGCCGAGATCGGGAAAATAGTGCGTCACGAGAAGATAGGCCTCGTCTTTGCCGCTACCCGCCGGGAGGATATAGAAAGGCGGTTTTATTCGGGAACTGTCGCGCGCAGCCTCTCCCTGAAACTCCCCTGCTCAGTCGCGCTCGTGAGGGTCGTGCATATGGGAAAGATACACCCTTCAAAGATACTCGTCCCTCTGAAGGCACGGGTCAACAAGGTAAAAGAAAGGGCATATTTTACCGCGAAGATGGCAGAGGCCTTTGGTGGGAAGATAATCGTCTTTCATGCAACAAAGCCTATAACCAGATTCTTTCACGGCGAGATTCACCTCACCCCCGTAGAATGGGAAAAGCGGCTGCCGAAGGACATCTCTGACTTTAACGCGTATATCAGGAAAAGTGATATAGAATTGGAAGGTCTCCTTTTGCCGGGACACACCTCGAAAGGCATCACCATCGAGGCCGCGGCAAAAAGACACGACCTTATCATCATGGGGGCGAGCGAGAGGCCCCTGTTTACCTTCGTACTCAAAGGGAGTCCCGTTGAGGCTGTCTTAAGGGAGACCCCCTGTGACCTTATCATTCTGAACCCCCGACATGAAGATAAATAGACTGGCAAGGGAAGAGGTGCTGCGCAGTCTCGTCACCTCTGAAAAGGGGCTTTCGGGCGAAGAGGCGAAAAGGCGATTCCTCGAATTCGGGCCGAACGAGATCAGGGAGACCAGAAAGACGCCCCTCGTCTTGCGGTTTCTCAGACAGTTCACCCATTTTCTCGCTGTCCTCCTCTGGATAGGGGCGGGGCTCGCGTTTCTTTCCGAATACCTGAACCCTGGCGAAGGCATGCTCGCGCTCGGGCTTGCGATCCTGGGAGTAATCGTAATCAACGCGCTGTTCACCTTTGTGCAGGAGTACCGGGCAGAAAAGTCTTTTGAGGCATTGAAGCAGCTTCTGCCCTTTCATGTAAAAGTGCTGAGAGAAGGAAAGGAAAAGGAGATATACGCGAGGGAAGTGGTTCCCGGGGATATCTTAACCCTTTCCGGGGGAGACAGGGTGCCCGCAGACGCGAGGATCATCGAAACCGTCTACTGCATGGTGAACAACGCTCCGCTCACGGGCGAGTCCGAGCCTGTGCCGCTGACCGCCGGGGCCTGCGGGGGGGAACTGATCGAAAGCAGGAACATAGCCTTCGCGGGCACAAGCATTGTGAGCGGCTCCGCGAAGGCCGCGGTCTTCTCCACCGGGATGCGGACGGAATTCGGCCGCATCGCCCATCTCACGAGCGCTGTGGAAGCGGGTCTGAGCCCCCTCCAGAAAGAAATCGTCAAAGTGACGAGGGTCATCGCGTTCCTTTCAACGCTGATGGGCATCGGCTTTTTTCTCATAGGACACTTCATCGGGAGGAGTTTCTGGGAAAACTTCATCTTCGCGGTCGGCATAATCGTGGCGAACGTCCCGGAAGGCCTCCTCCCTACCGTCACCCTTTCCCTCGCGATGGGGAGCCAGCGGATGGCAAAGAAAATGGCGCTGATAAAGACCCTCACATCGGTGGAGACGCTGGGGTCGGTGACGGTCATCTGCACGGACAAGACAGGCACTCTGACGCAGAACAGGATGGAAGTGAAAAGAGTATGGTTCGACAGAAAGTTTATCGCAGAGCACAGTATCGGGGATTTACGGTCAGGTGATATTATGACTGCAGCCCGTCTCTGCAACAACGCACGTTTCTCTGATGGACAGTTCAAGGGAGACCCGACAGAGGTGGCGCTCCTGAAAGCCGCGGGAGGCACTGCAGAAGCAGGGGAGGCAGAGCGGATATTCGAAATCCCCTTTGATTCGGAGAGAAAGAGGATGACCACCCTGAACAGGATCGGCGATACGGCCATCGCCTTTACCAAGGGCGCCCTGGAAAGCGTTTTGCCTTTATGCACGCGGCTGCGGCTGGGGGGAGAATCGGTCCCGCTTGATGAAGAGCTCAAAAAAGAGATCGTGAGCGCAAGCCACTCTCTGATGGACAGCGGGCTGCGGGTGCTGGCGTTTGCGTATAAAGTCAGTAATGAGTTAGGCGTAATGCGTAATGAGAAAATAAATAATGCGGCACTTGACTCATCACTCGAAGCCAACCTCGTCTTCCTCGGTCTCGTCGGCCTTGAGGACCCCCCGAGGCCTGAAGCGGCGGAGGCGATAGGGAAATGCCGCGGGGCGGGGATACGGGTGATCATGATGACCGGTGACGGAAGCAGGACAGCCCTGTCCATAGCCAGAGAAATAGGTCTTGTCAGCGGATCACCGGTCATCATCGAGGGAAGCGATTTCGTGAAGATGAGGGACTCTGAACTGCGGGAGAGGCTTTCCGCGAAAGAGGTTTTGTTTACGCGCATGACGCCGAAACACAAGATGAGGATCGTAACCATCCTCAAGGGAGAAGGAGAACGGGTCGCGGTGACCGGCGATGGCGTGAACGACGCTCCGGCGCTCAAGAAGGCGGACATCGGGATCGCCATGGGCATCACCGGAACAGATGTCGCGAAAGAGGCTGCGGACATCATTCTCCTCGATGACAACTTCGCCACGATCGTTAACGCGGTCGAGGAAGGCAGGACGGTCTACGAGAACATCAGGAGATTCATCAGCTACATATTCTCTTCAAATATCCCGGAGATCGTGCCGTACCTGGCGTACGTGCTCTTCAGGATCCCCCTTCCCCTCACGATCATGCAGATCCTAGCGGTCGATCTCGGGACCGACATGCTCCCGGCGCTTGCACTCGGCGCTGAAAAGCCGACGCCTGCTGTCATGAAACAGCCGCCGAGGCCCCCCGGCGAAAGGCTCCTCAACGCAAAGCTTCTCGGCCGGGCGTATCTCTTTCTCGGACCGATCGAAGCTGTTGCGTGCATGTCCGGCTTCTTCCTTGTCCTGAAGCTCGGCGGTTGGCAGTGGGGCGAGTTTCTGCCCGCAGGGAATCCGCTTTACATGCAGGCGACCACAGCGTGCCTCACCGCCATCATCATCACCCAGGCGGCGAATGTCTTCGCCTGCAGGTCGGACAGGGAGTCGGTCTTCAGCATCGGCCTTTTCTCGAACAGACTCATATTCCTCGGCATCGCGACCGAGGTACTGCTCCAGTTCTTCATCGTTTATCACCCCTGGGGCAACATGATATTTTCGACTTCTCCCATTTCACTCCATATCTGGCTTGTCCTCATCCCCTTCGCCTTCCTTCTCTTCTTTGCCGAGGAGGGGAGAAAGTTTGCGGTGCGGAATTTGAGGAGGGGTTAAGAGATGAAGCACGAACAAAAAAAAGAGAACGGCTGATAGAAGAGTTGAACGCCCTGCGCCGGCGGGTTGCAGAATTTGAAAGGCTCGAACTGCTTCACAGGGAGGACGAGGCCAGGTTGAGACGGCTGGCGACAATCCTTGAAGATTCCAATGACGCGGTCACGGCACAGGACCTCGACGGTACAATAACCGCCTGGAACAAAGGCGCGGAAAGGATGTACGGCTACAGCGAGGCTGAGGCCCTGGGGATGAATATCTCGAGGATCATTCCGGAAGACGGGAAAAAGGACGCCGGTGATATCATCGAAAAAATCAGGAGTGGCCATCCGATAGAATCCCTTGAGACTGCCAGGGTTACGAAGGACGGCAGGGTTCTGGATGTATGGCTGACGATAACAAAGCTTGTTGACAACGACGGAACCATAGTCGGAGTGGCCACTACAGAGCGGGACATCACGAATATCAAAAAAAATGAAGAAGCGCTCAACAGGTATCTGAATCTGTCCATGGAGTTCAACAGGGAACCGGAGCCCATCGTCGCGGAAAGGACCCTCGGACTGATCGCACTGACCGTGGCCGATAAAGTCAGAAATCCCGCGACCGCGATCGGGCTGAAATGCAGACACCTTATTGAAAAAGCGACTGACACGGAGACGCTGAAAGACGGCCTCCGCGAGATAGCGGATGAGGCCGGGAAGCTCGAATCAATTGTGAATGACTTCAGAACAGTGTTCAGGAAAAGGAAGGCAGAGTTCGTCTATGAAGACATCAACCGTATTGTGCGGGATGCCTGCGACTTCGCGCAGCAGGAAGCCAGGGAAAGAGTCGTTGCCATAGACTTCAGGCTCCATAACGCGCCGTTAAAGATATACATGCAGAAGAAGCTTCTGACGACCGCACTGTTTTATCTTGTCCTGAATGCCGTGGATTTGACCCCGAGAACCGGCAGGGTCACCATAACCACCGGCAGGGAAGAGAACATGATATCCCTCACCATAGCAACCATGGGGTCCTCCATAGGAAAAGAGAAACTGGCGGTCATCTTCGACCCTCTGGCGGATACCCAGTTAAGCAGGTCTGAAATGCTTCTGCCGATCGTCAAATACATTGCGCAGGAACACTTTGGCGACATCAGAATTGAGAGCAATGAAAGAGGAGGAACCTCCTTCAAAATGACCTTTCCTGAAAGCTGGTTTTACGAACAGGACACCGCGTTAAAACCGCTTTTGACGTAGAGGGGGATGAGATTTCCCGATAGCCCGACAGATTGCTAGGAGCCCAACACCTCTCCAAGTTTGTTCAAGAGCTTTGTGGGTGTCAGGGGTTTGTGCAGGAAAGCGTCCTCGCGGTTGATAATACTGCTTATATCGACGCCGGATATATACCCGGACATGAAAATCACCTTCGATTCCGGATATTGCTCCTTAAAGAGTGCTGCCAACGCCGGGCCATTCATCTCGGGCATGACAATATCGGTGAGCAGCAGATCAATAGTTTCCTTGGAGGTCTGGGCAATCTGCAGCGCTTCTTTGCCGTTGGCGGCGTTCAAACAGGTATAGCCGAGCGGGGTGAGGGTGTCCGTGACAAGACTTCGTATAGATGCATCATCGTCTACCACGAGCACCGTTTCAGTGGCCCTTCGAAAGGCATCAGGTTTCGGCAGGGCAAGTTCATGTTCCGGCACCTGTTTTTCCGTGGCCGGGAAATAGATGGTAAAGAGTGTTCCTTGCCCCGGTTCGCTGTCGACATAGATATGGCCATTGTGCTGCTTGACAATACCATAGACCGTTGCCAGGCCGAGCCCGGTACCCTTGCCCCGGACTTTCGTGGTGAAAAAGGGTTCGAAAATATCCTTTTGGACTTCCTTGGTCATTCCTTCGCCCGTATCCTGAACCGAGAGCATGACATACGCACCAGGTCGCATGCCACTATGTCTGGCGGCTTTTTCTTCATTGAGGAAGACATCCGCTGTCCGAATAGAGAGGCGGCCGCCATGCGGCATGGCATCTTTTGAGTTGACCGCCATGTTCATCAAAATCTGTTCAATCTGGGTCGGGTCGGCGATTATATTGGCGACCTCTTCTCTTGTGTGTATCTCCAGGACGATATCCTCACCAATCATTCTGGTCAGCATCTTGCCGAGATTATCAACAATGGCGTTAAGGTTGACGACCTTCATCTCCAGCATCTGCTTGCGGCTGAAGGCCAATAATTGCCGGGTCAGGGCAGCAGCCTTTTCGCCGGCCGAATCGATGTAAGTAATGTACTCCCGGACGGGATGGGACTGAGGCAGCATTTTTAACGCCAGCTCGCTGTAACCGATTATGGTGGTCAGCAGGTTGTTAAAATCATGAGAAACGCCGCCGGCAAGATGGCCAATAGACTCCATCTTCTGTGATTGGAGAAGCTGAACGAACATCTTTTCTTTTTCTTCTTCCGCCCGCCTCCTTTCGTTGATTTCGCGTTGCAGCAATATATTGCTTTCCCGCAACTCGGTGGTGCGCTGTTCGACCCTTAGTTCCAGATCATCATAGGCCTCTCTGAGGGCATCTTCAGCCTTTCGGCGTTCCTGTATCTCGTGCGTGAGGGCTTCATTGGCGATTATAAGTTCTTCCTGAGCGCTTCGCAAATTCGTCAGGGCCGCCTCAAGGCTTTCTTCTGCCTGCTTTCTCTCGCTTATTTCATCCCGCAGAAGGTCGTTGATTTCCAGATTATAGAGGGCCTGGCCGGCCAGTGGAGAAAAGCGCTCGAGGAGCTGGATACGGGATTTGTTAAAAAAACCCGCCCGGCTGCTTGTGCATACCAGCATCGCTCGTCCCGCGGTCGTGTTAAACGGAGTGTGCAGGGCGGATGACACATTACGGCGAATTTCTGGTGGTTGTTCCTGCCAGTCCGTAGAGATGCTTATGTCGCGCACATTTACCGAATTTCCGGCCAGGACATGCCTGAACATCGCTCCAGACTGCCAAACGAGATTTTCAAACAGGGGAGAAGTGCTCGCCACTGCGGAGAGGCAGCCGTTGCTTTGTTCCCGAAGGACAAAGGCGTCATCAAAACTCAGGAGCCTCTTTAATACTTCCAGTACTGTTTTAAAAGCCTTTCTGGTACTCTCCGAACTTATAATGATATTCATTCCCTCCAGGAGGGCATCCGATTCTTCTCTAAGCTCCTGCTCCCGGCTTCTGGCGCGATCGAGATTAAGCAGCGCCTTGCGCAGTTCAGAGCTTAAAGTCTGTTGAATTGAATCACAAACGTCTTTCGGACAGCAGCTTTCCAGGCTTTTAAGCGCATCTTCCAGTTCATTCCTTTTTCCCTTCATTGGAACTTCTCCCATCAGTAAAAACGGAAAAATACCCAATAATTCATTCTTTTTATCTGATATAATTATAGTATATTTTCGTTTAAAACTTCGGCACTTCCTAAACAAACCGGACGAATGTTGCATTGGTTCAAAACTGATAACATGCACAAATGGCCAACACGGGAGAACATGGAAACTTTCTTTTTGACTGACGGAGGAATAGAGAATGTCACAACCTAATTTGCTCAGCGAAGAACAAAAAGCAGTTTTTTTTAAGTTCTACGAAAACGCAAAATATAACGATCTCATCCCGGCAAAGTACGCGCACATGATACACACAGCCGTTGCCATGGCAATAGGGTGCACCCCTTGAATGGAGGTTTACTTCGGCGGCGCCGAAGATCTGGGTATTACCGAGGAGGAAATGGCTGCCGTACGCGCCATGGTTATGGCTGTTTCTGCCGGTCGGGTATTCTTCCAGTCAAAAACAGTGGTGAACAAAATGAAAGCAGCTGACCGGGATGAAGAAGCGGAACCCGGATGCGATCCGGGTTGCTGTGATTAACCGTCTTAATTCAACCAACCCCAGGACAAATGAGTCATGTTTTCATAACAAGTCCGTTGGCAGGATGCTGTTCGAAAACGATGATATCCAGTCCGGCTGCGGCCTGGCATCGCCTGTTTATTCTTCTTCTCTTTCAATCCCCAGCTTCTCCCACAGACAGGACAGGTCGTAAAACGGTCTGCCTTGCCGTTTGTTGTGCTCTTCACTGTTTTCGAAGAGCTTAAGGAGGTCGCGAACCTTTCTTCTGCCGTCAGCCATTTTTGATCGCCTGAAGTGGCGTTTTGCCATTAAGCGCCGGGATCTTTTCCGTAAGCCATTTTTCGTAGTGTTTCTGCATGTACTGGTTGTAAACCTTTTGCCTGATCTCCGGGGGGATTTGATTTTTTTCCTTTCCTTCCCGCTCCCCTTCATAAGACTTCACCGCCGGCTCAGGGTCCTGAAATGAATCCGCCTTATGAATCAACACACCCGAAACACGCTCAAGGATAAGCTTTTTCCCTTTTTCGAGACGTTTCTTCGAGTTGCATTCAAGGAGAAGCTTATCCCCTGTGATCTCGATATTGCCAAGAATTGTCGCTCTGCCTTCTTTATTACGTTTGTCGATCCAGACAAAACCGTCTTCGCCCTGCTCAAAACCCTCAATCTTCTGTAAGCCGCCGATGAAAGCCTGCCTGTCTTTCATCTCAAATATGGCTTTCGAGAAAAGAAGAGGCTCCCCGCTTGTCGTTGAAAACTTCATTGGCGGCGGATTCTGGATAATATCGAACCAGTAAAAATTGAATATTTCACTGTTCTTTTTCAAAAAGTCGTCCATAACTGCACCGGGATATTCAAGCCGGTAATCTTCGAACTCTGCACGGATGTATTCAAGCATTGTTTCTTTTTGTCTTGAATGATAGGGATACACAGATCCGCTCATGATAAATGCGCCCTCGACCGGCAGGAGACGCGCGGCAAAGATGTCCCATTTCCGCGGTCTTCTTGTCGCGGCTTTTTCCTGCACATCATATTCACCGCCGAGCAGGAGGTCTTTGAGCAACAGGCCCTTTTCAGGGAACACCTCCTGCACCTCGTACAGACTCAGGACTGAATTCTTCATCATGCTCAAGATTCTGTGTTCATCAGCCGACAATCTCCTGTTGCTTTCCATGTAGAGGTCAATCAGTGTCCTGCCATTGTCTTCATCAACGATGTGATCAAAAACGACCCATTCCCGGAAATTTATGTCTGTGAGGCGAAGCATTTCTTCATCCAGATATTGTTCAGGATCAAAATCGTCCCAAAATATATATACTGCATCTTCCAGCCATTCTTCGCGGTTTTTCCCGAAGAACCGCAATAGCTCCTGTACCAGCCTTGCCCTCACAGATTCATCTCTGCCTGTTTCAACATCAGCCGCTCTCATACAGCACTTTTTGTATTTCTTGCCGCTTCCGCAGGGACAGGGATCATTTCTTCCTGTTTTCATCATAGTCCAATTTTAGTCCATCTCTGCCGGCAATTAAAACCAGCAGAGCAAACAATGGGGGCTCATCCTTTTTTTCTCCGGTGAATTCCCCGGCCGGCAATAAGGCAGTACAACCTGCCTTCCCGCTCGTTTGGAATCGAACGGCTTACCATGCATAAAAAACAGAAGGATTCACGCACTGACCTTCACGGGGCAAAATGTTCACCTGCGGGTCGCCCGCGGCGAGTTCGATATGCAGATAGATGAAGAGCGATTGAGATGCTTTCAGACAGAAACCACGGCAGAAAGAGATTTCGGAAAAAAAATTTTGAAAAAATGATAAAATCTTTCCATGCACAGACAGCGCCACAAAAGAATACCGGTCAATTTAAGGGTCGATATCAGCCTGGGCAGCAAAAATCATACGGGAGTTATTGAAAATGTATCCGAATCCGGTACCTGCATTAGCACTTCTCTTTATGAACTGGCGACGATTCTTCCCGGCGAAGTACTTGATCTGAAATTTAAAGCAGCTGAAACTGAGATTGGTCTGAGGTGCACAGTGATATGGGTGCTCATAAATAAAATATCAGGCGGTTTAAGATACAAAATGGGCATGGAAATCGTCGAAGATTCTCCAGCGGAATATAAAAACTTCCTTAGGACTCTTTACCTTTAAATTCTTCTCTCGGGGCTCTGCGGTATTCTTCTTCCACCACAAGTAGCATCCGTCCCGGCTGCAGCGAGCAGGGAAGATCATATTATTGACTCATATGGAGACAGATGAAATTCTATTGTCTTTCGAGGTTTTCGACAACATTCCCGTACTTTTTGTGGATCATCTTCCTGTCGAATTCCCAAAACTCCGCAAGCATTGCCTGTTCCTCTCTTTCCGATAAATAGACACGGGACGCGGGGAAGAATACCTTGTCTTCTTTTTCGATATGCTTCGGGTAGAATTCGGCGAGTGTCCTCAGCAGGGCTGTCACTTCGGCAAGGGCCGCGGTATCACCATTTCGATAGCGAGAGTTGGCAGCCACCAGGGATTTGGCCGTCTCGCGTCCAAAGGCGTGTTCTTCGATCAGTTCGTTCATTACGCGCAGGTCTTTATCCGACAGATCTTTCCCGGCGAGATCCCTGAAGAGAATGTCTTCTTCTTTCCCGTGGTGAGTGAGATCGGCATAGACCCGGATGAAATCAACGGCAGTGTCGACGAAGTAAGGATCAATGGACCCTGTCTGCACAGCCTGTTCCAGTACACGCCGGATAACCGTTATCATACGCTCGATCAGCCGGTGTTCTATCA